>Ga0315544_1001025_pt1 | contig 23223 bp, 20 predicted proteins | sample SalMarSW160130MG_2_FD_202543 | JGI IMG/M metagenome (GOLD analysis project Ga0315544, IMG submission 202543) | Salt marsh sediment microbial communities from the Plum Island Ecosystem LTER, Massachusetts, United States - Salt Marsh Sediment SW1601-130 ... | reverse complement strand
TCCTTGGGCACCTTTACTTTATCGAAAACCACCTCACACAGCTTGTCGTTGGCAATGGTCTTTAACACGGTATGGCTTATGCCCGGGCTTTTGGCATCGACAATAAATATGGTAATCCCCTTATCGGTTTTGGCTACCACCAGCATGTAATTGGCAACATTAGCATCGGGGACAAAGAGCTTGGTGCCATTCAGGATATAGTTATCGCCATCAGCGGTAGCCTTGGTCTCGATGCCGCCGGCATCATAGCTGGCGCTGGGTTCGGTCAGGGCTAAGGTGAAGACTAGCTCGCCGCTGGCTATCTTGGGTAGGTATTCCTGTTTCTGCTCCTCGCTTCCGATATCAAGAATGGATAGTCCGCCGAGAACCACCGCTGAGAAGTAGGGACCGGGCAGACAAGCCCTGCCCATTTCCTCCAGCAGCACTGCCAGGTCAAGGAAGCTCATATCGCTGCCGCCGTACTTTTCAGGGAAGACCAGCCCCATCCAGCCCAGCCCGGCCACTTCCTTCCATAACTCCGGTGAGTAGCCCAGCTCACTCTCCTCTATCTCTTTAACCACCGTTTTGGGGAATTTATCGGTCAGAAAATCGCGAGCCATAGTCTTTAGCATTTCCTGTTCTTCAGAGAGAGCTAAATCCATTATCATTGCCTCCTATCAGTCTACTAATCAATTCACTGGGTGGGCAGCTCCAGCTTTCTTAGAGCCAGGATGTTTTTCAGAATCTCTGAGGTGCCAGCCTGGAGGCTATAGCCCTTAGATGACAAATATGAGTGGTAAGCCATGCCATGCATCGGCACCCACTTGGATTGGGGCGAAAGCTGTCCATAGAGTCCCAGTATCTCTATCGCCGCGCTAGCCAGGTGCTGTTCAAAGGCGGTGCCGTAAGCCTTAGACATTGATGATTCCCAGTTGGGGGCACGACCCTCGTCCATAACTGTGGCCACACGGTACATATGCAGCCGCCCAATCTCAAGCTCTATTTTGAGCTGAGCTAATTGCGAACGAATTAGGGGGTCTTGGGATAGCGGCTTCCCGTTTCGCTTGGTTTCCTTGGTGTATTGGATAAGGGCTTCAAACAGGGGATAATTAGCCATTAGCCGCTCCATACCGCTTCTCTCGTAGTCAAGCTGGTTCAAAATCTGATAAAAGCCCTTGTTTTTCTCTCCTATCAGGCATTTCTTGGGAATACGCACGTTTTCGAAAAAGACCTCGTTAAAGTGCACACCGCCGGTAATATCTACTATCGGGACAGCATTAACCCCGGGCAGGCTGGTCTCAAAAAAGAACTCGCTAATCCCCCGGTGTTTGGGGGCATCGGGGTCGGTTCTGGCTACCAGGTAAATCCAGTTCATGTGGCTGCCGCCGCTGGTCCATGTCTTCTGCCCATCAATGACATAGCAGTCGCCGTCCTCAACGGCTTTGGTCTTGAGTGAGGCGAGGTCGCTGCCAGCGTCGGGCTCGCTCATGCCCAGACCGACATAGGCTTCGCCCTTTAAAATCATGGGCAGTAACTCCTTCTTTTGCTCTTCAGTGCCGTAGTGAACGATGGCACCCCCTATCTGGCGGTCGGCGAACCAGTGGCAGGCAGCCGGTGCTCCGTAGCGTAGCATCTCTTCGGTTAAGATGAGTCGGTCGACGAAGGAACGTTCCTGCCCTCCGTTCTCCTTGGGCCAGGTTAGGCCAATCCAGCCTTTCTTTGATACCCTTTTGGTAAACTCCGGGTCATGACCCATTATCCAGGCATCGCAGCTCGGCTCCCATAACCCTTGCTTTATCTCTCCCTCCAGAAATTCACGAACTTCCTGTCTGAATTTCTCCTGCTCCTCGCTCAATCTAAAATCCATACTCAGTTCTCCCTTCCTGCGGTCGGTCTCGATTTATACCTTTGAAGTCTGAAATATAAGTGGGGTTAAGTTCCCCGTATTGCCAGGCAGGTCACGGTTCTGGAAATGCCAGCGATGGGGTGGATTTTTCCTGTAACTAGGTCGCCGATATCGTTTAGGCTTTCTCCTTCTATTATAGAGATTATATCATAAGGACCAGTTACAATATCAACCGATTTTATCCCCTTTAGCCGTTCCAGGGCAGCAGCCACGTCCTTATTTTTGCCTACGGCTGTTTCAATCAGGACATACGCCTTGGCTGTCATCGAATTCACCTCCTTCTATCAGACTCTAGCTTATACAATCCCTGGGAGCACACCAATATATATTTAAAGCTAAAGCTGGCATACTGTCAAGGTTCTGTCAGCCTTGACAGGGGGTAGTTGGCTCGGCTTATAATAAGTTCAATTTAGCTTTTGTAGTGCATTCAGGAGGAGTGCCTTGGAATATTTCTTAACCGAGCAGCAAAAGGAAATCAAGAATCTGACGCGAACCATTGCCGAGGAAAAGGTATTACCGGTGCGGGCGGAGCTTGATGAAAAGGAAGAATTCCCCTGGGAGATAATGAAAATCCTGGCCGATACTGACCTGTTCGGTGTCTATATTCCTGAAGAGTATGGGGGGTTGGGTGGTGGCATTCTTGACCTGTGTCTGGTGGTGGAAGAGCTGAGCCGGGTGTGTAGTGGGGTGGCCGTCAGCTATGCCGCCAGCGGCCTGGGAACGTTAACTCTGCTCCAGTATGGGGCTGAGGAGCAGAAGCAGAAGTTCCTGCCCGACATTGCCAGCGGCAGGAAACTGGCTGCCTTCGGTCTGACCGAGGCAACCGCCGGCAGCGATGCTGGTAGCATACAGACCACCGCTGCGCGTACCAGCGGCGGATATATCCTTAATGGCACCAAACAATTTATCACCAACGGCGGTGAGGCGGAGGTCTATACTGTTATTGCCCTGACTGATAAGGAGAGGGGACCTCGTGGCGCCAGCGCTTTCCTGGTAGAGAAGGGTGCGCCGGGCTTCTCCTTCGGCAGGAAAGAGAAGAAGCTGGGCATTCGCGCTTCTGCCACCAGGGAGCTGGTTTTTGAAGATTGTTTCGTCCCCGAGGAGAATATAATTGGTCGGGAGGGGATGGGATTTATTCTGACCATGAAGCTGTTAGACTACTCCCGTCCCGGATTAGGCGCTCAGGCGCTGGGGCTGGCTCAGGGGGCACTGGAAGCAGCCGTGGACTATGCCAAAAAGCGTATCCAGTTTGGACACCCCATTTTTGCTCAGCAAGCCGTCCAGCACATGTTAGCCGATATGGCTATAGAGGTGGAGGCATCTAGAGCGATGGTCTATGCTACTGCCCGCATGATAGATAGCGGGGCGAAGAATTTTACTCGGGAATCGGCAATGTCTAAGGTTCTTGCCTCAGACACGGCGATGAAGGTTACTACCGAGGCTATGCAGGTTTTTGGCGGCGTTGGCTACACGCGTGATTATCCCATTGAGAAGATGTTTAGGGACGCCAAAATCACCCAGATATATGAAGGTACCAATCAGGTGCTGAGAAATGAGATCGCCTTTGCGCTGAGGAAGAAAAAGTGGTGAGGGGCTGGATATTGCCCCTCTAAAACTCTTCTTTTGGGGTTTTACTCTCCACCCCTCCCCGTTTTTTAGCTGTCTTTCTTCCCAACCCGCCCGCCCTGTAGGTGTTGGTGTTCCTCTTATAGCACCCCAATAAAGCGAGAGGATATAACCTGCCTCCAGTGAAGCAGGATTTTGAAGGCGAAGCCTTTGAGGGTGGTCGAAGACTCTTTGAGGAGGGTGGGAAATAAGACCTAAATCAAACACCTAAAGGGAGAGGGTTGCTAAATAAATATCTTATAAGCTTGACAGTACACATCATGTTGAGCTTATAATAAGCTGATTTCCATTGGAGGGGGTGGTGGGTGATGCAGATAAATGTTTCCCAGCTGCTTAAGTCATCTATAGGTTCAACACGGGATTATGAGGTGAAGCAGGTTATCGATGTTACCGGTGACGGCAAAGGTAGCCTGGTTCAGGGCAAGGTCATGTTGATGCGCACTGACCGGGGTATCCTGGTTAAGGGCAGGCTGGATACCGAGGTTAAACTTATCTGCAGCCGCTGTTTGAGCTTATTCGGTTGCCCTCTGGTTCTGGATATTGAGGAGGAATATTTTCCGACTACCGATGTATTTAGTGGTGCTCCGCTGCCCTTGCCTGAGGAGTTTGGCTGTTTCACCATTGATGAGCATCACGAGCTTGATTTAACTGAGGCGATACTTCAGTATGCGCTACTGGCTATGCCGATGAAACCACTTTGTCGTGAGGATTGTGCCGGGTTATGTCCCCATTGCGGTCATAATCTTAACCTGGGAGCTTGTAATTGTCCGCCTCAGGAAGCCGACCCCCGCTGGTCTGAGCTGAGCCGGTTGGCTTCGGCTGGCAATGACTTTATTGAGGAGAAAGGAACGCAGTAGATTATGGGAGCTTTGCCCAAACGAAAATATGCTAAGGCGCGTCAGGGTAAGAGGCGTACTCATTTTAGGTTAATCTTACCTCCTCTGGACTATTGTCCTCAGTGTCATAGTCTCAAGCTATCTCACCATGCTTGTCCTACTTGTGGAAGCTATGGTGGCAGGGAGGTCATCAAGGTCGAAAGCCCGAAGAAGAAGGCTGGTTGATGACCTATGGCTGGCAACAAAGTCGTAGCTGTTTCCCTGGTTATCTCGCTTTTTAAATATTTGAGAGAGGATGACTGTGGGTGAGTCAATGAAGGTGGCCTATGTCTTTCCCGGGCAGGGTGCTCAGTGGGTAGGCATGGGGCGTGACCTTTACCATAATTTTGATTCGGCTAAAGCCGTCTTTGAACAGGCTGATGAGGCTCTGGGGTTCCCCATCTCCCAACTGTGCTTTGAGGGTCCAGAGGATGAGCTTCGCCAGACTATCAATGCCCAGCCAGCAATAGTAACTATCAGCTTTGCCTGCCTGGAGGCTACCCGCAGCATGAACGCTGGATTACCGCCGGCTAGCTTTGTCGCCGGTCATAGCCTGGGCGAATATACGGCGCTGGCAGCGGCTGGGGTACTTGATTTTGCCACCACTGTGTATCTGGCTCGGGAGAGAGGGCGGCTAATGCATGAGGCAGGGCAGATAACCCCCGGCGGCATGGTGGCAATAATCGGGCTTGACGAACCGGCGCTGGCTGATGTCTGTGAGCAGACTGGCACCCACATTGCCAATATTAACTGCCCCGGTCAGATAGTAATTAGCGGCGCCGAGGACAATTTGAACCAGGCTACGGATTTGGCTAAAGCCAGAGGAGCCTATCGCGCTATTCCATTGCAGGTAAGCGGTGCCTTTCATACCACACTGATGCAGCCGGCGGTTGATGGCATGGCTGAGATTATAGCTACCCTTTCCTTTACCGAGCCAGCCATTCCCATCATAGGTAATACTACCGCTCAACCGCTGACCACTGCCGAATCGGTTAAGCAAGAGCTTCTGGAGCAACTGTGTAATTGTATTCAGTGGCAGCGTTCTGTAGAGTATATGGCGGGTGATGGAGTGTCTACCTTTATTGAGCTCGGACCGGGGAGAGTGCTGGCTGGTCTAATCAAGCGTATAGATAAGAATGTCAAAATTCTGAATATAGGTGATGCCGAGGCGGTTAAGAATGTCGCGCAGGAGGTAGATTAGGGGGTCTTGAGTCCCCCGCTCGTTTTCAACGTTTGTTTTGCGTCCCATACCCACCCGCCCAAAGAGGTTTCACCTCTTTAGGACTCCTTTTCCCCTACCCCAGGGGGCGGTGAAGAAAGTTTTAGAGGCTCTGCCTCTAAGGGTGGGAGGGTGGGAAGAAAATCATTGTTTAAAATAAAATAGGGATGGGACAGAATAATGAACCTTTCTACTAAAGTAGCCATAATCACTGGCAGCGGTCGGGGCATTGGGCGGGCGATTGCCCTGAAACTGGCTGAGGTCGGGGCAACGGTGGTGGTCAATGATGTCGGCGATACCAAGCCGGTTGAAACCGTAGTTAATGAAATCAAAGCCATGGGCAGAGAGTGCCTGCCGGTTATGGCTGATGTAAGCTTAAGCTCAGACGTCGCCCGGCTGGTGGAGGAGACTTTAGCTGCCTTCGGGCGGATTGATATCCTGGTGAATAATGCCGGCATTAACCGCGACCAGCTCCTGCTACGGATGTCGGAGGAGGACTGGGATAAGGTGTTAGCTATTGACTTAAAGAGCGTCTTCCTCTGCACCAAGGCCGTGTTGAGGCATATGGCTAAACAGCGTTGGGGTAGAATTATCAGCATTTCCAGTATTGTTGGTATCATGGGCAACAAGGGGCAGGCTAACTATGCTGCAGCCAAGGCGGGCATTATTGGCTTTACCCGTACCATTGCCAAGGAGGTCGCCTCCCACGGCGTCACGGTTAACGCTGTTGCCCCCGGCTTTATTGATACCGAGATGACACGGCAACTTAAGGAGGAGTGGAAGCAGGAGCTGAAGAGGCTCATCCCTCTGGGCGACTTCGGCTCTCCCCGCGATGTAGCTGAGGCGGTCGCCTTTCTGGCTTCTGAGGAGGCGAAGTATATCACGGGGCAGGTTCTGGGGGTGGATGGGGGCATGTAGTATCCCAGCTGTGACCTATTGCGTAATTAAAATGAAATGCTATAATAGTAGGTTGACTTTAGGGGATAATATATGGGGGTACGGCGGAAAGCTCGGGTGATAGCCCTTCAGGCATTGTATGAGGCCGACTCTGTAGGGCACGATATAGAGAGCGCCTTAGCCCATTTTCTGGCTGATGGAAGGCTGTCTGAGGAGAGTGCCGCCTTTGCCCGAGGGTTGGTCAGTGGTGTTATCCAGAATAAGGGGAAGATTGACCAGCATATCAAGAAATTTGCCCCTGCCTGGCCAGTGGAGCAGATACCTATCGTGGATAGGAATATTCTGAGGCTTGCAATATTTGAAATTTTGCTTGATAATAATGTGCCGATTAAGGTAGCCATAAATGAGGCAGTTGAGTTAGCCAAGATGTTTGGCAGCGATAGCTCATCAAAGTTTGTTAACGGAGTCCTGGGCTCGGTTAGCACGCTTGCCACTAGAAAATAGGGAGGTAGAAAATGCCCACAGTCTTTGAGCGGATAAAGAAGATAGTTGTTGAGCAGCTAGGCGTGGAGGAAGAGGAGGTTGTGCCTTCAGCTAACTTTGTTGATGATTTAGGGGCTGATTCTCTGGATTTGGTAGAGTTGGTAATGTCATTGGAGGAGGAGTTTAGCCAGCCGAGTCAGAAGGTTGAGATACCGGACGAGGATGCGGAAAGGATAATAACCATCCAGGATGCCATTGATTATATTCATGACCATGGCGTTAAGGATGACTAGATAAGAGACTCAATCCCACGAAGAGTCCCACGACTTATCAAGGGGGGAAGTTCTTCAGCTGAAGGATTAAAAAGACGGGTTACTTTTTCCCCAGTATTTCAGCAACCTCTGTCTTCCCCTTCTTGATGTACTCCGCCTGCTTAGGGTCGAGAATCTCCAGCAGCGCCAGAAATTCGCCGGCGTGCTCCTTTTCGTCGTCCCGGGCGTGAGCCAGCACCTTCTTAGCCCGCTCATCGTCGGTAGCGTCAATATGAGCCTGGTAGAGGGCAACAGCATCAAGCTCGGCGGCTATATCCTGCATTATAGCCCGAGCCAGCTCAGCGGCGTTCATCTTGCGGGGTACGTTGGTTGGAAAAGGATTACTGAAGTCCATTTTTCACCTCCATTTTTGTTGGTAGCCTCAATTGTAACTTTTTTCTGCCCGATAGTAAAGGTTAGAGGTTATCTATGCACCTCACCCCCTTAATCCCCCTCTCCTTTGAAGGAGAGGGGAAAATATAAAAAAAGAGGGGCGAAGCCCCTCTTGGACTCCCTGTATACTACTTTAGAATAGGAAGGCTTCCCTTGCCCCCACATCCACACCCTCCCCGAATTAGCCGGTAGCTTCAGCGGTTAATCTTGTTTATCCACCAGGTTCCTCGGTTGCCTGAGGTCCTAGGATATTACCAATTGGTGTGCTGGTGTATTTCTCGGTAATCTTGCGGAAGTGGAATCCATAAACAGCAAGGCTCACAGATAGAGGGAATGACCGAGGACGTCTCAGCAAGGTTGAGACCAAAAGCTTCCAGTAATACCCTCTTCCTTTTTCCCTGATACCCAAAAGCCACATAGATTTAATAAATGGCCAGAGATTACGAAGGTGAAGTTGAGGTGCCCTTTTTCTTTGAGGTTTATACTCTTTTAGAAATATTTTGCTCCGCTCGTAATACTGCTTGGGTGAATAAATTGTATTTAGGATATGCTTATAGCCATTGATGAGTGTTTCATAGTTCATTTTAGGTATAAAGTTGAGTGAGTCCATCTGGTCGCCAGAAGGATTCTTTAATAAACGGTTCTCCCTTTTTAAACGATGGTATAGTCTGGTACCCGTAGGAGCATTTAGTAAACCGACCATTGCGGTAACAATTCCACTCCTCTGAATGAAACTGATCTGGCTTTTGAAGATGGAAAGCGGGTCACTATCAAAGCCAACAATAAATCCCCCCTGCACCTCTAGGCCGCGGTTTTGAATCTTCTTAACCGAAGCCACTAAATCACGATTTTGATTTTGATACTTGCTGCATTCAACCAGACTTTCTTCATTAGGGGTTTCAATGCCAACAAATACGGTGTTAAACCCTGCCTTGACCATCAATTGCATTAGCTCTTCATCATCGGCAAGATTTATAGATGCTTCCGTAGAAAGAGCAAAGGGATATCTTTTCCCTTCCATCCACTCGATTATTGCCGGCAGCGTTTCCGACTTTAATTTTCTCTTATTGCCTATGAAGTTATCATCAACAATCAATACCCCACCCCGCCACCCATGACTGTATAATGTATCCAGTTCTGCCACTATCTGGTCTTTATCCTTGGTTCGCGGCTTGTGCCCGTTTAATATGATAATATCGCAGAATTCACAGTTAAACGGGCAGCCCCGAGAGTACTGAATATTCATCGTTGAGTATTTTTTCATATTGATAAGCGACCACAGGGGGATAGGCGTTTTGCTTATGTCTGGTCGTTCATTAGATGTATAAAGATGTTGGGCGCATCCTTTCTCTAAATCCTCTAAAAAGGGTGGAAGAGTAATTTCAGCCTCATTGAGCACAAAATGGTTTACCCCGTCAAACTCTTTATGCCCGGTAGTAAACAGGGGGCCGCCGGCAACCACCTTGGTATTAAATTTCTTACATTGGGCAATAACTTCCTTCACCGAATCCCTTTGCACCACCATAGCGCTGATAAACACATAATCAGCCCACCTGATATCCTTATCGGTCAGGCTGGCTACATTCATATCCACCAGCTTTTTCTCCCACTCACTGGGGAGCATTGCTGCCACAGTTAATAAGCCCAGCGGCGGGAAAACCGCCTTTTTGGAGACGAATTTTAAGGCATGCTTAAAGCTCCAGAAGGTGTCTGGATATTGGGGATAAACTAGAAGTATTTTCAAACTGCGCTCCTCCATGCAATTAGATGATAAAAAGTCGAATCCATTATAGCAGATTTAGCACCTCATCCTCCACTATATGGAAACCCCATCCCCTGTATCCCCTTCCCCTTAGCAAGGGGAAGGGGAAGAAATTAAAAAAGAGGGGCTTCGCCCCTCTTAAACTGCCTGGATACTACTTCTTCCTACATCCGCTTCTCGACTTCCTTCACAAACTGAGTGGGTGTCAAGGATTCTGTTAAGTATATGTCGTGCTCATCCAAGCTGTTCATCACATCGTTTTCCTCGCTCAATTGTTGCGCTATGTCTCTCCATTTGCTTGTTAGCCACATGCGGCTTTCTGTTCCTCTAACCCCATCTAAGGGGTGTTTGTAAGAGGGCATGTCGATAAAAGAAGAAATGTTTAACGATGCTACCTTCTTTCTCAGCAGATCTCCCCCGATATTCCGGGTACCGAGATCCATCACAAAGTCTGTTTGAACCTGAAGTTGATGTTTCAACTCTTTCAATTCCGATTGTGCCAGGGGTCTACCCCTATCGCCAATAGCTTTGTTCACCAAGTATTCAGAGATTAGCTTAGTGATACGCCATGCACCAAGGTCATAATTCGGATTGAGCACGAAGCATCTCTTTTCTGCAGTAGCACAAACGCCGAAGTCTACGAGGCTTTTCCGATGCTTGATTTCTTGCAGCACTCCATGTGATTCTGCCCCGTTGAAGTATGGTCTGTACACTACCAAGGCTCCACTCTGCTCAACAAGCTTTCGGTCCCGAGCGTTGGTCTCGTCAGAGACCAAGTCGTCAAGGTGGGAAAGAAATACCGATATTGCTTGCGCACTTTCTTTTGACTCTTGGACAATACCATCCCAAGAGCAATCTGGGTCAAGCGGATTCAAAGAGGGGTTCGCTGGTTCAACGAAGAGAACCTCGTCTGTTTCCCCAAATGGCCACCGGTGTCCAAGAATAGGCACGTATCCATTGGACTCATTCTTTACAATGGTGAGTTCATCGATAGTGGTAGGACAAAGCGGCACAAGGTAGGCACTCTTCGTTAGTGCCGTGGTCAACTCCTGAATCTCAGCTATAATTTCATCGGCTTTATCACTCTCTCCTTGTTTCTGGAGGGAACGGACTTCAGAAATTGGGTGTGAGAGGTATACTGGTGTTTTCTTACCTATGACGAGGTCATGTGCAACAGAGATCGGGTGCTTTACTGCAAGAAGATAGTGGGGAACTCCTAGCTGCATTGCAATTTGGCTAGCTGTCATGTTTTCTACTGAACGCCAGACCAGTAGAAGAATGAGCCATTGTATTGCATCAATGATACTTTTGAAGGGGTCAGCGGTGGGATCAGGTGCGAGTAATTGCTCCGGTTCTCTCAATCGACGATAAACATCGTAGATATCATCTAAGAATGTAATCACCTTCGTAACTTTGGTGTCATGTGCAACACACTCATCTTCTACGTGTTTGACATCGGCGCAAGAGAAGAATTCTCTACTCTTGCTGTGATACGAAACCGTGTGCATTGCCACAAAGACGGGGTCGACAGTGGATAGGCAGGCTTGGTGAAGACAAGATGACCACGCTTCTCTCCAAAGCATTCTCAGGTACTCCTTTGGCTTGAAAAGAAGATACTGCATTCCTGCAGGTGTATCAATTATCTGATTGTCTGGGTCGTTGGGATACTTTCGAATATGGGCGGCTTTTAGGAACCTATCCATTTTCTCGTGGTTGGTTCCCAAAGATTTACAGAGCTTAGAAAGTGCTCCGCCTATATTTACGCCTGTTTGTCCCGTAATAATTATGAGTTCTCGCATTTCATAGCCCCTAGAATATGGAGACTCACTTTATATTATACCACCACTTTATTTAATACCCCCTCCTTTACATAAAGTAAAAAACAATTCCCCCTATCTAATTAGCTTTGAATTGTTTCCCCTTTTTAAAAAAGCACTATTTTGTATCTGTTTCCCGCCAAATCAATTCTATCCCCTTATCCTCCCCACCACCCCCTCCAAAACTCCCTTCCACCCCTCCATCCTCTTATAGCTTAAGCTAATCTGCCTCACGCCCATCTTGACCCCATCGGGGAAGGGGGTTTCTCGTTGCTGGGGGGTGAACTGCATGCCGGCAAATAATCTGATTACAATTTGACCGTCCTCGTTGGTGATGGACTCGATGCCCGCCTTTGTTGCCAGAATCTTGACCCTGACCGCATAGAGCAGGTTTTCTACCTCCGCCGGCAATACGCCAAACCTATCGCTGAATTCCTCAGCTAGCACCTCTATCTGCTCCACCTTATCCACCTTGGCCAGGCTCTGGTAGAGGCTCAAGCGAGTCTCAACATCAGCCACATACTCATCGGGGATAAAGGCTCTTAGCGGCAAGTCCAGGGTGGGGGGTGGCAGGGGGGAGGGTCTGGCTTTCTCAGGGATGCCAGCCTGTTTTGCCTTCTGTGTCTCTACTGCCTCCGCCAGCAGCCGACAGTAAAGGCTGAAGCCAACGGCGCTGATAAACCCGCTCTGCTTTACCCCCAGCAATGTCCCCGCCCCCCTGATTTCCAGGTCTTTCATGGCAATGCCAAAGCCAGCCCCAAGCTCGGTGGCTTCAAATATGGTTCTCAGACGCTTCTCGGCGGTCGGCGTCAGTTGTTTTCCTTTATCAAAGAGGAAGTAGGCATGGGCAAGATTGGCGCCACGCCCGACGCGTCCCCTTAGCTGATATAGCTGGGTCAGCCCGAACTTATCCGCCCGGTTGACAATCAAAGTATTAACGTTGGGCATATCCAGCCCCGATTCAATAATGGTGGTGCAGACCAGGATGTCGCTCTTGCCCTGGGCGAAATCAGCCATCACCGTCTCCAGCTCTGCCTCCGGCATCTGACCGTGGGCGATGGCGATTTTTGCCTCCGGTACCGACGACTGGAGCTTGTCGGCGACAAAGGCTATGCTTTGAACTCTATTATGCACAAAGAAGGCCTGCCCGTTGCGTTCCATCTCTCTCAGAATAGCCTCCCTGATTAGCCGCTCGTCATACTGGGCGACATAGGTCTTGATGGGCAGGCGTTGCTCGGGTGGGGTCTCCATGGTGCTCATATCTCTTACCCCCACCAGCGACATATGGAGGGTGCGGGGGATGGGGGTGGCGCTTAAGGTCAGGGCATCTACCTCCTGCCTTAGCTTTTTGAGGTGTTCCTTGTGGGCGACGCCGAAGCGCTGCTCCTCATCGATGATTAACAGCCCCATATTTTTGAATGCCACGTCTTTTTGCAGCAGGCGGTGGGTGCCGATGCAGATGTCAACGCTGCCGCTGGCTAACCCCTCAAGGATAGCCTGTTGCTCTCTCGGCGTCTTAAATCGGCTCAAGACCTCAATCCTCACCGAGAAGGCGTCAAGCCTTTGCTTAAAGGTAGCGAAGTGCTGCTGGGCAAGGACGGTGGTCGGCACCAGCACCGCCACCTGCTTACCATCCATCACTGCCTTGAAGGCGGCTCGGATAGCGACCTCGGTCTTGCCGTAGCCCACGTCCCCGCAGACCAGCCGGTCCATGGGCTTGGCCTTTTCCATATCCGTTTTTACCTGCTCTTGGACCTCCATCTGGTCCGGGGTCTCAACATAGGGAAAGGAAGCCTCCAGCTCCTGCTGCCATACCGTATCCCGGGAGAAGGTAAAGCCGGAGACGACCTCTCTGGTGGCATAGAGTGCCAGTAGCTCCTGGGCGATATCCTCAACTGATTCCCTGACTTTCTGCTTGGTTCGTGTCCATTCCTGGGTGCCCAGTCGGTTCAGCGTTGGTGGCTGGTCGCCGGCGCCTATGTAGCGGTTGACCCGGTCTATCTGGTCGGTGGGGACATAAAGGGTATCGCCGGCGGCATATTGCAACACCAGGTATTCCTTTTGACTGCCATTGCTGCTCATCTTGGTGACGCCGGCAAAGCGGGCAATGCCGTGCTCGACATGCACCACGTAGTCACCCGGCGTTAGCTCAATGAGGAACTGGTGGTGGGGCACAGCTCTTCTTTTGACCAGACGCCGCTGCTTGATGAAGCCAAAGATTTCAGCATCGGTGAACAGGCGGGTCTCGTTGTTCATCACCCACCCCTCAGCCAGCAACCCCTGAACCAGGGTTAATGAGCCGGGCGGGGGTATTTGCTTTAATTCGGTAATGGGCGAAGAGATAATATCCTCCTGACCCAATAGCTCGGAGAGTCGGCGGGCTTGATGGCTGACGATTATCAGTCGTTGTTTCTGATTTAGCCACTGCTTCACCTTTTTGACGAACGCCGGCAGTTGTCCGGCGTAGCTGGGGGCGATGGTGAAGTTTAGCTGATAGGCCTGTTCCTCCTGGCTAATACCCCAGGCGGTGAGCATGAGATGTGGCTTCTGGCTTATTTTTGGCTCCAGCTCTTTCCAGGTGAAGTATGGTCTGGGGAAATCAATTGGTAGCTCTCCTCGCTCCAGTTTCTCAGTACGCAACTGGTTGGCTTGAGCCTCCAGGTCATCCATGGCTTGAGTAATATTCTGAAGCTCGTCGAGCACTAAGAGGCAATCCGGGGGCAGGAAGTCCAGCAGGCTATCGGTATTAAACAAGGGGGCATAAAATTGCGTGTTATGCGGTCTTTGTTTATCCACCAGCATATCAAGCTCCTGCTGGAACTGCTGGCGTACCTCAGCGGTGCAACCGGACAGGTTCATGCTACCTAACACCTGCTGAAGCTCAGGCTTGCTGCTCAGCAGCGGGGTTAGCAGTTCTGTAGCTGGGCCGATAGCTATGGATGATATTGCCGTTTGTGAGCGCTGGCTTGCCGGGTCAAAGAGTCGGATGTTGTCAATGGTGTTACCCAGGAACTCAAGCCTGACGGGCAGGTCGCTGGTGGGGGGATAAATATCAACAATGCCGCCGCGATGACCTATGGTTCCCGGCATTTCTACCATGTTTTCCATCCTGTAGCCCATAGCCTCCCATTGTCTCAGCAGTTGTAACGGCTCAATATTCATTCCCAGTTTTACCGTGTGGCAGGCGGAGATAAATTGGCTATGGGGTGTTATCTTCTGCATAAAGGCTGGGGCGGAGGCAACCACCAGAGGAGGGCTTTCGTCTCTGTTTATGCCAACAAAAGCCGATAGCACCTGCACCCTTTCCTGCTCGGTGGTGGTATCTGAGGCAATGCGCTCGTAGGGGAGGGCATCAGGCTCGGAGAATAGCTTTATTTGGCTGGAACGGCTCCAGGTCGCCAGTTGTTCGTAGAGGCGACGGCATTTTTCTGGTTGTGCCGTAACCACTACTATAGGCAGTCGCAAAGAGTTGTATATAGCAGCTATGAGATAGGGCTTGGCTGCTTCCAGCACTACCGCCTTGATGGTTCCATTTTGTTGTTTGAGCTCGTCTACGAGCTGGAGGTAGGCAGGCGTCTCCTCGATAAGATGCAGTAATTGAGATAGCTCCATTTTCTTCCCCAAACGCCACTAGGGCTAGCCGAAACGGCCTAGCCCTCCACAAAAGCACCCAGAAAAATCAAGATTTTTCTGGGAACCCACATAATTTTAGCACAGGACAGAATGCCAAGCAATTTGCTATAATAGAGCAAGTTTGTTTGGGTTGGCGGTAGATGGATAAATCGGTTACGTCATATCACCGGATAGTGGCTAAGTTCGGCACCAGCCTGCTTACCGGCGGCAGCGACTGTCTGAACGGGGACATAATGGCAAGCCTGGTAAATCAGGTGGCGCAATTGCACAAGCAAGAGCTGGAGGTGATCATAGTTTCCTCCGGAGCTATAGCCTCGGGCAGGCATAAACTGGGGCTGACCAAACAGATAAAGGGCATTCCCTTTAGGCAGGTGCTGGCTTCGGTGGGGCAGCACCGTCTGATGAACCTCTATGAGCAGCTTTTCCGTCAGTATGATATCACTGTGGCTCAGGCGTTGCTGGCCAAATCTGACCTCCTCGACCGGGCTGGCTATCTGAATGCCCGCAATACCCTTCTGGCTCTGCTGGAGTTGAGGGTATTATGCATTATCAATGAAAACGATGTGGTGGCAGTGGATGAGATCCAGGAGGCTATATTTGGCGATAATGATAATCTTTCAGCTATGGTGGCTAATCTGATTGACGCCGACCTGCTGCTGATTCTTACCGATATCGGAGGACTATATACTGCTGACCCCCACCATGACCCCCATGCCCAGCTTATTCCCGAGGTGGAGGTGATAGATTCAGAGATTGAGCGCCTGGCGGCTGATACCGCCAGCAAACTGGGCACCGGGGGCATGATTACCAAGATAGAGGCAGCCAAGCTGGCTACTTCCTCCGGGGTGACGGTGGTTATCGCTGATGGCAGGGAGTCGGATGTTATTTTAAGGCTGGCAAACGGCGAAGCTTTGGGCACTCGCTTTTTACCTACTACCAGCAAGCTGGAGAGCCGCAAGCGCTGGATGCTCAGCGGTCTTTCCACCAGGGGCAAGCTGATGGTGGATTCTGGGGCAGCCCTGGCGCTGAGAAGGCAGAAGCGGAGCCTGCTGGCAGCCGGTATTAGAAACATTGAGGGCGATTTCCAGCGCGGCGACATAGTTAATATCTATGACCCCGACGGGTCTCGCCTCGGCTGTGGCATCACCAACTATAGCTCGGCTGACATTGAGGTTATTAAAGGGGCACACTCCGAGAAGATTACCACTCTTCTTGGCTACGACTACGGCTCTGAAGTGGTGCACAGGAATAATCTGGTGCTGGTCTAGAAAGCAAGGGTTTGAAGTGGGTATAGGCAAACTTTATATTCCTGGAGACCCATCTGCGGTCAGTATTAAATACCGGCTCTATATTGAATCAACAATAGGCTGGCGGGGCGAATTTGTCCCCAGGGAACATAGGCGCTTTAGTGAAGGCGATGGATATGTGATTGAATTGGAGGACGGGCGCAGAGGTACGTGTTCTATCCGAAAGATGGTTAATAAGGTAATTGCTACCGTTCCTCCAATATTTTGGTATTATTTCAGGGGGGTCGGGCGGCTTGCCGAGCCACCGGAATAAGCTGGTTGGTATTGAAAGTTGAGGGGTGGCAGAAGTATGGTAAAATTAGAAAGCTAGAATGGCGGTACATTACAGTAATGGTTTTGGGAAGCTATATGATAAAGAGAACGGGGAAACTATCCTTAATATTAATTATCAGCTTATTGAGACCGACAAAACAATATATACCAATAAGAAATGGTGGGGGGAGTTTTCCGCTAAACAAGAAATGGAGCCAGTCAGCACGTATATAATTGAATTTGCTGACAGTCGGAAGGGCGAGTGTATAGTTACCACAAACTTAGAGGGAAGACGAGGAGGAGAAAGATTAGCTTCTAATTATTACTACCGTTTTTATGGGAGAGGCAAGTTAGGCTGGCGTTTATAAACCTGGGGTTAAAAAAATGAAATCAGCAATTAAGGAACTGGAGGAAAAAGCTGGGGCGGCGAGGGCGGCTTCCCGGCGTATGGCTTACCTCTCGGCTGAGGTCAAGAATAAAGCTTTACATAATATTTCAAATGACCTTTTAGCCAAGCAGGAGGAAATACTAGCGGCTAACAAAATTGACTACCACGAGGCTCATACCTCGGGGATGAACGCCGCCATGCTGGACAGGCTGATGCTATCCCCTGAGCGCCTTGAGGCTATAGCCAAGGATGTGCTGGCAGTGGCGGCCTTGCCCGACCCGGTGGGCGAGGTATTTGATATGCGCACCCTGCCCAATGGCTTGCAAATAGGCAGAAAGCGGGTGCCCCTGGGGGTAATCGGCGCCATCTATGAGAGCCGACCCAATGTTACTATAGACATCTCTGTTCTCTGCCTGAAGTCGGGCAATGCCATTATCCTGAGGGGAGGCAAGGAGGCGATTAATTCCAACAGTGCCCTGGCCCGTGTGGTTCAGGAGGCGGTAGCAAGAGCCGGCGTTCCCGATGGGGCGGTGCAGTTTATTGAAAATACCGACCGGGCTCTGGTCAATCAAATGCTCAAGATGCGCCACTTTATTGACCTGATTGTCCCCCGGGGTGGGGCTGGTCTGATAAAGCTGGTCTCGGAGAATGCCGCCATGCCGGTGGTGGCGGGTGGGGTTGGTGTTTGCCATACCTATGTGGACAAAAGCGCTGATGTGGATAAAACGGTGGCTATCGCCTTTAATGCCAAGGTGCAGCGCCCCACCGTTTGCAATGCCCTGGATACTTTGCTGGTTCATGCCGACATCGCTCAGCGGTGCCTGCCCCTGGTGGCGGCGGAGTGGGCGAAAGCCGGGGTGGAGATACACTGCGATGAGCGGGCGATGGCTATCCTTAAATCCAATCCCTCTTTGAAGCTGGCGCCAGCCACCGATGGGGATTGGGGCAAGGAGTTTCTCTCTCTGGTGGCGGCGGTTAAAGTGGTGGATTCCCTGGATGAGGCGCTGGAGCATATTGAGCGCTACGGTTCAGGGCATTCTGAGGCTATTATCACCGAGGAATATGGCGCCGCCATGCGCTTCCTTAACGAGGTGGATGCCGCTTGCGTCTATGCTAATGCCAGCACCCGTTTTACTGATGGCGGTCAGTTTGGGCTGGGGGCTGAGGTGGGCATAAGCACCCAGAAGTTTCATGCCCGCGGTCCGCTGGGAGTGAGAGAGCTGACCAGCTATAAATGGATTATCTTCGGTAGCGGGCAGGTAAGACCTTAAATGCCCCTCTCTGTTTCCAGGGCAGTCTGCTGGACTTGAAACAGTTCCCTGATGCCCTTTCCCGCCAGAGAGAGCAGGGAATCAATTGTTTCTTTGGAGAAGGGCTTACCTTCAGCCGTTCCCTGAACTTCAACAAATTCGCCCTGACTGGTCATCACCACGTTAAAGTCGACGGCAGCCGCGCAGTCTTCGTCATAGCACAGGTCTAATACCTGGTGGTCGTGGACAATACCGACGCTGGTGGCAGCTACAGCGCTCTTTAGAGGGATAGACGATATTATCCCCATATTAGCCAGGGTTTGGAGTGCCTGGTTTAGGGCTACATAGGCGCCGGTAATAGCTGCCGTCCTGGTGCCACCGTCTGCCTGCAGCACATCGCAATCCATGATTAAGGTTCTTTCCCCAAGGGCGGTGAGGTCGGTTACTGCCCTTAGCGAGCGTCCGATGAGACGCTGGATTTCCTGGCTCCTGCCGGCAACCCTGCCCATTGCGGCTTCGCGGGGGGTGCGGGTGACGGTAGAGCGGGGTAACATACCATATTCGGCGGTAACCCAGCCCCCGCCCCCTCCCCTGAGGAAGGCTGGCACCTTCTCGTCGACGCTAACCGAGCACAGCACCCTGGTCTTTCCCAGTTCAATTAGCGCCGAGCCTTCGGCGAAACTCTGAAAGCCAGAAGTTATTTTTACCGGTCTTAATTCATCCCAGGCACGCCCGTCAGCCCGTTTCATCTAAAATCTCCTCATCTGAGGTATGTCAGAGTATAGCATTGATGGCTGATATTGGCAATCAAGTTTTTCTTCCCACCCCACCCCCCTGTTTTCAGTTGTCTTTTTCCCACCCTCCCGCCCTAATAGGCTTCGCCTCTAAAGTTCTCTTTCCCCACCCCCCCCTTTTTAAGTGGTGTTAAAGAGGGTCTAGCCTCTGTAGGGTGGGTTAGGGTGGGAAAAGATACAAAAGGGGGAGGGGCTGGTAAAATTATCTCTATTTGCTCCTCATGTTCAGTATTGATAGAATTACCGCATATGAACATCAGCCCTGAAATTATCAGCCTGATAGATGAAATCAAAAATGATAGAACTCATGGTGCCAGCCAGCTAGCCCGGCAGGCGGTGAAGGTATTGAAGCTCGCTGCCGAGCATAGTCAGACAAATAGCGCTGATGAGCTTTTATTGGAGCTGAAGACAATTGGGGAGAGGTTAATGGCTGTCCGTCCGGCGATGGCGCCGATATTTAATATCGCTAGTCGTTTTTTGAACGCTGTGTCCCAAGTTTCACCAGAAGAGGGTTTGGATATAGTTAAGAGCTCGGCTATTTCCCAGGCTGATAAATTAATTAGCGATTCGTTGCAGGCTGTAGCTCAGATTGTGAATTTTGGCTCCGAGTTAATCGGCGATGGAGATAGAATAATGACTCATAGCTATAGCTCAACCGTGGTGGCGGTATTAAAGGAAGCCTTTGACCGGGGTAAGCATATTGAAGTAATCGCTACCCGCTCAGGTCCGGGCGGCACCGGCCAAAGGATTGTACAGGAGCTCGGGCGCTATGGATTATCAGTTACCTTTATTGATGATGCTGCCGTCGGGCTTTATATATCGGGGGTGAATAAGGTGATGGTCGGCGCCGACAGAATATGTGCCGATGGCAATATCGTTAATGGGATAGGCACCTACCAGTTAGCCCTGGCTGCGGAAAAAGTCGGCGTCCCCTTTTATGTATTATGTGAGACGCTCAAGTTTGACCCCAGACTGAAAAGCGGCGAGGTCGATTTGGAGGAGAAGGAGCTGTCTGAATTTGTTGAGGCGGGGAGATTGCCGCCACAGGTCAAGGTCAAAAACCCCTGCTTTGACATTACCCCGCTGGAGCTGGTCGCCGGCATAGTTACTGAGAACGGTCTATTTACCCCAGAAGAGGTTATCAGTTATATGAAAAAGCTACTCTCCGCGTAATTTAGGGGAATTAAGCCAGAAACCAGCGATATACATTTCTCCATCTACCTCTGTGAAGTAAACCGTAATGGTAACATCCGCTGGCTCCTCGGTGAAGTTAGCTTTATAGTAGACGATGGTGTACTCGCCTTCCTCTTCTGTCTTCCAGAATTCCTTGTCTATATAGTCGCCGATTAAACTTTTTATTAGCTGGCTGGCTTCATCAAAGGTAGCCTCGGTCACGGAGCTTTGGGCGTCAAGGCTGAAGTTTTCTATATATTCAGCGTAATCACCATCGCTCATGCTCTGCAGGGCGCTTTCCGTCATTTGGTTGGCGTAATCTGGCTCTGTCATAGCGGTGCAGGCAGATACGCCGGCTATGGTAATGAGCATTATGAGAACGCCACAGGCTACCTTGACTATTGGCTTTGACATCTTTACCTCCTTAGCTATAGTACCCGGGCCAGTGTCTCCTTGAGCTTGGGCACGGTTTCAAACTTAGCTATATCTTGGGGGTCTATCCACCTTGCCTCTTTATGTTCCCAGTCAATCTTGATTTTGTCCCTGTCTTTTATGTGGAATAGATAGGGGTGGACCACCCATCTCACCCCCAGCCCCTTGTCTTCAATTGGCAACGGTTTGCCCTTTCTGGTTAATTCAACGTCTTCCGGTGATAGGCTGGTCTCCTCTTCTATCTCGGTTAGGGCTTGCTCATCGGCGGTGGTCTCTATATAACCGCTGACTCCTGCCCACCTCCCCTGATAGGTGCTAACCTGCCCACTGCGGCGCAGAATGAGTATCTCATTCTCCGATTCCAGGAAGCAGGTAACCACCTTTTTCTCTTGTAGCATAATATCCCTATTTTAAGCCTAATATGTGATATTGGCAATCTACCTCACCCCCTGTATCCCCCTCTCCTTTGAAGGAGAGGGGGAGGGTTTTGTAAAGAGGGGCTGATGCCCCTCTTGGACACCTCTTGACAAATATGTAAAGGTATGTTACATTGTAGATGAAAGTATGACATAGAGTTAGGTAATATTACATAAAGATGGCGCTGAAAGATAAGTATCTTACTATTACCGAGGCTGCAAAACGGTTGGGAGTAACTAGGCAAACAATTTCCCGCTGGATTGCCAAAAAGTATGTTGCCGCTGAAAAGGTTGGCAGACAAACACTTATTCATAAAAGTGACCTTTATAGATACAAACGCTGGCGTATCAGCGAAGATTTGGCCAACAAAGTCCGTGAGTTGTATCTTTCCATAGCCGAAGATTACCTCCGTGAAAAGGGTATATTGAAGGAAAGTCAGCGGCTGCAATTTGTAGACCCTGAGGAACCCCCCAAGGGAACCGTGAGGTTTTTGAAGAGTAAAGAAGAGGCTGAAATAGATAGTCGCGTCAAACCAATCATGATAGAGGTGCTGAAAGAATTGCACAAAAAAGCCATAGAAGAGAGGAAGGAGGAACCCAACCAAAAGGAATGAGGAGTGGTGCTCACACACCACTCCTCTGTTGTTATCAATGGGGGCGTGCTGGAATAGGTAGACAGGCCTGCTTTGCACGTAGGTGGTGCCCGTCACCGTGGGAGTTCGAGTCTCCCCGCCCCCACCTTACTATGATTATATAAACTGCACCAGTTGTCAAGCAGCCTTATTCCAAGCCCGCTAGGTACTCCTTTAGCCAGCCCAGAGCTGTTTCGGCGGCGCTCTGTTTGTTTTGCTCCCGGTCTCCGTGGAAAATGTGCTTTCGGCTATAGGTTCTCTCCCCGTGAGATAACCCGATGTAGAATAACCCCACCGGTTTCCCCGGGATCGCCCCGCTGGGTCCAGCAATGCCGGTATCAGCCAGGCATATATCGGCGGCTAATATGTTTCTACCACCCTGCGCCATCTCTTCGGCTACCTGAGGGCTCACGGCACCATACTGATTGATAGTATCCTCGCTCACTCCCACCACCTTGCTCTTGACCTCGTTGCTATAGGCGGTAACTGAGCCCTTATAGTAGTCTGAGCTGCCGGAAACATTGGTTATGCGGTGGGATATTAGCCCGCCGCTGGCTGATTCCACAAGCCCCAGGGTCAATCCCTTCTGGCGAAGCAGAACGCCAATCTCTTGCTCCAGGCTCATATAAACCTCTCCATCAAGCTGTATATTGTCTCTTCATCTACCTGGCCGCCATCTTTGCTGAGTTTTTGTATGGCATGCTCCACGACATTATGTTTGCGCAAGTTATCCAGGTCATCCAGTTGGTCATATATGCCTACTCTCCTCCCCACCCTGAAGTTGTGCTTTTCTTCAGGTGATAAGGACTGGAATCTGGCTATAGTAGCCAGCATTTTCTCCTTATCCTGTGGCAATTGCCCCTCAACCTCCTGAAGCAGGTTGGTAATATGGTCACTGATAAAGTATGAGTGGCAGTCGAGGTTTTCAATGAGCAATTTTTCCTCTTCTACAACCTCCTCATCTGTTGCCCGCACGAAATTGCCATTTTTAACCTCATCGTATAAGGGCATGCCCTGCTTGATGGTCAGGGTTCTGACCCGGATAAAGTCGGGGTCTATTTCACTTAATACTCTGGCAGTCTCGGTGGCATGCTCCCGCCACATCTTTTTCCCGCCCAGGCCAAGGACAACATATTCACACAGTGAGATGCCTGATTCTACTATTTTTCTTCCCCCGGCGATGTGTTCAGCGGCGGTAACTCCCTTGTCCATATATTCAAGCAGCGGGTCATAGCCTGATTCCAGCCCGATGTGCAGTCGGGTAAGCCCAGCCCGGTGAAGTTGTTTTAGCTCCGCCAGTTTCTTTTTGGCGGCTGTCTTGGACCTACCATAGCTGGTTACCCGAGTGATACTGGGCAGGGTTTGCTTTAAGAATTTTATTACTTCAACCAGCTCAGGAGTCCTCATAATCAGGGTATTGGCGTCCTGGAGGAAGGCGCTGGTGCCACCATAGTAAAGCCACATGGCGACATTAAAATAGGTTTCATTTGGTGGACTATTGAGGATAGTCGCCGCCACCTCCTCCAACCTGCCTCCATAGCCGGCTTGCCACGAAATCCCCTTTAGCTTGTCCTGTATTGCCTTGACGGTCAATATCTCTTGCTTTATCTCCTCCACCGACCTTAGCTCAAATTTTTTCCCCTTGTAGATATGACAGAACTTGCACCGGTTCCAGGGG
>Ga0315544_1001019_pt1 | contig 23307 bp, 25 predicted proteins | sample SalMarSW160130MG_2_FD_202543 | JGI IMG/M metagenome (GOLD analysis project Ga0315544, IMG submission 202543) | Salt marsh sediment microbial communities from the Plum Island Ecosystem LTER, Massachusetts, United States - Salt Marsh Sediment SW1601-130 ... | reverse complement strand
CGATAGCCAGAGGTAGCATTAAACACCAGGTGGCCAGGGCTCCCAGGAGAGAACCGAGGGACATGTGCCGACTGCGTAACGCCGCTATAGCCAGAACTTCGGCACCAAATATACCTGCCGGTGGGAAGATTGCAAATACCGTGCCAAAATAGGCGGTTACCCCCCTCCCCCCCTTAAACTTGGCAAATATGGGCCAGTTATGTCCTGCCACCGCGGCCAAGCCAGCTGCAACTTGGGCTATATGCTGCCAATAAACAGAGATGCCAGCGATAGGCAGGACTCCACTATCACGCCCTACAATTATTGTGGCCAAAATGACTGCCACAGTAGCCTTGACCACATCGAGAACCAGAGCCAAAACGCCGAGCTTGGTCCCCGTGACTCTCATCAAATTAGTGGCCCCAGTCTTGCCACTTCCCTGTTCTCTGATATCGATGCCACTTTTTAGCTTGCCTATTATCAAGCCGAAGGGAATGGAACCAAGGAGATAAGCAATGACTACTACAGCAATGAACTCGGCTATCATTGTGTTCTCACATTTATCCTCTTATTGATTTTACGGCTAGCCTTGGTGAAAATCAACTTCAAAGGTACGCCGCGAAAACCAAAGCGCTGGCGAAGCTTATTTACCAGGTACCGTTGATAAGAAAAATGAACCAACTTGGCATCGTTGACCTCGAGAATAAAAGTCGCTGCTTGAGATTCATCTTGATAGGCTCGAGCAACATGCAACCGTCTGGAACCTGTCCGAGGCGGGGGATAGCTACTTACTACCTGTTTGACCAACTCGTCAACTTCTGCTTGCGGTATCTGCTTTTGTCTTTCCTGCCAGATTTCCCAAGCTTGGGGCAGGACCCTGTTTATCCCCCGTCCCAGTTTGGCAGAGATGTAAACGACAGGTATATAGGCGGCAAATCTGAGTCTTCGTTCCATACCCTGTTTGAATCTCTGTCTTTGTTCCCGGGGAACAAGGTCCCACTTGTTGACCAGCAACGTCACACCCTTCCCAGCATCAATAATATAGCCTGCGATATGCATATCCTGGGCGGTGATGAATTCACCCGCATCGATCAGCAACAAGGCAACATCACAGCGATTGATAGCCTGAAGTGCACGCAGCAGACTATAATAGTCCACCCCAGCATCGATCCTTCCACGACGCTTAATCCCGGCAGTATCGACAAGGAGAATTTCCTTATCGCCCCATCGAATCATAGCATCAAGCGAGTCACGAGTTGTTCCCGGACACTCATTAACGATGGCTCTTTCTTGTCCTAGCAATGCATTCAACAAAGTTGACTTGCCGACATTGGGTCGCCCAACAATGGCTACTTTGGCTTCTGCCGGCTCGACAATACTGACAGGTTCTGGGGGCAAGCAAGCTAACACAGCATTCATCAGATCATCTATCCCGAGATTGTGGTGAGCACTGATAGCAATAGGCTCACCCGTGCCCAATCGATAGAAATCGGCTACCTGATTCGCTTGCCTGGCAGAATCTACCTTGTTCACTGTTAGTATGATAGGCTTATTGGCGGCGCGTAGTGCATCAGCAATTCCCTCATCAGCAGCAATAGCTCCGTCTTTGACATCTACCAAAAAGATGACGACATCTGCTTGAGCAACGGCTGCGTCAACCTGCTGCCTGACTCCCTGCTCCAAAGACCCTCGTGGCTTTCTTTCCCAGCCACCCGTGTCCACCACAGTGAATTCCCGCCCCTCCCAAGAAACAAACGCAAAAACGCGGTCCCTGGTGGTACCCGGCAAATCGGCAACTACAGCTATCCGTCTGCCTGCCAGACGGTTAAGTAGAGTGGACTTGCCCACATTGGGTCTACCCACAATGGCTACGATGGGCCCGGTCATCTGCCTGACACCTTGGGATTCGACAGCAGCCTCACTAGTAATGCCTTTTGCAGATGGAGCCTGTTTTCCGCCTGGTCAAAGACCACCGATCGAGGGTCGTCTAGCAGCCCCGTGGAGATCTCCTCCCCATGGTGGGCCGGCAAGGGATGCATGAACACAACATCTCGTTTACCTAAGCTTAATAATGTATTATCCACCTGATAGCCTGAAAAGGCACGACGACGCTTCCTTGCTTCCGCTTCCTGCCCCATGCTAACCCATACATCAGTATAAATTACATCAGCACCTTTAGCTGCTTTGTAAGGATCATCGGTAAGCTGAATCCGGCTACCACTCAGAGCAGCAAATTTCCTTCCTTTACTCAATACCGCCTTCTTAATCTCATAGCCTCGTGGAGACGCAAAGTGGAAATTCATCCCCATTAGGCAGGCACAGAGAAACAAGCTATTGGCCACATTATTGCCGTCACCCATGAATGCCAAAGTCAAGCCAGAAAGCTTACCTTTCTTTTCATAGATGGTGAATAGGTCGGCAAGAGCCTGGCAGGGGTGTTCCAGATCGGACAGGGCGTTAATTACGGGCACAGAAGAATGGCCAGCGAGAATACTCAAAGTCTCCTGGGAAAATGTGCGAGCGGCTATGGCGTCGACATAGCGACTGAGCACTCGCGCCACGTCAGCCACTCCCTCCCGCTTGCCCACGCCCACCTCTTCTGGAGATAGGTAGATGCTATGTCCACCCAGTTGATACATAGCCATCTCAAAACTGACCCGGGTTCGCAAGGAGGGCTTCTCAAAAAGAAGCGCTATGGTCCTCCCCGAAAGGAGAGGCATCGGCGCTTCCTTTTTCATACGCCAGGCTTTCTCTATGAGAGCTTCAATTTCCTTACGGTTAAGGTCAGTTATTGACAGCAGATCTTTTTTCATCTCCCTCTCTCTTCGTATTCGATACTACTTTGATACTACTTGAGTGTGTCACGTTTGTCAATCAATAGAACACAACTCTACGGCAAGCTCCAGAGTTGTTTCTGACAATGGTAAGCTGCTCGCGCTGTGCTACAATGAGACCAACACCTACCATTCGAGATGCCTTATTCCTGATCCTATCCTGACCGGACAAACTAGGCTTCTGGCCGTGACTATTATGTCAACTATTTCGAGATATACCGGTGGCAGACTGTGGACATAAGTGTGAAATGTTACTCAGGTTACCTCTATGCCGAAGAACCACGGTCTTTCGTGTGGCAAGAAAGTGAACTGGGAGTAAAGTCGGTAGAAAAGGCCTGGCAGGAACCGGGCAAGAGGCTGTTCAGAGTGGTCACTCAGGATGGCAGACTATTCGAACTGTGTTACAATGAAGCAATCGACCGATGGTCTGCCGTTGAATTGGTCTGATGCTTTAAGGAGAATTCATGAAAGAGATTTTTGAAATTCTGGAACACAATGCCCGAGCAACTCCGGAACAGATTTCCACCATGGTGGATAAACCTGTCAGCGAGGTGAGAAAAACAATCAAGCAAGCTGAGAAAGACGGAACCATCCTGAAATACAAGGCTATAATAAACTGGCCAAAGTTGGAAAAGGAAGATATATGGGCTTTAATCGAAGTGAGAGTAACGCCACAACGCGGTGTTGGCTTCGATGCCATTGCTGAGCGCATTTATCAATTTCCCGAAGTATATTCTGCATACCTGGTCTCAGGTACCTATGATCTGTCCATATTGGTGAGAGGAAAGAGTATGCAGGAGATTTCCAGTTTCGTGGCAGAGAAACTGGCTCCCCTGGAACAGGTGCAGAGTAGTGTCACCCATTTTCTTCTCAAACGATACAAGGAATATGGCGAGACCTTTCGCGTTCCGAAGGAAACAAACAGACGTTTACCTATAACACCCTAACATGCCAAACACAAGATCCACTTCAACCGAAGCTCTGGATAACCTGATCTCACAAAAAGTGGCTACGCTTCCGCCATCAGGCATCAGGGAATTTTTCGACCTGCTTTCCTCCATCGAAGACGTTATCTCACTTGGCATAGGTGAGCCTGATTTCGTTACTCCCTGGCATATCAGAGAGGCCGGCATATATTCTTTGGAACAAGGTTATACCATGTATACTTCGAATTCCGGCATGCCTGAACTACGCCAGGAATTAGCCCGCTACCTGGAGCTTCACTACGGGGTAGACTATCATCCTGAGCACGAAATTCTTATTACTGCAGGAAGTAGTGAAGGACTAGACCTTGTTCTGAGAGCAATTATCAATCCCGGTGACGAGGCCATAATCCCCGACCCTTGCTATGTGGCTTATCCTGCCGACATCACCCTGGCTGGCGGCATGCCTATTCCTGTTCCCACAAACGAAAGAAACAACTTTGTAGTCAGGGCCACCGATATCGAAGCCAGGGTCACAAAGAAGACAAAGGCTATTTTAATAGGTTACCCGGCGAATCCTACGGGTGCAGTCATGCCCAAAAAAGAGGCCGATGCTATTGCCGAGCTGTCCAAGAAGCACGACCTGCTGATAATATCGGATGAAATATACGCCCGTCTAACCTACGGGGTGGAGCATATTTGTTTCCCCAGCCTGCCCGGCATGAAGAAGCGTACCATACTGATTGGCGGATTCTCTAAATCTCATGCCATGACCGGTTGGCGTATTGGTTATGTGGCGGCCGACCGTCGCTTCATTCAGGCCCTGACAAAAATCCATCAATACACCTTGCTTTGTGCCCCGACGATGACTCAGATGGCAGCTATCGAGGCCTTAAGAAACGGTGAACGCGAGGTTGAAAAGATGGTTCAAGAGTACAATAGACGCCGTCGCTTCATCGTCAAGAGATTGAATGAGATTGGTTTGCCCTGTTTCGAGCCCAGCGGCGCTTTCTTTGCCTTTCCCTCTATAAAAGCGAGTGGAATGAATTCGGAAGAGTTTGCCGAAAAGCTGCTATTGGAAGAAAAGGTTGCTGTTGTGCCAGGCACCGCGTTTGGACCATCCGGTGAGGGTTTTGTCCGTTGCTGCTATGCTACTTCTTTGCCTAACATCGAGGAGGCACTGAGAAGAATGGACAGGTTTCTAAGAAAGAGCAGCCTGAGGTCAAAGTAGGCAGTATTATTGATCAAGCATTAAGTGAGACTAACCACAGACCTCCACACTAGATACCTAGTTCGTGAGCCACGATAGCACGGTGAAAATCAGCGCCACCAAAGATTATCTCGGCAGCTTTTGCCTGCCTATAGTACAGGTGCATGTCATGGTCCATGGTAAAGCCGATTGCTCCGAATATTTGGTGTGCTGACAGGGCAACTCGTCCGTAAGCCTCGCTTACCCATGCTTTCGCTATAGCGGCATCTAAGGCAGCGGGAAGGCCTTCGCTTACCTTCCAAGCTGCTTTGTACGTAACAAACCGTGACCCGCTAACGTCCATAGCCATATTGGCACAGTAATGTTGAATAGCCTGGAAACTACCAATAGGCCTGCCGAACTGCACCCTCTCTTTGGCATAATTGACTGCCATATCCAATGCTGCTTGGGCACCACCCACCATCTCAGCACATTTGGCAACCGCAGCTTTTTGGAGAATGTCTTTCACTGTTGGCCACCCTTCGTCCCTTTTGCCTACTAGGCTTTTACCTGATACAGTCACATTGTCGAAAATGACCTCACATTGCTTGTCACGCGCCAGAGTCTTGAGTAGTGTACACTTGAGCCCGGGGCTCCTGCCATCGACAAGAAACATGGTTATGCCGTCTTCTGGGTCCTTTGTTTCTTTCGTTCTGGCAACACACAGAATATGGTCGGCAATATTGGCATTAAGCACAAACAACTTGGTGCCTTTAATCACATATTTGTCATCGCGATTCACAGCTTTGGTCTTAACCGATGCGGCATCATAACTGGCACTGGGCTCAGTTAAGGCGAGGCTAAGGAGCATTTCCCCGCGGGCAATTTTGGGCAGGAACTCCATCTTCTGTTCTTCATTTCCCGCTGCCAGTATGGCGAGTCCACCAAGGACCACCGTGGAGAAAAACGGGCCAGGCACGATGTTGTATCCCATTTCCTCAAGAAGGATTGCCAAATCCAGGAAGCTGCGCCCGCTCCCTCCATACTTTTCAGGAAAGACCAAACCCATCCAGCCCAGTTCTGCCATCCTGCGCCACAACTCGACAGAATAGCCCTCTTCACTGTCATCTAGCTGCCTCACCAATTGTTTTGGACACTCTCTTCGCAGGAAGTCGCGCGCCGATTCTCTCAGCATTTCCTGCTCTTCGCTCAGACCAAGGTCCATATTATTCGCCCTACCTTATTAGTTTCCCCGACATACAGGGACGCTTCACTTTCGCGGTAACCCAAGACCCCTGATAGCGATAATGTTGCGTTGAATCTCATTGGAGCCGCCGCCGACACCAATGGAAAGTGAACTCAGGCACATACGCATTATCCGTGCATTCATGACGGCCCATTTGGAATCCCTGTCCAGCTCTCCATAGTGCCCCAGGATTCGCATCCCAGCATTGGCTGTACGCCGCATGATCTCGCTAACAAAAACCATTGACATAGACGATTCATAGCTGGGATGAAGACCTTTACTGAACATCCAGGCGATACGATATGCCATCATGCGGGCAACCTCATTTTCCACTACTAGCTGCGCCAGCTCGTTCCTGATGAGGAAATCGTTGGCAAGAGGCTTTTCATTTCTCGTGGTTTCCTTAACATACTTGATCAGTTCTTCGATGATTCGTTGGTTTCCCGCAGCATAGCCAATAGAGGAGCGTTCGAAATCGAGAGCTATCACCAGTTGGTACCACCCCTTGTTCTTCTGCCCCGCCAAGTTTTCCTTAGGGATACGCACATCGTCGAAGAAAACTTCATTGAAAGAGTGCCTGTCCAGGATATTTGTCAGCGGGCGTACAGTAATTCCGGGCGTCCTCATGTCCACAATGAATATGCTGATACCTTCGTGCCTGGAAGCATCAGGATCAGTTCTGGCAGCAAGCCAGCAGTAGTCAGCAAGATGACCATAGCTACACCAGGTCTTCTGGCCGTTAATCACATACTCATCACCAGCCTCTACCGCGCGTGTTTGAAGCGAGGCAAGGTCGGAGCCAGCGTTTGGCTCGCTATATCCTAAACAGAAAATTATGTCTCCCTTGGCTATCTTGGTTAAATAGTTTTTCTTCTGTCTCTCAGTGCCGAACAGCATGATGGAAGGTCCTACCCAATTGACTGTAATTTCTTCCTCAATACTTATTGGAGTCCTGTTGTAAGCCAACTCCTCGGCAAGTATAAGCCGTTTCATGTGACTCAGTTCCAGGCCTCCGTATTCTTTGGGGTATGCTGGCGCCAGCCAACCTCTCTGACCCAACTTACGCTGGAATTCGCGCGCAAGCGCCCAGGATTCGTCGGTTTCTTCCCAGATTCCCGGATCAAGCTCAATCCACCTCTGGGGGATCTCTTGCTGAAGCCACTGGCGAACTTCTCGTCTAAACGCTTCTTCGTCTTCGGTAAATCTGAAGTCCATATTGCTTAGTCTCTGGTCCGCAAATTGCGATGGCCCTTATTCAATAATAGCAATAACGTCGTCTTCGAGGATAGAGTCGCCTTCCTTGACCCGGATTTCAACCACCCTTCCATTATGTGGAGACTTCACCCGAATCTCCATTTTCATGGACTCGAGGATCACAATAGTCTCCCCTTCGCCAACTGACGCTCCATTTTCCACCAAAATCTTCCAGACACTCCCTGTAATAGGTGATGGAACTTCCGTCATATCCGGCTTAGTTTGCCTCTTTAGTATTCTCCTCTCCTTGGTACAACTTTAGGATAGCTCTGGCTTCTTCCACCGTTGCCGGCTCCCTGCCCATATCGCGTGCCATCCTCGCCGCCTTCTCCACCAGCGGCCCATTCCCTTCCGCCATCTTGCCGGGCGACAGGTAGAAATTATCCTCCAGACCAACTCTAATATTCCCACCCAATGCTATCGCAGTGCCTATCAATAGCCACTGCTCTTGACTGATACCTATGACCTGCCAGGCTGCTCCAACAGGAACTACGCTGGACACATGCGTCAGGTTCCTAGCTGTGGCCCCCATCCCTCCAACCACTCCCATTATGAGGCTAACTTGAAAATTCTTAAGAAGTCCCATGTCCACCAGAGGGGAAATGCTCTCCACATGCCCCAGGTCAAAACATTCACATTCCGGCTTCACGCTATTCTGGTTCATAGTGTCCAAAAAGAACATTATATCATCGAAGGGATTCTGAAAGACCAAGGAGAAAACAAAGTTCCTGCGCTTCGGGCTATATTTGGCATAGTTCATTGTTCCCATGTTTAACGCTGCAATTTCCGGCCTCAGTTCCCGAATATGGCCTATTCTGGTATCCTTGTCCACGCCGACAGCTCCTGTGGAGAAATTTATTATGATGGGGCACCTCTTCCTGACTTCTTGCATTACTTCGCGAAATATCTCTACTCGCCAAGATGGAGTGCCATCATATTCCCTGCCATGAATGTGTACTATTGCAGCTCCGGCATTGTAGGCTCTGAGTGCCTCTTCGCCAATCTCTTCAGGGGTATAGGGAATCCATCTGCACTGCTCTCTGTTGGCAGCTACGCCGGTCAGAGCAGCGCTTATTACTACTTTATCTGCTAATCCCATGATAGTGTCTCCCACTTATTTCCCTTTCCACTGAGGTTCACGTTTTTCCAGAAAAGCGCTAATGCCCTCAGCTACATCCTCAGCCATCGTATTGATGGCCAGCACCGATGACAGATACTCCAATGCCTTCTCATATTCCATGTCACGCATCGTGTAGAAGGCTCTCCTGCCCAGCCTTAAGATCGCCGGGCTTTTGCTGGTTATCTTCTTTATGATTTCATCCACCTTCCCATCCAGTTGTTCTCTCGGCACAACATGGTTCACCAAGCCAAGTTGTTGCGCCTCTATGGCATCAAGCCTTTCGCCAGTCAGCATCATCTCTATAAGTTTCTTTGGGGCTGAAGTAGATCGGAGCAACGTTGCCATAATCACATAGGGAAACAGGCCAACGTTTATTTCCGGCGTGCCAAACCGGCAATCCTCAGCGGCGACCACAATGTCACAAGAACAAGCTAGTCCAAATCCGCCCCCCAAGGCATGACCGTTAATCCGTCCCAGCAACGGCTTCCCTAAGCCCTTGATTACCTTAAAAAGCTCAGCAAATTTCCTTTGTTCTTCATGGCGGTCGAGTAAACTTGCTGTGGCGCTCACAGCTTCACCAAAGTCAGCGCCAGCACAGAATGCCTTGCTACCAGCCCCAGTCAGCACGATGGCGATTATATTTGGGTCATCATCATATTCTTTCAGGGCGTCAAAAAGCTCGACTACCATAGTCGGTGATATAGCATTCCTTCGTTCCTCGCGAGACAAAGTAATTATGCCCGCTTTGCCTTCCGTTTCAGTCACTATCGTCTGGTACATTGGTTTTCTCCTCATACCGGGTAGACCCCGTGCTTCCGGGGATGCCTGAATATCTTCTTATCCTTGGTAAACTCAAGAGCCCGGAACAATACTTTCTTCGTTTCCCTGGGATCGATTACATCATCTAGGACGCCGGACTTGGCCGTCTTGAATATGTTAATCTGTGGTCTTATCTCCTCGGCAAGTCGGGCTAAAATCTCTTTGGGGTTCTCCGCTTCAGCGAGTTGCTTTCTGGCAAAAATCGATACCATACCCTCCGGTCCCATAACCGATATCTCTGCTCCCGGATAAGCAATCAGCAAGTCAGGGTCAAAGGCCTTGCCACACATCGCATAATACCCAGCACCGTAAGATTTCCTGACGATCACGCTGAATTTGGGCACAGTAGCCTCAGCAACTGCATGAACCATCTTGGCCCCGTGCCTTATTATGCCCGATTTTTCCGCCTTGGAACCGACCATGAAGCCGGGCACATCGGAAAGGAAAACAAGCGGGATATTAAAAGCATCGCAAAGCCATATAAAACGGGCGGCTTTATCAGCGGCATCAATATCGATGACGCCTCCATAAAACATTGGGTTGCTTGCTACAATTCCAATCGAATAACCAGCTATACGCCCAAAGGCGGTAATAATGTTCCTTCCCCACTTCGGCTTCATTTCGAAGAAGTAGCCATCGTCCACGATATATCTTACTAAATCGTGCATGTCATAGGCTTCCCGTGGATTGTCCGGGATAACATTCAGTATGCCATCATCGAGCAAGGCCACGGGGTCTCCTGAGTATTCCTTTCGCTGCGGCTTCTCTTCGCAGTGTTGAGGGAAGAAAGAAACGAATTCTTTTATGGCCTTAATACATTCTTCATCTGAATTAACCTCCAGGTCTCCGCAGCCACTAATCTCACAGTGGATTTTGGAGCCGCCAAGCTCGTCTTCGGTGAGTTTCTCTCCAATCACCGATTTGACAAGAGCCGGCCCGCCTAGACCCATAAAACTTGTTCCTTTGACCATGGGCACAAAATCGGAAAGGCCGGGTATATAAGCCGTACCGGCGTACCCTGGCCCCATCATAGCTGCGATCTGCGGAATTATGCCCGACATCAGCGATTCTTCCTTGAAGAGATAACCCGTATTGGCAAATAGTGCCACTCTTTCCCCGCTAAAGCCGCCACCACTTACTCGGGCACCCCCGGAATCATTCAGCCATATCATCGGTATTCTTTCTCTGAGAGCAATCTCTCTTATCCTGGTCACCTTAGTTTCGTTGACAATTCCCATAGAGCCGCCTCTCACTGTGAAATCGTAAGCTGCCACGGCCACGTTTCTCATGCGTACACCATCATCTAGCTTGCCATAGCCTGTAATAACACCGTCAGCCGGCACAAGCTCGTCCACACCAAACTCGCTACCTAGCATGCCAGTCTCAACAAATGTTCCCTTTTCAATCAAGAGGTCAAGTCTCTCTCTGGCAGTCAGTTTTCCTCGTCCATGTTGTTTCTTGACAGCCTCTTCACCTCCCATCTGTTTGATTTCCTGGCGGAGGCGCGCAAGCTTTTCAACCCCCTGTCTCATTATGTCACCCATTTGTCTCCTCCTTTAATTTCGATATGAAATGAGTATCATAGTTCCCTGATTTGAATATCTCAGAATCAAAAGCTTCTTTGAGGAAAGGAAGGTTGTTCTTTATACCTGTGATTTCATAGTTGTCCAGAGCATGTCGCATCTTCACTATCGCCTTGTCTCTGTCCTCACCCCAGACCACTAGCTTGGCAATCAGAGGGTCATAGAACTGACTGACGGTGTCCCCAGCCTGATATCCAGAATCCACCCTTATCCTCTCACCGCGAGGTTCAATATATGAGACTATCTTGCCCGGTGACGGATAGAAATTCTTCGAATCCTCGGCATAGACACGAGATTCGATGGCCCATCCCTTCCATCCCAAGCTCTCCTCTCTAAGCAATAGGGATTCACCCGAAGCAATCCTCATTTGCTGCTCAACCAGGTCAATACCAGTCATCATTTCAGTAATCGGGTGCTCAACCTGAAGCCTTGCGTTTATTTCCAAGAAGTAAAACTTCCGATGCCCATCAACGACAAATTCAACAGTGCCTGCATTTGTATAGCCAATTCCCCGAGCCAGGCGTTTGGCCGCCTGTCGCAGTTCGTGCCTCAATCCAGCAGTAGCGAAAGGAGACGGTGACTCTTCAATCACCTTTTGATGCCGCCTCTGCACCGAGCACTCTCTCTCCGGAAAAGTGACCACGTTGCCGTCCTTGTCTCCCAAGATCTGGATTTCTACATGGTGGGGTGATTCCAGATATTTCTCGATATAGACTCTCTCATCACCGAAAGCTAATCTGGCCCGGTTTGTGGCTGTATCGAATGCTTCTGCAACCTCTTTCTCTTTTTCCACCTTCACCATGCCAATCCCGCCGCCACCAGCCGATGCCTTGAAGATGACCGGGAAAGAGAGTTCAGCTGCCCACTTCTTGGCTTCTTCGACATTGCTTAATATACCACTGCCCGGTGGAATGGGTATCCCTAAACTCGTAGCTATTTCCCGTGAACGGTACTTGTCTCCCATTTTATGAATGACTTCGGAGCTCGGGCCGACAAATACCATCTCCTCTGTTTCACACCTTTGAGCAAATTCCCACCGTTCGGACAAGAAGCCGTATCCGGGATGAATGGCACCTGCGCCAGATTCTTTGGCCGCTCCAATAATCTTATCTATGTTGAGATAGCTGTCCCTGGGTTTAGCTTCGCCAATCCTCACTGCCTTGTCTGCCTCTTGGGCGAACAAAAACTTCTCATCTATATCTGAGTACACCGCTATGGTCTCGATACCTAATAGCCTGGCAGTCCTGATTATGCGCCGGGCAATTTCTCCTCGATTAGCAATCAACACAGATTTGAGCATACGCCAGTTTACTCAACGCGCTAGTCTGGAACAGAAAGCGATCCAGAGCCCGACCAAAAAAGACGCATTACAAACGCATTCGGTCAGTCTCTCCACAGGAGGGTCGCAATCCACCAAATGATCAGAACCCCGGAAACTCCCCACCATGACTATCGCTAATCCGGAAATGTATCGCATTTACTACAATCCGTCAATTCGAGGCGAGGAAAAGGCGGAGCTTGCCCCGGCCTGAGAGCGGATCGACCGGCAAAGCTTCGCCACTCTAGTCAACCCTGCTCTGCGCCGCATCTCGAAGACCGAGATCGCCGTCTACGACGATTGGAAGCTGAAACCCCTCTGACATCAATACATCGTCTGCATGTCAATGAGGCCCTTTTCCCTGGCCAGGTTCTCCGCCCAGCGGTAGAAGGCAACCGAGAGCACTGCCAAGAGGACCATCGAGCCGGCCAGAATCAGGAGAAGCACCCGGTCTGAGAGCGGGGACAACAGCTCACCTGCGCCGGTGCCCAAGAGCGCACGCCTGAGCGCCTCCAACCAGTACGTGAGGGGTAAGGCCTGCCCCACAAGCTGAAGAGGCTTGGGGAGAACGTCAATGGGGAAAACGGCCCCACACAACAGGTAGATCGCACCAGCCACGGCCTCCCCAATGAAGTAGTTATGCCGCGCGGTAATCAGGCATATCCCCCCAAGAAAGATGCCCTGGAACGCAACGCCCACCAACCCGAACAGCCACGCCGCGAACAGCATTCCCCAATCGATGCTCGCCGGCGGCATCGGAATCCCCAGCACGATGATGCCGAAGAACAGCGTGATCAAAACGGCCATAGTGGCCACGATCGCCTGCGCCATACCCCGACCCAGCAGATATGCATGGATATTCAGCGGGGCGACGTACATATACTTGAGCATCCCGTAATGCTCCCGGTCCTCGATCACCGCCTCGCTCACGCCTATGAGCATCATCGCAACATAGATGTAGAATGCATTCCCCACGAAGATCTGTGGGAAGAGTGGGTTCTGGAGCCCGCCCTGGGCGATGACCGTGTACATCAAGACCAGGATGAGCGCCCCGGCGACCGGCTTGGCGATGGAGTAAATGGCGAACAGGAACGGGGCCGCCCAGTTTGATTCGATCTGCCAGCCGAGCCAAGCAGCCATCCTCAGGCTGCGGATGCTCTCGACGGCTCTCTGTCGCGTCATAGTGCTCGCTTCACTGCCCCCGGAGCGTGAGACGTCCTTCTCTTCTAGATAAATCTTCCATGTAGCTCAGCGCCCGCCTGGCCAACCATAAGAATCCAATGCTGAGCACCGCCAGCACCCCCAGCTCGATCCTCACATCTAGGAAGTGGAACTGGGCCATCATCGTCGGGAAGAGCAGCTGGCGCATCGCGTCCAATCCCAACGTAATAGGGATCACCGAGGCGCCGAGCGCAACGACGGACCCCAGGGCCCGCACCGGGAAATAGAACCCTGACACCAAGAATACAGGCTCCTGCAAGAGATTCGAGAGGTGCGACGCCTGGCGCCCGTACAGCAAGAACAGTGAGCTGAAGAGCATCCCCAGCCCGTAGAGCGCCACGAGCGTCAGTAGAAAGACGCCCAGGAGCTGCGGGATGCTCACGATGGAGACCTCGACCCGGAAGATGAGGAGACCAAGGGTCATCACGGCCAGCGCGCGCACCGTGCTGAACACTATGCCGCCGATGGCCATCCCCAGCAGGATGGCCATTAGAGAGGTGGGCGCGATGATGTACAGCTCGAGGTTCCCGGTCTCCTTTTCCCAATAGAACTGCGCGGCCATGCTCCACAGCACGTTCAGCCAGTAAGCCGTCATCGCGCCACCCAACACCACGAACCCGGTGAACTCCGGCGGCGCCTGGATCGCACGGTAGACGAAAACGAACGCCGAAACCTGTAATAAGGGGAGGAGCGTCTCGAAGAACAGCCAGCTCCGCTCCCGTTGCATCCCGACGACTCGCGGATAGGCCCGCCCCATAACCGTTCGCCAGAAGATCTCCCAGCGGGTTGGGGAGCTCATCCGGGCTCTCCCTCTGTTGCCCCCGCACCACCGTCGCCCTCCCTAAGGCCCCGGCCCACCAGGCTGATGAAGACGTCCTCCAAGGTGGGCTCGCGCTTCTCCAGCGAGATCAGCTCCCCGTGGGAGCGCTGAATCGCCGTCAAGATGGGAGGGAGCGCGTTCTCGTCCTCCAAGATGAAGTGAAGCTCCGTGTGGCCGTTGACCTCCGCATGACTGAAGCGCTGGATGCCCCGCAGATGCTGAAAGAGTTCCTCAGGATTGGCAATCGCCGTCACCCGCAGCCGGAAGACGACCTCCCGCTGAAGGTGCCTCTTGAGATTACCGGGCGTGTCACAGGCGAGGATACGCCCGTCGTGGATGATGGCAACGCGGTCACAAAGCTCCTCGGCCTCGTACATGTAATGGGTGGTCAGCAGCACCGTCTTTCCGGGGCGCTTGCCTACCCAATCTTTGATGAACCCGCGCAGCGTGCGGGATGTCTGCACGTCGAGCCCCAGCGTCGGCTCATCCAAGAACAGAATCTGGGGGTTGGTGAGGAAACCACGCACGAAGTTCATCTTCTGGCGCATCCCCGTCGAGAGGTGGTAGATCTTGGTCTTGGCCCGGTCGGCCAGACCCACAATCTCCAGCAACTCTCGGATGCGCGTTCTAGCCGTTTTCCCGTCAATCCCATAGAACTGAGTAAACATCCACAGATTCTCTTCCACGGTGAGCAGGCCGTACCCGGAGGATTCGCCGCCGGACACCACGTTGATGTGGCGGCGCACATCCCAGGGATTCCGGGCCACGTCGACGCCGGCCACCCAGGCGCGACCGCCAGTGGGGGCCAAAAGCGTTGTTAATATCTTGATGAGCGTCGTCTTGCCCGCGCCGTTGGGACCGAGCAGCCCGAAAAGCTCGCCCGCGGGAATCTCGAGGTCGACGCGGTCGAGCGCAACGATCTCGCGCTTCTTCGCCTTATAGACGCGGCTCAATCGCTCGGTCTTCACAGCCAACTCGGTGCTCATGTCGTGACGTCCCCTCTGGATGGCCCTCAGTGGACAGAAAAAAAGAACCCTTAGCCCGGCCTTTAGCCTCTGTACTTGGACTCTTGTCCTCGCCGCATAGTTGTGTCGGCCGGTCGCGTCCCTCGCTCCGCCCACAAGACAGAGCTGGAGCGCATATGGCACAAGAACATTGGCGTTCCCGCAGGCGGGATTGTTGGGCCTTAGAGGCTGTGGCGTGACGCCCCAAGCTTTTTCAATCTCTAGCCTGTTACTTAGGCCGGTGCGCCACCACCCCGGCAAGAGTACTATAGCACATCACACCATAGCTGAAAAGACTCGTCAGGTGCTTCGGCGCGCCCCACCAAATATCGTCCCAGATTGCCACATGTGTCAGCACACTGGTCGTACATAGCCAGACCACACGTGACTCGACTTCCGTGCTCTTCTATGTTAGCATGCATCAATCACTAAATCTCTACCCGAACTCTCTCAGGAGGTAAACCAGTCATGGTTGTAGAAAAGCAGAAGAAGACGATAAACCGACTGAAATCAATGTACCCGCTCAGGGCCAAGGTCAATGAAACATATCTGAAGAGCATTGAAGCTATCCAGGCGGGCAAACCTGCTGTCTGGGGAATGCTCAATTTCTACTACGGCGACCCCATCTTAAAAGCCATGGATATAGAGGTGGTCTATCCCGAAAACTACGGCGCCATTGCCGCGGCCATGGGAGTTGCCCAACAATACCTGGACCGAGCTGACGCCGAAGGATTTCCCACTCACCTTTGCGGTTACAGTCTCACCACCTTGGGCTATACATCCAGGATGATGAAAGAATTGAAAGGGCAGATACCTCCAGAAGCGCCCTTCGGAGGAATGCCCAAGCCCCTATTTCTAATGTCCTCGGCTGCCATCTGCGATGCGAGGTACAAATGGTTCCAGGCGCTGGGACGTTACATGGATGTCCCGGTATGGCCATTGGAATCTCCTATCCCCGGCATCAAGGAATTTTTCATCGAAGGCTACTATGACAAAATGGTGAAATTGGGAGTCAAGCACTTGAGGGACTTTGTTGCTTTCGTGGAAGGTATGGTGGGCAAGAAGATGGACTGGGACAAGCTGGATAAAACAGCGGATCTCATGATAGAGGTTAACCGTGTTTGGCATGAAGTCAGCGAACTGCGCAAGGCAAAGCCATGCCCAATGCACAGCCGGGACTTCTGGAGCGCTATGCCCGCTGCCCTGTTCCTCGCTGGCGACCTCGAGGATTCACTGAGACTGTACCAGGATATGTACAGGGAGGTGAAAGACAGAGCCAATAATCATGTGGGCGCCGTCGCCGATGAGAAATACCGGCTGGTATTCGCCGAGCTCCCCCCTTGGCACAGCCTGGCCTTCTTCGATAAGCTGGCTGAGAGAGGATGGGACTTCGTCATCGAGAGCGTTGGCTACCATCCACCGATACCCCTTGACCTCAGCAAGGTCAGTGACCCACTGGAGCGCATCACCAAATTCAGCCTCCAGTTCCTTGTCGGCTACTACCAAGATGCCCGGAAACAGAACGTGCTCGGCGGCACCACCGCCTATCCTTACCTCAAGTATGCCAGGGAATGGAAGTGCGACGGGGCGCTTCTTCATCCACTTATCAGTTGTCGCAGCGCCTCTACCCACCTTCCATACGTCTCAGACATGCTCATGGAGGAAATGAAGGTGCCCTCACTGAGCATCGAAGGCGATATCGTAGACCTCCGCCTGTTTAACCCTGAAGACGCTTTAGCCAAGGCAGAGCCATTCGAGGAAACCATGGAGTATTACAGAAAAATGAGGGAACAGGCAGGGCTCGAGTGGTAAATTAATCCACGATTTCAATCTAACGAGGAGGCAGCGATGTCAGACAAAAGCAAAGGTCTCAGCAAAGCCCGGGAAATCTATTTAGATAGTTCACGGAGACCCAGGGAGCTCAAGGCGGCGGGCAAAAAGATAATAGGCTATCCCTGTGTCTACGTCCCGCTGGAGATGCTTACTGCCCTTGACCTTGTCCCCTACCAGACATGCGCCGATATAAAGGAACCGGTCACTGAAGCAGACAGGGCTTTGCCTCATTCATTCTGCCCTATCATGCGCAACTGCCTTGATTGCGCCTTGAAGGGCAAAAACGATTTTCTTGATGGCATGATTACCATTCACTCCTGCGATCCTCAGGAAAAAACAGCTCGCGTCTGGGAATCTTACACTCATTATCCCTACTTCCACTTCATAGACATGCCCATTACAGTTCGTCCTGAGGCCCTGGAATACTTCAAGGGGCAGCTAAACGATTTCAGAAAGACTCTGGAGACTTTCACCGGCAAGAAATCATCCACAGACAAGCTTGAGGCAGCTATTAAGTCCCATAACCAGCAGCGGGCTCTGGTGAGAGAACTATACGAGCTGACAAAGTCGTCTCCACCCCTTATCTCGGGAACGGAAATCGTTCAGGTAGTAAAAGCTCTGACAAGCTTGCCTGTGGTTGAAGGAAATGACCTGCTAACTGAGGTTATAAGCGAAGTCAAAAACCGTACCGCTGGACCGGAAAAGAAATCAGCACGTCTCCTCATATGGAGCAGCATCCTTGACGATACCGATATCATGCAAGTATTCGAAACTAAGGCGAATGTGGTGATGAACGAAAGCTGTGGCGGTATCAGGGCTTACAGAGCCGGAGTGAAATTCACTGCTGACCCGCTGGAAGGGCTGGCCGACTACTATCTCAACGAAATTACCTGCGCCCGCACCTTCAGGCAGGCTACCCTCGGGGAGACCAGAAAGGACTATGCCAGAGACCTGCAAAGCCGGTTCGGCTATCTTAAAGGCATCATCAAGGAATGGACAATTAACGGCGTTATAATGCTGCTTGTCAGGTATTGTGACCCCTTTGCCTTTGAAATACCGTCACTCAAAGACTATTTCGAGAGTCTCGGCGTTCCCAGTACCTACATAGAATACGATTACACTACAGGAGCCCTGGCCCCGTTGAGGACCAGGGTGGAAGCTTTCGTTGAGACAATCAGCCAGTAGTAACCCTCCAGGAGGTCCACTTGTACTTCGCCGGTGTTGACATAGGTTCCACCATGACCAAGGTCGTGCTCCTGGACAAGGCCGGCAATTCGCTTTCGTTCATCAAGGGCCCGACTGGTCCCGAGCATCGCCAGCTTGCCAACCAAGTTATGCAACAGGCACTGGAGCAAGCCAGCCTGCAGATTGATGATATCTCCTATATTGTAGCTACAGGCTACGGACGGCTCAACGTCCCTTTTGCAGACCGCCAGATAACAGAGCTTTCCTGCCATGCCCGAGGCGTCTCCATCCTTTTCCCCAACACCAGGACCGCTATCGACATAGGCGGGCAGGATGCCAAGTGCATGAGAATTGATAATGGCAGGTTAGTCAACTTTGTTATGAACGACAAGTGTGCCGCTGGCACTGGCAGGTTCCTTGAAGTGACTGCGGCTGCACTTGATATCAAGCTGGAAGACATGGGAGATACTTCTCTGAAAGCCACCAAAAAAATCCAGATAAGCAATCTATGCACTATCTTCGCCCAGCAAGAAGTGGTAGCGCTCATCTCCCGCGGGGAAAAGCTGGAGAATATCGTAGCTGGGCTTCACGACGCTCTGGCCAGCCGTGTAGCGGCGCTGGCACGGCGGCTCGGCATAGAGCCTGATTTGGTGCTCACCGGCGGCGTGGCTAAGAACACCGGTATGGTTAAGGCAATGAAAGAAAGCCTGGGCTGCGAACTCTTTGTTCCCGAAGAGCCACTTCTCACCGGCGCACTTGGCGCTGCTATTCTGGCAAAGGAAACCTACCTGAAAGCAGTGGCACAGGGTGAGGCCTTGCCCACAAAGTCCCGGCGGTTAGAAAAAGCCACCTTTTTTAGTTAAGGGCAGCGATGAGCTGGTTTATTGGCATCGATATAGGCTCGGCATACAGCAAAGGAGTCATAGCCAGAGACTTCGAGCTTATTGCCTCACACATAATCAGATCCGGAGCTAACTATCGAACATCCGCCGAGGTCATAAGGACAGAGTTAATAAGAAAGGTCGACCTGACTCAGGATGATATAGCCAACACTGTTGCCACCGGTGCCGGTGCCGACAATGTCTATTTTGCCAGCCAGAAGGCAAGCGATATAGTCTGTACTGCCCGAGGCATAAATAATGCCTTCCCGCAGGCCAGGACTGTAATCGATGTAGCCAGTCAATCCACCAGGGTAATACGGCTAAGTGGAGAAGGTAAGGTGGCCAACTTCACCGTCAGCGAGAAATGTGCCGGCGGCAGTGGCCGCTTCATTGAGGTCATTGCCAACGTGCTGCGAATAGATTTGAGCGATTTCGGCCCGCTCGCAGCCAGATCAAGGAGCCCCATCACTTTCGGTACAGGCTGCGCCGTCTTTGGCGAATCTGAGGCCATCACCCGAGTAAGCGAAGGTGTCCCAAAAGAGGACATCGCTGCGGGTGTCAACAAAGCCCTGGCAAGGAAGATTTCCTCATTGGTCAAGAAGGTTAAGCTCGAGGACCCGTGCGCCATTTGTGGCGGCGGCGCCCTAAATACCAGTCTCGTGAAGACCGTACAGGACGAATTGAACACCCACCTCCTAGTGCCACCCCACCCTCAGATCATCACCGCTCTGGGCGCTGCCATAATCGCTACAACATCAGCGACTTCGGAATCGAGCAAGAAAGCTAACTTGTAGGCTGTCCCTGATCAAGAACTGCTGCTCGGCAAATAGCAGAGGGCTTTCAAATATTCTGCGGGTCGTAAGCGAATACGCGGACAAGGTCTTGACAAGAACTGAGGAGGGTTGTACCATTTTATCATAGTCGATTCGTTCAAAGACGACTGACCCGGGATAGCAAGCAGAGATTCCGCAAACTCGGAGGGGTAGATGAAAATAGCAATCACGAGCATTCTGATAGCCATCATCCTAGCCTCAGCCGTCTCTCTGCCGGCTCTAGCCCAGCAAAATAGCACCATCACCATCACTATGACAGGACTCGATGAAATTTCCATCAGTCTGGATAAAACACAATGGCCTCTCGGGACCATCGCTTCAAACACAGAGTATGCGACAAGCCCGCAGATAGAATGGTGCACCTTGACTGTGCAGGGCACTTGCAATGTGAATACCTTCATTGTGGGGGAGGATGCCAAATGGGATTGTGCTCACACAATAACATAGAACTTTTACCGTTCAGCGTGCGTGTTTGATGTAACAAGACAAGTGATTGTTACCCAACAAGTTACCAAATTGTTACTGGGACTCTCCGAGTCTTGTTCTACAGAGATGTACTACGACAGTACGATATTCTCTTGCCTGAAAGAACTAAATCTTGCTTTGTTGTGAGTAAAAATCCACGATTTGTTTAGCATAATCAATCACACTCAGGCGTAGCGGCTCTGGATCCAGCACTTCCACAGCTCTTCCAAAGCTTAGGATGTGCCTACGGGCGTCGTTAAAGGTCTCGAAAGGCAGAGTTACAGTTATCCATCCTTCAGCATCGGGTGGTTCGGCTCGGGTAACGGCATCATGAATTCTTTCATGGGAATAGAGTGTCAGGATGGCAATCAGATCAGGTGAGATACGCGCCGTAACAGGATAGGATGGATGGGTCTCCTCCTGTCTGGAGCACCACGCTTTCCAGAACCCTATCAAGTCGAAATCCGTGGGGCGTTCAAAGTATTCCCCGGTGGTACTTGCTTTCAGTATACGGGATACATAGTACACACGAATTTTACCGTCAATCGCACATACCAGGTGCCACTCTCCAGCCTTGGCCACGAGTCCGTATGGGTCGACCACCCGCTCGAACTGCTGAATCACCCGGCCGATATTTTCTGAGTACGTTAGGTGGAGTCGGTGATTCTCCCATGTAGCTTGGTAGATGGTATGAAGGTGTGGCGTTGATTTTTCAACACTTGGCCAGTCTGACAAGTCCAGGTATATGCGTTGGCGAACCTCAATTTCGTCCTGACGCTGAGCAGCTGGCAGCGACGCAGCGAGTTTACGCAGGGCAGCCCGGAGCTCAGGGATCACTCCCAGTTCATCCAGGGAGGCGGGGACACTGAGCATGAAGAGTGCTTTCACCTCATTTCGGGTAAGTCCGGTAAGACTGGTACGGTAGCCATCCACCAGAGCACACCCCCCCCCCCGGTCCCCGTTCAGCGTAGACCGGTACGCCGGCAGTGCTAAGGGCGTCGATGTCTCGATATATGGTCCTCACAGAGACTTCCAGTTCACTGGCAAGTTGTAGAGCTGTTATGTTACCGCGGGACTGTAAAAGCATGAGAATTGACAACAATCGATCGGCACGCATTTTTCTCCTATTTAGCTTTTTTTATTCTATCACAAATTCCTGACAGAAGATGTCAGGTAGAGTGTATTACGATAAAGCCGTACGTTATTGATAAGACAATAGCGGAAAACAATAAACAAGGAGGATGTACACAATGAGTGAACTGGACGTGAGAATCGTCAACCTTGAGCCGATGCGTGTAGCCAGCTTTCACGCCTACGGTGACAGTCCCGAAAACGAGGCTGGGAAAAAACTCATGGCTTGGGCAAAACCTAGGGGCCTTCTGGATACTCCCAGCGAGTACCGCATCTTCGGCGTCGATAATCCCGAACCGATGCCAGGCAGCCCGAATCATGGCTATGAGTTTAATATTACAATCGGTCCCGACATAGAGCCCGAGAGCGACGTAAAGATCAAAGAGTTCCCCGGCGGTCTATATGCCGTGGCACGCTGCGAGGTGCAGGGAGGTGGATTTGAAGTAATCGGTGAGACATGGAAGCGATTGGCAGCGTGGCGTGAGGGCAGCAGTCAATACAGGTACGTTGGTAGACAGTGCCTTGAAGAACACATCGGACCGTTTGAGGTTTCAGATAGTTTTACCCTCGACCTCTTCCTGCCGATTTCAGACTAAGAGCTGTAGGAATAACTCTCCGGTATCTTGGGTTATGTACTTCCGGAGCCCAGGATACCGAATACTGCAATAGCAAACTGCTCTGACACTGTATCGATTCAAATGTAACCATTCGCTGCTTTGTGCAACACTATAAGCGGGATTGTGTTCGCGCAATAACATAAAAGTCTTGCCGTTCAGCGTGCGTGTTTGATTTAACGATCCGAGCTAAGCCGCCCGCGCCGACTTTGCACAGAACCCTGCACGAACCGAAAAGTAACTTCCGTGGCGCCTGGCCCGTAGATGAAGTGCCGAAGGCGCGGGTCGGCTTGAGCGAGTTGTTAGGCGGGCTAGTAATCAATGAAACACTTCTCTCAAGATCTAACCGCACCACTCCAATTCTTGCAGCTTTTTCAGTACCTGGACTCAACTCGAAAATTGTATGGCTTACCAGGGCCGTGCGACGATCATTACCCCCTCACAACGTTAACCTCACCACGATCTCTCCATCATCAACTTCCCCCGTAGGCTCAAACCCCATTTTCCGATAGAATCCCTCTGGACCTCCTTCTATCGGCACATAGCTCGTCGACAACTCTCTCGCCCCTGGTCGCGTCTTCACATACTCGACCAATAACTCAGTCGCTTTTCGCCCGTATCCTTTTCCTTGGTATGATCCTGCTATCATCAATCGCCATAGGAAATACTCTGGATTCTCTGAGTCGTCGTATAGCATAATGAAGCCCACTGCCATCTCATCTGCGTAGATTGCTCGAAACCACGCTTTGTCTGAGAAATGGGCTTGTGCGATAGAGATCGCATTTGGAGCAACCATCTTCTGTTGTTGCTCCGAAAGCGTATCGCTCAACTTACAGATTTGGACCACTGTTTCGCTTGTGATCTCGCGCAAACTGACTTCAGCATTATGATCGTTCTCCTGCCTGTCTACCATTGTGCTCTAGCTCCTCTCCTCCTTTCCCAGCCTGCTGGCTGGGCTACGTATCAGCAAAAACGATATTCCTGAATCTTGATTATATCACTTGCTAAGTCTGTGAAGTCCCAGGATAGCTTGAGGCTTCAGCGTAGGATTGAAC
>Ga0315544_1001017_pt1 | contig 23342 bp, 21 predicted proteins | sample SalMarSW160130MG_2_FD_202543 | JGI IMG/M metagenome (GOLD analysis project Ga0315544, IMG submission 202543) | Salt marsh sediment microbial communities from the Plum Island Ecosystem LTER, Massachusetts, United States - Salt Marsh Sediment SW1601-130 ... | reverse complement strand
GGTAATGACGAACCTATTTCATGGAGGCCAATATGAGCACTACTATTCTCACATCGGCATGGGATGCCATAATCTTGAACTTTTCGCCCGTTTTTACCCAGCCAACAGCTCACATCTTTATCAATCTGATTACCGGCTGGATATTGTGCACCAAACGCCGAACCGTCACCGGTATTCTCCCATTTGCAGACCCGAAAAACAAGCGTCCGCACGATGCCTACCATCGACTGTTTCCAAAATCCCGCTGGCTGCCGGCTCACCTGTGGAAACCCCTGGCACAGATGCTCATCGAACTGTTTTATCCTGCCGGTACTGTGTGGATGGACATGGACGATACCATCTTTCACCGTACCGGCCGAAAGGTCGATGGCGCCGGATGGTGGCGAGATGCAATACGCTCGACCGCTTCCCATCTGGTTCACTGCTGGGGACTGAACCTTGTGGTGCTGACCCTGCGAGTAATCCCTCCCTGGGGCGGCGAGCCGCTGGGACTTCCCATCAATATGAGATTGCATCGCAAAAACGGCCCCGGCCTTATAGAACTTGCCCAGCAAATGCTTGCAGAAGTAAAGGACTGGTTTCCAGAAAGGCAGTTTATAATGGGTGCGGACGGCTTTTACGCCACGCTGGCCGGTTGTGGTGCGGCATATACCCACATCATCAGCCGGATGAGACGCGATGCGGCCATTTACGCATTGCCCAAGAAGAAACCCAAACATCAACGTGGTCCCAAACCAAAACGGGGCAGACGGCTGGGAACTCCAACCCAAATAGCCTCTCGGGTAAAATCCTGGCGCCGGGTAAAGACTCAGGAACGAGGCAAAACGAAGTACCGTTTGGTGTATGCCATGGTGGTGCTGTGGTACAAAGTTTCTCATACCCCGGTGCTGCTGGTAATCAGCCGCGACCCTGCGGGCAAGGAACAAGACGACTTTTTCTTTACGACCGATCTGAAATTGACGCCGGCCGAGGTCATCGGCGGTTTTGCCGGTCGCTGGAGCATCGAGGATACTTTCAAGAATACCAAACAGTCCTTGGGCAGCGAGGAACCTCAGACGTGGAAGAGCCAGGGGCCGGAACGTGCGGCGGTGATAAGCCTGTGGCTTTATTCGGTGGTGTGGGCGTGGTATATCCGCTATGGCTGTGTCAAAACCAGGCTGCCGATTGTACCGTGGTATCCTGCCAAGACCTGTCCGAGTTTCCAGGATGCGTTGGCCGCGTTGCGACGGGTGCTGTGGCGGAAGCGAATTATTACAATGTTCGGCAATCATACCGTACCTTCACGAATTACAGAGTTTCTTATCGATGCCTTGGCTCCAGCAGCATAATCAATTATGAAAAGTGCGAAAGTTAACTGTATCAAACGTCAAATAGTTTCGAATCTCTTATTTTGCTGCACTCTTCAAGATGTCCGCCTCACGCCTTTAGGGAAGTAAAATAACACAAAAGAATGTAAAAGTCAAAGGAATTTTTGGGTTAATTAGTGAATGGTGAGTAGAGAAACGGTGTGCAGTGCACACCCTACAGAATCAGAAAAGGTTTGGTAAGGGGCAAGCAACCCACGACAGTACCGGGGGCTAACAGGTATTGAGATTGCTTTAGTGCCTTATAGGCACGTAAGTATTTGCTCGCAATGACCCCATTAGAGTAAACCCCCGACAGTGCCGGGGGCTAACAGGTATTGAGCTTGCTTTAGTGTCTTATAGGCACATCAGTATTTGCTGGCAATGACCCCGCACTAATTAGATCCCCGGCAGAAAAGCAAGTAAGCACACACCGGGGACAAGCTGGCAACAAAAGTGCGGGGCAGGAAACGCCGTGTTGCCAGAAAAATTAGCCACACCTCGCGAGACAACAAATCTCCGCGAATATCCTTTAGAAATCCTATTTTAGAGATATTCACTGAGGTTTGTGGATAAATATCTTTGATTTGCGAAAAAAAAGTGTGTGAACAGTTTATAATCATTTAATATATCAAAGGCTTACCTTGAAAAGAGGCCTGTTTTTTTTTAATAATATTGAACCACAATAATCAAATTGGAAAGGAGCTGGTATGAAACAGTCACAATCAGCAAAAACGATGGAGATATCACGGCGGAACTTCCTGCAAGCGGTGGGCAGCACAGCAGCGGGCATTTCGTTGAGCTCCAAGGAGTTACTTGGCTCTGGAGCTTCTACAGAGAGCAAGGCCCGGCAAAAGGGGCCCGCTATAGTGCGTGGGGCCTTTGTGTATCCTCCAACCGAGTCTCTAAGGAAAGTCGGTTATTATAGCTGGCCGGGGTCCAGTTTCGATGCCGAAGGGCGCCAAAAGCAGTATATGGACAGGATTAAAAGAATGGAACGAAAGCTGGGGATGCGCATCTCAATGGACAAGCAGGCGCTCGATGATGCAGTGAGTGTAACCCGGTTTATCAACGAAGTTCAACAGTCAAAGCCCGATGGATTACTGCTTATACCTTTCAAGAAAAGTCATTGGGAACACGTTACTCGTATCGTTAAAGAAGCAGGAATCCCCACGGTTGTACTTGCCACGTTGGGTATCCTGCTCGTTGGGCACATCAATCAGCTTCACGAAAAGTCCGGGGTGTATCTGATAAACTCACTGGATAACCTCGATGCTGTTGAAGAGGGGATGAAGATGATTCAAACGGCGCACTGGATGAAGGAAAGCCGTATCGTCAACATAGGAGGCTCAGAAACCAAAGAAACCACAGTGCCCCATCTTGGAACGCAGGTATGGACGGTGCCGCACACGAGGTTTTATGAGGAATTTGAGCGTACTAAAGCCGCTGATGCCGTGAAGGAACTTGCCAATGCATATCTGAAAAATGCTAAAAAGGTAATCCAGCCCACCGAAGCTGACATCTTAGATGCCGCAAAAACATATTTTGTGCTCAAACGAATTATCGAGACAGAAAAAGCTGACGCTTTGATGATGGACTGTTTACCGGGACTTAGGAAACCACACAAACATTGTCCCCCGTGTATGGGCTTTATGAGTTTGAGGGACGAAGGTATCGCTGCCGGCTGTCAAGCTGACCTTAACGCAACGCTGACGTTAATGTTAGTGCAGCAGCTCTTCGACAGACCCGGATTTCAGCAGAATGCTTCAATGGAGACGGAGAAAAACCACTATTTCGGTGCCCACTGCACCTGTGCCTCCAAGCTGAGCGGTACAACCGGCCCTTCCGAGCCTTACATCTTAATGAGCCATGCTGAAGCAGGTTGGGGCTGTGTCCCTCGCGTGCTCTGGCGCATCGGACAAGAGGTTACAATGGCCCAATATCTTTCAGGAAAAACACCGCAAATGTACCTCTATAGTGGACAAGTGGTAGGCTGTCCGGACATCCCACGGACGGGCGGCTGCCGTACGAACGTAGAGATGACTATCAACGAGGTGGATGATGTATGCGATGTCAAAGGCATGCACCAGATTATATTCTATGCTAATTATACCAGAGAGCTGCGAATTTTCTGCCAACTATACGGCATCAAGGTCGTCACTTAAGAGGGCGAAGAATAAAAACCTGAGTCTCTGGTTTTGTGTCCCGAGTCTAAGGAAGTATTTCAAGGGCAACTATTGTAATATCATCAATTTCAGACGGTTCGATGTTTTGATTATGGGCAATCGTGTTAAGTCTGTCTATCATCTCAACAACAGACAAATCTTTGACTTCGCAAAATTCTTCGCTGAAACCGAAGCCGGTTTTGTCATCGAACTTGCCTATGAAGGGCTCTGCCCCGTCGGAATACATCAGCAGCTTATCGCCTGGCTGAAGCTGCACGGTCTGCTGGATGTATTCGGCCTGTTCAAAAACTCCCAGCAGCGAGCCTCGTATTTCGAGCTGTTCGGTTTGCTGTCCGGGTCTGATAAGGATTGGATAGGGATGTCCTGCCCGGGCGTATGTGAGCTGTAGTGTTTTTATATTTAAAAGACAATAACAACAGGTGGCAAACTGATAACCGGAGAGTTTCTGTGCTGCCATTCGTATATTCAGATTTTTTATAACCTCTGACGGGGGAAATATGCGGTAATTACTCTCATATGTCTCTCGCATAAGCAAGGCCTGCTTAAGAAAGATTGTCAGCAGTGCTGCAGGCATGCCATGCCCCACCACATCAGCTACATAAAAGCCGATGTGCTGCTCGTCTATACGTACGATATCATAAATGTCACCCGAGACCCACTCCGCCGGCAAAAAAACTGTGGCCCACTGCACTTGATCAGTATTTGACAGATGGGTGGGGAGAAAATCCTGCTGTACAAGACCAGCTAAACGAAGCTGCTCTGCCAGATTATCTGCGAGGGTTTTTGTTATAGAAAGCTGCTCGGCCAGTTTATTCTTGTGAATTTTTAGCACATGCTTTCGTGGAACTAAAGGTTTTGTCGTAATTCCATAACTTTTTTTACGAAATGCAAGATTAGCACTTACTTTGAGCCATAGCTCATCTATGGAAACTGACTCCAAGGTGTTGATCATAGAGAAACTAGTCCTTGATGGGGATATTGAAAAACTTTTAACGGGCATCTCCGGGCGGTCTGTGAGTAAAATCATGCCAATATTTTCCATCTCAAGGGATTCGATTATTCGGGCCAATTGCTGCTGCTGCGAAACGTCCGATTCTTTCATATCTATAATGACGGTCCCAATCAAATCGAGTCTGTCACGTACTTTGGAAAACTTATCTATCGGAAGAGTGCGGTAAGAAAGCTTCCTCTTCTTTAAAAGTCGCTTTATTTCAGACGGGACGTGGCTTTTATTAGTCAGATACAGAACATCAGTATAGCTTTTTTGCAGCTCAATAGCAGTTGGTAATTTTACTTTTTCCATTTCACCCGTTCTTCTTATTGTATTATGAGACCTTGAACAAAGAATCACTTGTTCAACTACCGGCATTTAACTGAACGATTGGCCGTTAAATACCATTCACTAACAACTGTTTGCTATCCATTAAGCTAATTTCGGCTCGTTAAGGGCTGTACTTTGGATTTTTTTTTACCTTTTTCCGCTGTTGCAAGACCTACAGAATTCATACGGGCTGCAAAGATACGAGGGTACAAATTAAAATTTGTTCGGAGTGTAAGAATGGAAGTACGAAAATTACTAAACTATAGTTCAAGTATCCTCGATGCTTGTCCGGCTCAAACCTGCTCTTAACCGGCGAAGATCGCCGAGCCGATGCGAAGGATAGTTGCCCCCTCTTCGACTGCAATGTTGTAGTCTGAACTCATACCCATACTCAGCTCTGTAAACTGCCGTCCGACAATTTTTTCGCCGCGCATCTCTATAAATAACTCTCTTGTCCGAACAAAACAGGCTCGAACAACGTCCTTATTATGGGTCAAAGGTGCCATTGTCATCAGGCCGACCAGTTTTAAGTTCGGCAAGGTCTCTATCTGCTCAGCCAGATGTATTGCCGCACCTACCGGCACACCGTATTTTTGCGGTTCGTTAGAAGCGTTGACCTGCAGAAGCACTTTTGGGCATAAGTTTAGTTTTGCCGCTGAGGTGTTTATTTCTTCGGCCAGCCGAAGTGTATCTAACGAATGTATCAGAAAAGCTATAGGTAAGACGTGGCGGACCTTATTGCGCTGCAGATGACCAATCATATGCCAACCGACCTTTCCCGGCAGGCCCAAATCACCATCAGGTCCCTGTAAAAATTCATCTACCTGGGTGGAAACTTTTATCAGTTGCTGAACGCGATTTTCCCCCAGGTCGGTGAAACCCAGACGAATAACTTCTTTTACGGCTTCAATGGTAGCGGATTTTGTTACAACGACAAGTTTTATCTCGCCGGGGTTTCTGCCGACACGGGCACAGGCAGAGTTAATGGTGTCTTTTACACGCTCTATTCTCTCCGAAATTTTTGCCATAGCAGAAAAGCCAAGAGTCAAAAACCAAAAATTCAATCCACCACAAACCAGGGACGTATTCAAAATATCAATCCCTGAAAGTTTTTGCCAGCATAAAAGCAATCACAGCGAAAATTTTGATGGTTTTTTTCAGCTCCGAGGCAAATATTCATTAAACAACAATTTATAAGATTTATCGGTCGTAATCAGCTCCAATAAGCGTAAGTATTCAAGCCATTTGGCTTTATGATTTCTGCTGATATAGGAAAAAGTTCCCAAAAAAATCAAAAAAAAAGCGATTTTTAACTTGCATTTTATCACCATAACTTGTATACTAACTGTGTTAAGGTAGTATGGGGTGGCGATAAACCCCTTGATGATTTTTGTTGCTTATGTATTTTTCGTTCGATGGGATTTTCTGGAAGCGTCAGTTTTTTCTGTTAGTGTTTAAAATATAACGCTGTTTTTTTTACAGCTTATAGACCTCGGCGAGGCAGTGTGGTCCACCGGTCTCCCCCCCAGCCGGAACCACCACCTCGCCTTATTTATGCGCATAGTCAAAGACCGACTCGTCCACAGGAACTAAGTTCTGAGCATCACTTGAATTCTTTATTCGCCGCGGATTTGGACAATTACCTTTCTGCTGCGTGGACCATCAAATTCACAGAAAAAAATGCCCTGCCAGGTGCCGAGGTTCAGAGATTTGTCCTTTATCAGGATTTGTTCGCTACAGCCGAGCAGAGAGCTTTTGCAGTGTGCATCGGAATTGCCCTCAGAATGCCGATAGCCCGAGCGATGTTGGGGCACTAATTCCTCCAGAGTCAAAAGTATATCGTGCGGGACAGAGGGGTCGGCGTTTTCGTTTATGGTAATCGCCGCGGTTGTGTGAGGACAATAGACTATAACATCGCCGTTAGCAATACCTGATTGACTGACGATCGAATGAACCTGGCTTGTTATGTCAATCATCTGGTTACGGCTTTTCGTGCTTATACGGAAATCTTCCTGGATAATTTTCATTTTTGTCTCTCACATCTGTTCGACAACTTCGATACCCAAAAGCTCACTTAGGCCGTGTTTGATAGTCTTTGCAGTTAAATCACAAAGCAAAAGTCTGGTAGGCCTCTTGGCCGGCTCGGCTTTCAGGACAGGACAATTCGTATAAAATACGCTGAACTTCTGCGCCAGCTCATAAAGATAGGCGGTCAGGTAGTTCGGCCTGTAATCGGCAGCGGCAGCCTGTATCGCCTCACCATAGCGAATAAGATATTTTGCCAGGTCCAGCTCAGCCGGGTCAGTCAAATTCAGGGCCTGCAGACCGGCAAGCTCATCTTCAATATCCACATCTTTGGTCTGTGCCTTTCTCTCGATAGATTTTATGCGGGCGTATGCATACTGCATATACGGGGCGGTATTGCCGTCCATCGCTAACATCTTATCAAAACTAAAGACATAGTCACTGGTGCGATTGTTGGAGTAATCGGCGTATTTTACCGCACCGATTCCAACCGCCTTGGCTATTTGCTCTTTCTTGTCCGGCGAAAGCTCCGGGTTCTTTTCTTCGACTATAGTCTTTGCACGTTCAACCGCCTCATCGAGCAGCTCTTTTAATTTTACATTCTCGCCGGCGCGTGTTTTTAACGGTGTGCCATCATCTCCCAAAATGCTGCCGAACATAACGTGTGAGAGCTTTATATCATCACTGACCCACTTAGCCATCTTCGCAACGGCAAAGAGCATCTCAAAATGCAGCTTTTGCCGGGAATCGGTAACGTAAATTATGGCGTTCGCTTTTAGCTCATTAACCCGGTATCGCAAAGCCGCCAGGTCGGTTGTCGCATAAAGATATGCACCATCGGACTTCTGAATAATAAACGGCAAAGGCTGCCCTTCTTTATTATTAAATCCCGGCGGAAAAACACAAACCGCACCATCAGATTCTTTTGTAAGGCCAACTTCTCCGAGGTCATCGATTATTTTGGGTATCTCGTCTTTATAAGCACTTTCGCCTCGAATATCCTCTCTTCTAAATATTCCACCTAATAAATCATAGATCTCAAAGCAGGCCTTGAGTGTTGTTTCCCTCGCAATTTTCCAGTTCCCAATGGTCCATCGGTCACCGCTTTGTAAGTCAACAGTGCTCTTGCGAGCTGCTTCTGCAACTTTACTGTCCTCCTCCGCAAGCTTCGTAACTTTTTTATAATAACCCTCCAGAGCATCCAAATCCAAATCCTGAGTAGGCAATTCCACATCTTCAGATGGTTTTTCTACCCAAGGAAATTCTTCGTCTGTCTCTTTACGATAAGCGTATTTGTTTACAGCATAAGCAACCATTCCCATTTGCAGACCCCAGTCTCCGATGTGGTTTTGGCGGATGACTTTATGGCCTAAGAATTCAAGTATTCGGCAGATACAATCGCCGATGATGGTGCTTCGCAAATGGCCGACGTGCATTTGCTTGGCAATATTCGGGCTGGAAAAATCGACAACGATAGTCTTTGGTTCAGCAGTTTTATCTATGCCGAGATTGGCAATATCCCTGTTGATTTCAAGTAACCTGTCGGCTAAAAATTCAGGTTTCAGACGTAAGTTTATAAAACCCGGACCTGCAATTTCCGGCGGTTCGCAAATATCGCTGACATCTAAATTCTTCACTACGTCCTCGGCAAGTTTATGGGGATTGGTTTTGAGCTTTTTTGCCAAGGCCATTACACCGTTGGCCTGATAATCGCCGAACTTAGGGTCGGTAGAGGGTCTTACTATAGCCGCACAATCATCATGGCCGGTGGCAGCGGCCATCGCTATACTAATTCTTTCTTCAAGTATATCTACAACAAGCTTCATTTTATGTTGTGTTCATATATTAAAAAAAGTCATTCCTGCGGAAGCAGGAATCCAGTAATTCTCAGAATAGATGTTAATTGCTCAGTGTATAATACAAATCTTCTCAATTCGGATTAGAACTTTCTATCAATTCCAACTTCCATTTTCTTTTCCACTTTTTCATGCATTTTTCTCTTCCTATGGCATCGTCAATATTCTTATATGCTTCGTAATATACAAGATTGTGGACGTCATATTTTTTAGTAAAGCTATCTGCAAGATTATTTTTATGTTGATTGACTCTTTCGAGCAAATTATTCGTAACACCAATATATAATGTTCCGTTTCTCTTACTTGCGAGTATATAGATAAAATATTGTCCCATTTCCTGGATTCCCGCTTGCGCGGGAATGACAAAGAGTAACCTCATTTATGATTATTTTTATGTGTCGATAACCAATCTTTCCGCATCGCCCCAGAGTAATTCGAGGTCATAGTAGTTGCGGTATTCGCTGTCAAAGATGTGGATAACGACGTCAATAAAGTCGAGCAAAATCCAGCGAGCCTGCTCGTAGCCGGCCCGGCCGAAACGCTGTATCTTTTGTTTTTTTGCAGCGTCACAGATTTCATCGGCCACGGTGCGCATCTGTCTATCACTTGTGCCGGTGGCAATTACAAAATAATCGGTGGCAGGCGATTTGCCCCTTAAATCCAGAACGGTAATGTTACTGCAATGCCGGCTGGCCGCCACCTTAGCTGCTTCCAGAGCAAATGCCTTTGCCGGATTTGAGACTTTCTTTTTTTGTGTCTTTGGTTTGGTTACAGAAACCTTCTTACGTGTTTTTTTCTTAGCAGTTTTTGAAGTTTTCTTTTTGACCAAATTTATGTCCTCAATTTTAATGAAAAAAGGGCGGCTCGTTCGTCCACCCTTATAGATTACCTTTATCAGCCGATTGCGTCAACTGCACAACTCGGACATCAAGCCCATTAATTATTTGCCGCCGAGGCCGAGCCAGCCGCTGATAACGGGAGCGAATTTTACCACAACGCCTGAGAAGACCACGCTAACCATCGTCATCAGCTTTATCAGGATATTCAGGCTGGGCCCGGAAGTATCCTTGCAGGGGTCGCCAACGGTGTCACCGACGACGGCGGCCTTGTGTGCATCGGAGCCTTTGCCGCCGTGAGCGCCTTTTTCGATATATTTCTTTGCATTGTCCCAGGCGCCGCCGGCGTTATTGAGTGTAATTGCAAGAACAAAACCGCAGCTCAATCCCCCTGCCAAGAGTCCCATCACACCAGCCACACCTAAGAGCAGCCCCGTTAAAACAGGAATGATAATCGCCAGCAGCGAAGGCAATATCATCTCCTTCTGTGCCCCGCGTGTTGAAATGGAAACACATCGGGCGTAATCAGGCTGTCCCGTGCCTTCCATAATGCCGGCTATCTCCCTGAATTGCCGTCGGACCTCATTGACCATAGCCCCTGCGGCTCTTCCGACCGCCTTCATTGTCATAGCACAGAATACAAAGGCCATCATAGCGCCAATAAAGAGACCGCAAATGAGCTTCGGATTCATTATTGTCAGGTTATAAGCTGAGATAAAATCCATAACCTCTGCCATCTTTGCGGTTTCGGGCGTAAACGCAACATCACCAACCTGGAAAATTCCGCCGGCATCTGTTGCAAGCCGTGATATCCAGATGCGAACCTCTTCGATATATGCGGCCAGAAGTGCCATCGCTGTCAGAGCCGCCGAGCCAATCGCAAATCCCTTACCCGTTGCCGCGGTCGTATTACCGAGGGCATCGAGGGCATCGGTTCTTTTTCTGACCTCCGGGCCCAGTCCGCTCATCTCGGCATTTCCGCCGGCGTTGTCCGCAATCGGGCCATAAGCATCGGTTGCCAAAGTAACACCCAATGTGGCGAGCATTCCGACAGCGGCAAAGCCGATACCGTAGAGGCCCATCGAAATATTCGAAAAACCGCCCGCAAAGCCAAACGCACACAGAATACCAATCACAATCGTTACCACGGGCAGCCCGGTCGAAAACATGCCGGTCGCAAAACCGTCAATAATTGTTGTAGCAGGTCCCATGTTGGCCTGTTCAGCAATACCCCGGGTCGGGCCGTATTCATCAGAGGTGTAATATTCGGTAAGCTGACCTATAATTACACCGGCAAACAATCCGGCAATTACCGAGCCGAAAATACCCCAGGTAATCCAGCCAAACACAGCCAAAAGCGCCACGGCTCCAAGAATGAACACCGAACTGCCTAATGTCCCCAACAAAAGTGCCCGCAGCAGATTCTTCTGGCTGGCGTCCTCCTTACAGCGAACCATAAAGATACCCAAAATCGAAAGTAAAATACCTATACCGGCAACAAGCATAGGGGCAAGAACAGCCTTGAGCGGGTCCATACCCCTGGCCGCAAGTGCCACTGCCGGCAGTGCCGCACCAAGCGCCGCGGTAGCAAGAATTGAGCCGCAGTAACTTTCGTAGAGGTCGGCGCCCATACCGGCAACGTCACCGACATTGTCGCCGACGTTGTCAGCGATTGTGGCCGGGTTTCTGGGGTCATCTTCAGGGATGCCGGCCTCGACTTTGCCGACCAGGTCCGCTCCGACATCTGCGGCTTTAGTGTAGATTCCACCACCGACACGGGCAAACAAGGCCTGAGTCGAAGCGCCCATACCAAAAGTAATCATCGTTGTTGTAATTTCTACAAGTTTATGATGTGGGTCCATAGCTTCGGGCACAAGCTGCAATCCCAAAAATCTCAGTCCCGTTTCCATATTTGCCGCAGTATAAACTATCTTATCAAGAATAAGATACCAAAGGGATATATCCAGCAGGCCAAACCCGACGACGACAAGGCCCATAACCGCGCCCGAACGAAAGGCAACCTGCAGGCCTTGATTCAAACTCACGCTGGCACCTTGAGCAGTACGGGCAGAGGCGTTTGTCGCCGTTTTCATACCCAAAAAACCGCACAGCCCGGAGAAGAAACCCCCCGTCAGAAATGCGACCGGAACAAACGGATTTTGAACGCCCAGATAAGCGCAGACCGCCAAGATGACCAGAAGAATCAAAAATACGAGCGTCACAATGCTGTACTGCCTGAATAGATAAGCGTAGGCACCTTCACGGACGTAACGGGCTATACTTATCATTTTTTCAGTGCCTTCGGGGGCTTCCATCACCTTCTTGTAAAAATAATACGCAAAACTCAATGCCAATATCGCCGCCACCGGCGCAATCCACCAGCTCCAGGGCGTCCCGGCCATCTCAGCCGTTTCTGTGCCTTCTGCCGCCATTGCTGCTGCACTAAAGGCAAAACTCGGCACCAAAAATCCAAGGGTACTCTTAGTAATTTTCACTTTTTTACTCCTTTTCGAATTCGATTATTGTCCCTACTACTCTGTAACAACAACAACTCAAATGAGGGGTGTCATTGCGAGCGAAGCGAAGCAATCTAAAGCATAACGGATGAGATTGCCACGGCCTGCAAAGCAGGCCTCGCAATGACAACCATGCAAATCACATGCTATGGAGTACTACTGCTATAACAGACTTAAATTGCCCGCAGTTTAACCCAATGGATTGGTTTTTCAACTGTTTTATTACGGGAAAACCAAAAATAGGTCAAAAGTGCATAAGGGCATAAAGAATGTACAAAAGTGCGAAATGCTTGTACTCTTATATTCCCCCTGTCAAGTGTGATAGTCAGCGTTGATTCTTACATATTCGGCGCTTAAATCGCAGCCATAGCAAAAATCGTCCGCTTTGCCAGCCCCTAAATCTACGGTTATCGTGTGTTCGGTTTGCGAAACAACCTTACTCGCCTTTTTTGCATCAAATTTTCTCGGCGCACCGTTTTTAAGAACGGTTATCGGCCCGAGCCTACAGGAGAGTTTATTCGGATTCAACTTGACAGAAGCCGAACCGACGGCACAGATAATTCTGCCCCAATTTGGGTCGCCGCCGTTCACTGCACATTTTACCAGCGAATAGTCGGCTACTGCCCTGCAGGCCTTTGCGGCATCAGCCTTTGTAGCTGCACCCTTGACAACTACCTTAAATATCCGTGTTGCCCCTTCGGCATCGAGAGCCATTTGTCTGACTAAATCATCGCAAACTTCAGCCAACGCGTTGGCAAATCTTTTATACCGTGGGTACTGACTTACTATTGGGCGATTGCCCGCTAAGCCGGAGGCAAGAATTATCGCGGTATCATTTGTGCTTTGATGTCCGTCAACAGTTAACCTGTTTAACGAATTGCCGATGGCAGCCTTTAGGGCTTTCGCCAGCAATGGTTTTGTTATAGCTACATCCGTAGTAATAAAACAAAGTGTGGTCGCCATATTAGGCGCAATCATACCGGCCCCTTTGACTGCGCCGCCTATTGTAACTTGAGTGCCTGATATTTCGAGTCGGCGGATGGCTTGTTTCGGCTTAGTGTCGGTCGTCATTATCGCCCGTGCAAAATCCAGGCCCGCTTTGGAAGAATCTGAGAGCTTCGCCGCCGCCTTTGTAATGCCGGCGATAATTTTCTTAATCGGCAACTGTTTTCCGATAATGCCGGTCGAAGCAACAAGGATATTTCGATTTTCGATTTGCAATTGCCGTGCTGTTTTGCTGCACATTGTAATTGCGTTTTTAATTCCCATCCGGCCGGTACAGGTATTAGCGTTGCCGGAATTGACGACTACCGCGTATATTCTTGAGCTTCTGGTGTGCTTTTTGCAGACCTGTACTGCTGCCGAGACGACCTTGTTAGTTGTAAAAACCGCTGCTGCGTTTGCACCGGCCGGGCACACAAGCAGCCCCAAATCAGATTTGCCCGATTTCTTAATACCGCATTGTACCCCTGCCGCCAAAAATCCTTTAGGTGCAGTAATAGTATTATTAGCCATCTTGTGCCTCTTACTACTTCAATAAACTGTTAAAGCCTTCTAATATCCCTTCGTGCTCAGAAATCTTACTAAACTCTAAAAGCCATCCGGTGATGTATTCAAGTTCAATCGAGTCTTTGTTCTTAATTAATATACTCTTTACGTCTTCGGCATCAACAGCTCTTGCTGTGATCATTTTGTGGATAATAACATCCTCGCACGAAGCGAATTTCACAGGATAATTATCGATGATGATTTCTTTCGCTCTTTTGATGGCCTGCGTCTCGTACGGAGAAGAAGAGAATATAAAATCTATACGGATTCCCGAAGTCGGCTTCTCTGCAGGCAGTACATTCGTTTCTTTGGCAAAGTTCTTCGGGTTCTCAGGCAGCATCTTCAGCTTTAACTTTTTGCACGTCTTCTCGACAAGCACAAATTCGTCTGCGTCAATCCCTAATGTTATGTCGATGTCCCGCGTCAATCGCGGTCTGCCATATATGAGCACCGCCTGGCCGCCAATTATCATGTAGGGAATTCTCTCTTCGTCCAAAGACTCAGCTATCTCTTTTATGAGCTTTTGTATCACAGACCCACCTTGTTTATCGCCCTGGCAATTCGGAGGACGGCTTCAAAGCCATCCCAGATATTCTCGTGGCTGATTGCACCCAACGCAACAGCTTCTTTGTGCAAGGCATCGTATATCCGTACAGCTTCCTTGTAAGAGAGACTTTCATCTGCGTCTAACTTTCGGTAGAACTCATCCAATTTTCGTTTGTTTCTTATCATTATTGACCCACTTATCTCATACTTAAAGCCATACCATCTCTTTAAGGACGCGGCAAATCCAGGGATTGATTTGCGCCTGCATTTTCTCCAATTCTTCGCGGGTGTAAGGGAAAACGTCACAGCAGATTGACAGATTATCGGGAATAAAATCAGGAATTCTGTCTAAAAAGCGTTTGCTGCTTTGCTGTAAAATTATAAGCAGGTCCACATCGCTGGCCGGGCCGTATGTGTTATTCGCGTAAGAACCAAAAAAACCCACCCGTTCCACTTCCGCGTGTGTCCGTTTGATGCTTTTCGCGTAATCTTTTAACTGACGCAGGACATTCGCTTTGTCAGCAAATACAACCTTCACAGAATTCGATGATTTGTTGAGCATTTTCGATTGCCTGTTGCGCATCGGTTTTTGTGTAGTAGTCACCTGGAGCTCCGGGGTCAAAGCCGTTAGGATAACGCGTGGGGATGTAATGTTTGTCCAGAGCTTTTGAAACATCTAACAGCCTCTCCGGAACATCCACCTTATCGCTGAGTGCGCCTAATAAGCCATAGACCGAGTGTCCCCAGCCTTCGCCGTGCAGGTGAAGAAAAACCGCCTTCACCGCCTTTTCCGCCGCATGCTGGGTACTAAAACACGACCACTCAAAATCCCCGTCTCGGCGTGCATTTACTGCGTGATTTAAATCGCGTTTGGCCTGGGTCAACCAATCTCTCGACCTATCCGGCATTTTTCATTCCTTTCTGGATAGACATTACTCTTTCCCTCCTTGATTATTATAAATATAAACGGCTGATTTAACCAGCTTTTTATTCTCAGAGTAGATGTTTTCAAAGCTGGGTTGTGATTCTTGAGCGTCTGTCTTTAATAATTTTAGGGCCGTTACTAAGGGCTCCGGCGATAACCATATCCCTGAAATTAGCCATCGGGTCGTAGAATTTTTTGCTCAAATCGACTGTATTAACCATCAAGCCGGGGTGATTTTGGCTTAGCTGTTTTACGATTCTGCCGTCCGGCTGGATAAAACACGATGGATACGGGCAATAATAGCCGCTCGAATTTGACATACTCACCCAAAAATGATTCGTCGCGGCCCGGCACTGCATCGTTTGTCGCATAATGTACGTATGTACGCTCGGCCCTTTTTGGCGGGCGTTGTAAAACGACTGGAAAATGCAGTTGACTTTTTGCTTATATAATTGTCGATAAATCTCCGGAAACCGCAAATCAAAGCATATCAGCAGCGAGCATTTTACGCCGTTTATGGTGAAATCCGCAAATCTACTGCCCGGCGTCAGCCGGCGCAAATCGCCCAGGGTACAGAATCTTTTGTCATAGCGGTCAACAATCCTGCCATCGGGATTTATAAGGTAAAGACTGTTATGCGGCTTGTTCGGCTCAGTCAATCTGTGTGTACTGCCCAGAATAATCCATAGGCGCAGCTTGGCAGCCAAGGCCATAATCTTTTGCGTTTCTTCTCTTAGCAGGTCCCAATCGTACCCCTCGAAGTTTGGAAAGTCGGTGCCCACGTAGCCGCTAAGAGCACACTCTGAGAAATGAACAATATCGGCCTTGGCCTTTTTCGCTTTGGGCAAAAACTCACAGATTCTTTTGGAGTTTCTCTTTATCGAAGCCCCCACGGCAAACTGACACGTCGCAACTTTAATCACACCGTCAACCATTGTTGCTCCTATGATAGCCCCATTGTCTCTTCCAGCCCGAAGACGATATTCATATTCTGAATCGCCTGGCCGGATGCGCCCTTTACCAGATTGTCAATGGCTGAAAAACAGACAATTCTGCCTTTGACATTGGTTACAAAGATATGGCAATAGTTTGTCCCTGCGACATCTTTAACAGCAGGGGCAACTTTACTTACCTGCACAAATGGCTCAGCATTATAGAAATCATTGTAAAGCTCTAAAAGCTCGTCATTGCTCAGGTTCTTCTTAGGTTGGCAATAAACCGTCGAAAGAATTCCCCTATCAAAAGGTCCTACATGCGGTTGAAAAAGGACAGTAACCTTCTTACCTGCCACGTCACTTGCGATTTGTTCAATTTCGGGCATATGGCGATGATTGCCGATGCCATAGGCGAACAGATTCTCATTCATATTCGGAAAATGAAATTTACTCGAAGGTTTCATCCCCGCCCCCGATGCGCCCGTTACCGCATTAACAATAACGGATTCGGTTTCTATCAAGTCTTCTTTGAGCAGCGGTGCAATGGCAAGCAAAGCTCCGGTCGGGTAGCAGCCGGGATTGGCGACGAGTTTAGCACCTTTTATTTGTTCACGGAAAAGCTCAGGCAGGCCGAACACGGCGTGTTTTAAATTCCCGATATCGGTGTGCTTGACGTAATACTTTTCATATACTGCAACATCTTTGATGCGGTAATCGGCACTAAAGTCGATTACTTTCAGCCCGGCATCTAAAAGTTTCGGCACGAATCCCATAGAGACCTTATGAGGCAGACAGCATAGAGCGACATCAGACAAGTCCGACAGCTTGTCTAAATCCAACGGCTCAATTTGCAGAGCGCACCGTCCATTAAATTGTGGAAAAACGTCCTCGACCGCTCCGCATTCTTCCGGCAGGGCGGTCAGGTAGGTAAGCTCCGCCTCATTATGCCCCAGAAGAATCCGTATGGATTCGGCACCGGTATATCCGCTTGCTCCGATTATTGCAACTCGTATCATTTTGTTTTCCTTTCTTTTCGCAAGTATTGGCCAAGAATATCAGTTTCGATTTTAGTGGTCAAGTTTTCTCCTGACCAAAACGGTCGCACAAGCACCAATAACCAGCACAGTACCCAAAAGGCAAGTCGCCGTTAAAGGTTCGCTGAATATTGCCACACCGGCTACATAGCACAACACCGTCTCGAGCATAAGCAACAATGAACCGATCTTGACCGGCACATATTTAAATCCCTCCGTCATCAACAACTGTCCCACAGTGACACCAGCGCCGATACCAAGCAGTATGAAGACTCCCTTTAAGCCAATTCCGCCTCCGGTCGTGAAGGCCGGTACTATAACCAGCCACATCCCGACTGCACACTGCGAAAAATAAATTGCAAGTGAATCATCGGTATCGTGGAGCTTGCGTATCAACGTTATAGCTATTCCGGCGATTATCGCTCCGAGGACCGCCAAAAGCTCATATTTCCCAAAGACCAGCAATGAAGAACTCTGTTGCTTGTCATAAGCGATAAAGTAAATACCCAGCATGGCCACTATAATTGCCACGAAATCTAACGGCCGAAGCCGTTCCTTCAGGAAAATCGCACTTGTAATGCTTGCAAAGATAGGGTATGAGCTTACCAGCACCATTCCCTTTCCCAGTCCCAGTTTAGTAATAGATAACAGAGTTATAGAAACAGCTATACCACCGGCTAAACCCCGTAAAAACAGCAGCTTCTTGTTATTAAAGACGAGCTTAACTCGTCCGGACATTGCAGCGGCGGCGATCAGGCCCAGCCCTAAGACGAACCGAAAGAATGCCAGCCTGTATGCGCCGATATATGAGCCGGACTTGATAAGACAGCCGGTCATACAAAAAAAACCGCAAGCCAGAATTATCAGAGTGGCTCCTTTGGTTTTATTTTCCAACCTCGGCATCACAATATGCTCCATAAAAAAAGCCACCGGAAATTCCAGTGGCTCTTTGGTAAGTCTAAAATGATTCGTAAATTAACGCTTCGAGAACTGGAATCTTCTCCTTGCTCCTCTTTGTCCGGGCTTTTTCCTTTCGACCATCCTGGGGTCGCGAGTAAGATGCCCGCCGTCCCGCAGTGCCTGGACATAGTTTTCATCATACTTTTTCAATGCCCTGGCAATTCCCAACAGGGAGGCACCGGCTTGTCCGGTAGTTCCGCCGCCTTTGACATTAATAAAGACATCGAATGATTTTTGCGCATCAACGGTCACCAGAGGCGCCAACACTGCCTTTCTGTCCTGCTCCCTAACAAAGTACTCTTTGAACTCTTTTTTGTTGACGAGCAACTTGCCGTCGCCGGGTCTGATTCGTACACGGGCGACGGAGCTTTTTCTTCTGCCGGTACCCCACCAGTAACCACCCTTTGGCTCACTGGCCGGGCTCGATACCTGCTTGGTCTGAGTACTTGCTTTGATATTAAGCTGATCAGTTTTGGTCTCTGCCATAACAACTCGTTCCTCGTGAAAATCCTAATATCGAATATGGATACATACGCTTCTAACAGGCGTATCTAAATCCGAAGCAAAGTAGTTAATTGGTTAATTAGTTCCTGTTGCGGAAACAGTATTTGTCATTCCCGCGAAAGCGGGAATCCAGTTTTTCGCTCTGGACCCCTGCTTTCGCAGGGGTGACATCGTCGGTTTTCGCTTTCCGCAACATATACTATTAGTTAATTGGTTAATTGGTACTTCGTATAAAACTCACTACTCACCAATTAACTACTCACCACTCACCAATTATTTCTTTCGTGCTTCGTGCTTTTTTTAGTTTCGTACTTCGAATTTCCAAAATTGTCCATCAAATCAGTTCTATCTTTTCAGGTTTTTGGGCCTGGTTATCGTGTTCCGGGCCTCGATAAACCTTCAACTTTTTGAGCATTTTTCTGCCGAGCTTGTTCTTCGGCAGCATCCGCCTTATGGCCAATTCAACAACCTTCTCAGGTTTTTTCGCCATCATATCGGCAAAGCTGACGAATTTATGCCCGCCTGGGAAATGTGTATAATAGTCGTACTCCTTCTTCTGAGCCTTTTTGCCGGTAAGCTGAACTTTCTCGGCGTTCACTACAATCACATAGTCGCCCGTATCGACGTGCGGTGTATATGTGGGCTTGTTTTTTCCCATAAGTATAGGCGCGATTTTAGCCGCCATTCGACCCAGAACGGCCCCATCGGCGTCCACAAGGAGCCATTTCTGCTCGACCTGCTCTTTCGTTGCCATAAAGCTCTTCATAAAAAACTCTCTTTCGCTACACAAAAAGTGGTATTTTACCGAATTTAACCAAGCTGTCAAACTATTTTTGCGGTGAAAATTCAATAATTTGGGCTTCATCCGGGAACAGAGGACGGAGGACAGAAGACAGAAAACAGATAACAGGCCCCCTTAGAGTATAAAGCACTCTAAACAAGGGGGTAAAAAATTGGGTTTGATTGGGTTTGTTTTCACCAAGTGTCCAATTGGATTTATTTTCATAAGCCTTTTGTGAAAATATACTTACATTCATTTGGCTATACTGGAAATTGGGTTTGTTTTGCATAAAAGGGGTCGATTTGTAGAGGATTCTCGACAGATGTAGAGGGCAGATGCTCGTATTGCGTATTGCGTATCGCGTATTGCGTAATTCACGGTACATTGTTCATAGTTAATGGTTCATTGGGTAATTGTCTGGGCCAACTGACTCTAAGTCCTTGCTGCGCTGCAGCTTACGACATGCAAAATGATATGTCATCTTCGCCTGCTGGCGGTTTATGTTTGCCTGCTGGCTAACATAGGCGTATTTTAACATCTTAACAAACAATGTCAACAAAAAAATGAATAAAAAAGCACTTTTTTTAGCCACAGAGAAAGCAGAGATTTTATCTTTTTCATTAACCACGGATTTCACTGATTACACGGATTATGTTTTAGCCAGCTTGGTGTTCTCGGCAATCTCTGTTCAGAAAGCGAGCCCATTCGACTACGCTCAGGGCAGGCTTTGCCACAGAGACTTGCTTTCGCCCACAAGGCCATCGAAATGGCCTTTTTCAGAAGCTGGCTAAGAACGGTTCTTGTAGAAGCGGATTAGCACGTACGGAAGACGGATGACGGAAGACAGAAGAGATGCTTCTAACGGGATAAATATTTTTCTTGAAAATTTTACTTCAATAGTGTAGATTTTCTCATTAGCGAGCAACGAAGAGAGGACATCTTTGATTAGCGGTTCATGTTTTGGGCGGTTGATGGGCTTTGCCGGGCTAATATTTTGATAATAAAGCGTGGCGTGGATTTAACAAGTGACCGGCTGTAGTTTATTAACACGTAAGCGGGCATCGCTAGCGGGATTTAGCTTGACCAGTGTGTCTATTACCTATACACTCTACTTCGCATATGGTCACAAATGGAAAGCAACCAAAATTAGATAGGATGTTTACCCATCATGTTTCAAAAGGGAGCGAAATATGGATGTACCAGCCACTGAATTTCAGCAACGACGGATAGGAGACCCAACTCATAATTCCTACGTAGCAGAAGGGATTGACCGGCATCGGCCTACGAGAATGGCGCCCTTATCGCTGTTGCGAGCAATGTCTCCTACGAAGACGCGCGAACTCAAGCTACGATATGGCGAGGTCAAGAAATCACTTATAGATGCCATCGGCTCGCCGCTATATTCAGATAGCGGCTTCTTTCTTTATTGCGGCGACTCGTTAGAGCTACTCCCAAGACTAGTGAGTGCGAATCTGAACATCGACCTTACCGTTACGTCACCACCGTACAACATAGGCAAGGAATATGAGGAGGTTTTAGGAGTACAGGAATATGTGGACTTTTCTTCAAGGTGGATGAGCCAAGTGTATGAGGTCACAAACCCGCAAGGGGCCTTTTGGCTTAACGTGGGGTATCTAGATGTTCAAGATCGGGGCCTGTGTGTGCCAATACCATACCTAATTTGGGACAAGTCACCCTTCTTTCTTCTCCAAGAGATTGTGTGGAAGTATGGTGCTGGGGTTTCCACAAAACGGCGGTTGAGTCCCCGGAATGAGAAGTGGCTTTTCTATGTTAAGGATCCAAGCAAGTACACCTTCAACCTTGATGAAATTCGAGATCCAAATGTCAAGTATCCTAATCAGAAAAAAAACGGAAAATACCGGTGTAATCCTCTCGGAAAGAATCCCTCAGATGTATGGGAGTTTCCCAAGGTGACTACTGGGTCAAAAAGAAGCTCGAAAGAACGCACCGGACACCCAGCACAATTCCCACTTCCCGTGGTTGAGCGAGTTGTGCGAGCTTCTTCTCATCCGTTACAGCTTGTGCTTGACCCATTTGCGGGGTCTTGCTCTGCTGGCATTGCAGCCGTTGGTCTTGGAAGGCTCTTTATCGGGTTCGAGATTAGGCAAGACTATTGCGAGCTTTCAATAAATAGGTACGAGACATTCAAAAGGCAACAAAGCAAGTTACAGCACCAGGGTGAACTATTCTGATGAGCCCGGATAAAGCTCGATTAGCTTTATCCTCTCGATCGGCGGCGGTATCCTCGACTGCTGGCCGGTTGGTGCCTTTTGTCCTATCCAATCAGTCGCATCGATCCAGCCAAATCTTATCAGTTTTACCGCCGGCCGAATGTTCTTCTCTACGAATTTCTGGAAATTAACGGCTAGGTAATATCCAGACTTGGCCTTCCCCCCCTTGGCACCTTGTTGGGCATAGCTCCGATTCCCAAAGATGTGCCGAGAACTCGATGATGTCTTAAGCTCAATCGAATAAAACTCGTCGGGAACGTAAACAAGATCTTTGTCACCTTTGGAAAACTCTGCTCGCCAGACATCTGGGTATCGTGTGGCAAATTCCAATGGTATGAGCTCGTGCAGAAAAAAACCCATTATCTGGGGTTTAGGGAAGATGTCTACGCCAATCCTGAAACCTTTCGAACCCATAGTGGAAGCAAAAATTGAATCCCATGTGCTCAAAACGACATCAACTATTTCCGAAGCAGGCAACGGATGTTGCTCAAGCAGTTCGCGAGTTACAAGTGGCCAATTCTCTAGAGGAATACCATCATACGGAGACTTCATTAGTCGATACCCTCAAGAAGATAGGACACCTTGACACCTAGGCCTCGTGACAACAGAACGATGTTGAGCAGGCTTACGTTCCGTTCACCGCGCTCAATACCACCGACATAGTTGCGGTGGAGACCGCAAAGCGCAGCGAGCCCCTCTTGCGACAGCTTTGCTTTCTCCCGTAATAGACGGACTCTCTGGCCGAACACTTCTCTTGGGTCATTACTCATAATCATAAGCTTAGGCGAAAGACACACAGAGGTCTACACACTATGAGTGGTATGTGATAAAAAAAGGATACGTACGGACAAACCTATTTTCTCTGCGAAGAGGGGATAGGATTTTCGAATTTCGCGCATCAAGAAGGGGGATAGTGATTAGGGAATCAGAGAATTAGAGATTAGAGAATTAGAAAGAAAAAGGAATAGGAAGGATTAAGAGAAGAAATATCGAATATCCAACAAGGAATGTCGAATTTAGAAGGGAAGAGTTAAGAGGAGTACAAGGTTATGTGTTTTAAGCTACTTGGAAGCGAGACATAATAATCGGCCGTTTTTCATTGATTAGCAAAGCCGGTTCGGAATTCTCTGTCACCATATCTTTTTCTCTTTGTTTTTATGTCCTTATTTTTTTAGAATGTGATGACAGATAATACCAATTACAGTTAAAAATTACCGAAAGAATTGCATATAATACACATAGAGAGACTGGATTCCTGCCTTCGCAGGAATGACAGAGTCAGATAATCGGCAATCAATAAATAGAATTGGTATAAGAAGTTTTTCTCTTTGGAGTTTCTAATTATTATCTGTTGTGGAAAACGAAAATCGACGAAGTCACCCCTGCCCCTGCCTCCGCAGGGGAAACTTGTCCCCGCGAAAGCGGGGAGCAGGGGTCCAGAGCGAAAAAGCTGGATTCCCGCTTCCGCGGGAATGACAGATATTGATACTTACGCTTCTAACAGGCTTACTATTTCCAAAACAGGAACTAATTAGGTATAAAACGATTGTTGAGAAGTAATGGACGAAATTCTTTTATCCGAATACGGCGATGCATCTGTGGTTCCTGCTCCGGTCAGCAGGATGATGGCTTCTTTTGCAGCGGATTTCGGGTGTGACAAATTTTTCTGGCGCTCAAAATAGGTAATCTGTAGAATGTAGGCAATATAGTTTTTGTTTCATTAACCACATTCTAAAGGAGATAGTTATGGACAAGATAAATTTGCCGGTAATTG
>Ga0315544_1001015_pt1 | contig 23361 bp, 20 predicted proteins | sample SalMarSW160130MG_2_FD_202543 | JGI IMG/M metagenome (GOLD analysis project Ga0315544, IMG submission 202543) | Salt marsh sediment microbial communities from the Plum Island Ecosystem LTER, Massachusetts, United States - Salt Marsh Sediment SW1601-130 ... | reverse complement strand
AGCCCAACGTCAACGGATTGGTTTGTATGGCCTGTCTCATCTGGTTGATATATTCTGGGCTGGCCCGACTTGGCCGGCCTGGCGGCTTGATCGGATGCAAGGCTTTGACTCCGCCTTCTCGGTAAAGCCTCCGCACGCGAGCCACGGTATCCGTACAACAGCCCAGATCCTTGGAGATCGAGCTTTTGGACCGGCCTACAGCGGACATCAAAATAATCGTGCAATTGCGAAAGACATCGGCCGATGCCGTGCTCATTCGCAGATGATCCAACTGGTCCCATTGGGGATCTGTCAGTTTTATTGTCTGTCCCATGACAACCTCCCGGCGGTTCCACCGCCTTAATTCTCACTGTTAACAAGGTCGTCAAAATGGGACTTTTTATATGAATCATTTTGCGTTTCTACTTATATTAATATTTGAAATAACCGAACAATTCATATTCGTAATTTTGCATAATGAAAGAACAAACGAAGCAAGTTTTGTTGGCCAGTTTGACGACGCAGCGAACAGTAAACCGCCTTACTGAGGCCATTGATATTCTCTGGAATAAAGTTAGCCAACTCCGCATATTTACTGTGATTCCACACTTGCTTGACCGGATTAAGCTCAGGAGCATAAGCTGGCAGCCATTCCACATCTACACGACGACTAAACCGCAAACTCAGCCTTTTTGCAGCAGACCGATGTACCATCCAGCGGTCAATAGCCAGGATAATCCCTTTTGGAAAGTGCACAAGAATCTGCGGCGCAACCTGTGCAAAATCATCCGCACAAATGTTGGTAGAGTTTTCGTGAGTATCGCGAGTACTATCCCTTGCCGAAGCCAAGAATAGTACACAACTTTTATACACTGTCGCCTGTTGAGTGAGTTTTACTGAAGAGCCGGATGCTTTATGTGGCGCCGATAGTTATGTGGGGTACAGGCGAATAAACGTAGCTTAGACACATTTTAATGCTGTTGAGCGCCACATAACTAACTGGTTATGGAAACATGAAAACGACATCAAATTATTATTTTCACGCCACCGTTTGCTCTTTTACGTAGATATAGCGTCATAAAGCCTGATTAATGGTGAGAAGTTATGTGGTCTCAAGTAGAGCAAAGATCATGTGTGGGCTTAGAGTTATGAAGTCAACGCCACATAAGTGAGGGCGCCACATAAGATGCTGGAAATCGGCAAGTCCGATTCTGTGAGAGGTGTTGATGCTCTTTGTACGGCTTAATATTGTGACACTCCCCAATCGAAAGAGGGGAGCAACAGGGAATACAAAGTATGCCTAAGTAAAAAGAGCTATAGTACATCTACTCGACAGTCTTCTGGCATAAAATGGGGCTATTTTATAGCTGTTTATTCTGTAGCTCCGTGCTTCTTGAGTAAATCTACAATCTCCTCCCTCAATACGTCGGCTGGTTTAGTAACTATCTCAAAACTGATAATCGCCAAACGCCCCAAACACACACTTGCCCAAAAACGCGACAAGGACGCTGTTGCAGAGGTTCAAGACATCCTGGAGCAAGTAAAAAAAAAGTCAATGGAACCCAGTTCCAACATAGAACTTTTATTCCTGGATGAAAGTGAAATTCATTTATATCCGCATTTGGTTCGGATGTGGATGCCCAAAGGCCAGTGCGTTGAAGTGCCGACACCTGGCAAAAATCAAAAGATTCTCATATACGGAGCACTGAATTATCGTACGAATAGGCGTTGATTCCGGCGGTTCTAAGCACATCCTTGGGCTTCGTGAGGGCAGCAGTGAGAACAGCCGAGTAGCTACTGACCTTCTTAATGACATAGTTGAACGAGGCGTCAAGCCGGATCGTCTTCGGCTGTTTGTGATTGACGGAAGCAAGGCACTACGCTGTGCGATTGACGCTGTTTACGGTTCGAAGAATCCTGTGCAGCGTTGCCGCAACCATAAGATTCGCAATGTGCTTGGTTATCTTCCAGAGGATCAGAAAGACCAGACCAAATGTGCGATGAAGTCGGCGTTTTCGATGGAAGCAAAGAAAGGCAAACAGAAGCTGAAACAATTGGCGAAATGGTTTGAGCAGGAATATCCATCTGCTATGAGCAGCCTGCTTGAAGGCTTGGATAAGATGTTCACTATCAACAAGCTTGGTCTTCCGAAAACACTGTGTCGTTGTCTTGGCTCGACTAATGTGATTGAGTCTCCGAACAGTGGTATCCGCAGCCGCACTCGTCGTGTGAAGAACTGGCAGGATCACGGGATGGTTGTCCGCTGGATAGCTGCTTCGCTGTTGGATATGGAGAAGCGGTTCAAGCGTATTATGGGTTATCAGCAGTTATGGATGCTTGAAGAGAAGCTTCATGAGTTGGCTGAAGAAGAAAGAATTGATGGAAAATCAAAGGTAGCGTAAACTATGAGAAATGGAGTAGCCATTCAAACCTCCAACTACGATTGGGACAACGTCGAGTATCGTAAGTGAGGAGTTGATTAGGCGGTGTGTGGATAGTTAAACATGACAAGAAGAAGTGGACCGATATAGAATGAAGGGAAATAAATTATGAACAAGGATAAAGGATTTACACTTATAGAATTGCTGGTTGTGATTGGATGTGAACTTTCGCACTTTTCATAATTGATTATGCTGCTGGAGCCAAGGCATCGATAAGAAACTCTGTAATTCGTGAAGGTACGGTATGATTGCCGAACATTGTAATAATTCGCTTCCGCCACAGCACCCGTCGCAACGCGGCCAACGCATCCTGGAAACTCGGACAGGTCTTGGTAGGTTAACTTTCGCACTTTTTGAATTGTGTTAAATTGGGTAATTTTAAGCTTATGAGCCATTTCACGACAATATAATTATTTTTGTAATGTTCGAGCGATTTACCGAACATGCATAAATTACCAAATTATTTGTAAGTCCTTATTTCGTAAGGGATTCTTCTAATAAAAAGTGCGAAACTCAACTGAATAACCTTTGATTTTATTATTATCTTGTATTTTTCCACAATGTGTTTCGAAAAACACATTTTTCTCAAAATTGACGCTTGCATTAAAACTGCCTCGGAAAAGAAAATTCTTGACGGTTCAAGGTGAAGATAATAAGATTATTGATGTCGTATGGGTTTTTGTTAAGTGTTTAAATGGAAAATCCCAGTAAATACTGAAAGAAAATCATCACTAATAGGAAACTATGACCCATGAGATTCTCTTTTAGAGCGCTGCGATGTGTCACGTTGATGCTGCCCTTATTCCCGATCCTGACCCAGGCCGCACAAATACAGCCTTATCGACATGTATGGATACCCATATCCATTCACTTCGAGGGACCGGAGGCAACCGAGACGGACAATCATCCAAATCCCTTCCTTGATTTCCGTTTGCAGGTAAAATTTACCTCCCCAAGTAAACGCGTCTACGATGTACCCGGTTTCTTTAATGGCGATGCCAACGGAAGTGGCTCGGGGAACCTGTGGACCGTGCGATTTGCCCCAGACGAACCGGGCTCCTGGAAGTATGAAGCGGACTTCAAGCAAGGCACCCAAGTCGCTGTACATTGGCCCCTGGAGCGAGGTGAGGCCGATTTTGGAACGTCGATCACTTTTGACGGGGAATCCGGGACCTTTGAGGTCAAACCTCAGAATGCCCTTGAATCCGGATTCTGGAAATGGGGACGCCTGCAGTATGTCGGCGGTCATTATCTAAAGTTTGCGGATGGTCCTTACTTTTTGAAGGGAGGCTGTAACAGCCCGGAAAATCTGCTGGCCTTTGCCGATTTTGACGATACAGTGCCATCACATCGGTATGGGCCTCACGTTCAGGATTGGCAGGAGAGTCGTTTTACCCTGGGTGACGAAAAAGGCAAGGGATTGTTCGGTGCCCTCAATTATCTCAGTCAACAGAAGGTCAATTCCATCTATTTCCTGCTGCAGAACATCGGCGGCGATGGGAAGGACGTCTGGCCCTTTGCGGGGCCGATCGATCCAAACGGCAGTCCCCATAACGACAACCTCCACTACGATGTCAGCAAGTTAAATCAATGGAACATTGTCTTTACGTATGCCCAGCAAAAGGGTATTATGCTTCACGCGGTCCTTAATGAGTCAGAGGAGGCAAACAAACGGGAACTCGACGATGGCACCCTCGGAATTGAACGGAAGCTCTTTTACCGGGAGATGATTGCACGTTTTGCCCATCACAATGCCCTGCAGTGGAATATCTCGGAGGAGTATGATCTCTTCTTCGCCCTTCGCCCGGATCGAATCAAGGAATTTGCTCAATACATCCAGGACCTGGATCCCTATGACCATCCCATCACCGTCCACAACGAAGGGCGCGATCCCGATCCCGGATGGCTTCCCTTCCTCGGGGATGCGCGTTTCAGCACCACCTCCCTGCAAACGTATATGAACACGGCCAAATGGGGCGAGCGTGTGGAGAAATGGCGTCGCCTGACGGAGGTTGCCGGGCGTCCTCTGCCGATCAACATGGATGAGTTCCTGGAGGCCAATCCCGACAATATAGTGAGAATCCGTAAAGAGGTCATCTGGCCAACCTACCTATCGGGTGGCAACTTGGAGGTCATCTGGGCATCCTTACTCGAGACCGAGGATTTTAGCACCTTATCCGATTTGTGGCGGTGGATGCGCTATGCGCGTGACTTTATGCAGGATTACTTACCGTTCTGGGAGATGGAGCCAGACGATCTCAGTGTCGTGGAAGCCGATGACCAGCACGGCGGTGCTCAATGTTTCATTAAAGACCGTGAGATCTATGCCATCTATTACCCCGTGGCGCTACGGACCGGTCGGCTAACGTTGTGGCGCGTTCAGGGACACTTCGAACAACGCTGGTTCAATCCTCGCACGGGTCAATTCGTCGGTTCTCCTACGGTGTTTGAGGCCCAGGAACTGCAACCCATTGGCGCGCCTCCGTCCGATCCAGAAGAAGACTGGGCCGTACTGATCCGACGGGCTAAAGCGCCCCAAGACGAACAAGAGTCGGTCCCGTAAAATCAAATACAGGCAAATTATACGAATTCTAAAAAATTTTCGCGTGCATGTCAAAATAGGGTTAAGATAACCTAATAGAGATCTCTGAAAAACTACTATTTCTCACAGAAAATTGCATCTATAATGCCATAAGGCATGATGCTTTTTCGGAAAACCGAGATCAAGCAACAATTTTTCTGTAAATTTTATTTCGCTCTGATGCAGAATCGCTGTTCTCCACGTCCATATTCAAGTACCTTTTACTTGTCTCCCATTCCTCGCTCAATTCCATCAGCACAGCACTGACCAGACGAAGCAACGATGCCTCATTTGGAAATAACCCTGCAACCCTCATCCTGCGATTAATTTCCTCGTGCACACGCTCCAGCATATTGGTTGTTCGCATCCTTTTGCGATGACTGTCAGGCAACGCAAATACTGTCAAACCTTCCGGCAGATTTTCCTCCATCCAAACAGAAAGCTCCGGAGCAGTTTTTTCATACTTGGCCACATAGAAATTCAATCGCTGCTCAGCCTGTTGGCGCTCAGGAGCATTGAAGATGTCATGAATATCATTGTGAACCTGCCTTCGCATCTTGAGCTTAGGCACATAGCCGGCGGCATTGCGCTGCAAATGACACTGACACCGCTGCCATAATATGCCCGGCATCACAGCATTCAAAGCGGCCTGCAAGCCATCATGGTCATCGCTGACAACATATTTAACGCCGTGAAGCCCTCTGTGCTTGTTGAGTTTCGCACTTTTTATTAGAAGAATCCCTTACGAAATAAGGACTTACAAATAATTTGGTAATTTATGCATGTTCGGTAAATCGCTCGAACATTACAAAAATAATTATATTGTCGTGAAATGGCTCATAAGCTTAAAATTACCCAATTTAACACAATTCAAAAAGTGCGAAAGTTAACTGCTTAAGAGTTTTGATAAATTCCCGCCAATGAGTTTCGGCCTCACTCAAAGACACACTGACACCCAGGATGCTTCGCCTGCCATCAGTATCAATCCCGATTGCCGTTAACAGGGCACAAGATACCACAGAACCTGCAGTTCTGACCTTTTCATAGTGTGCATCAAGGACCAAATAGGGATATCCTCCAAGTGGCCTATTTCGCCACTTCTCCAACTCCGGGTCAAGAATTTGAGCAACTCTACTAACCTGAGTACTGGAGACTGAAAGCCCACACATCTTTTCCAAGACATCGGTAACCCTGCGGGTTGATACCCCCTGGACATACATCTCAGCTATAGCCAACTTCAACGCTCTTTCGCTGCGACAGCCTTTTTCCAGAGCTGATGGGTAAAACTGCACACTTCCACGTACTTGCGGGACATCGACCATAAGCTTGCCCATGCGGGTATCGAGGGTCTTAGCCTTGTAACCGTTGGCATAGCCTATGCGATCCTCACTTCGCTCATACAGGCTGGCACCGAGAGCCTGTTCCCGTTCTATTTTCATTGCTTCGTTAAGCAGGATACGAAAGGTCTCGGTTACTGCCTCAACGCCATTTTCATTTACCATTTGCATCAGACTGGCCAATAAGTTATTCTCCTTTACCTGGGTCATGTTTTTTTCTCCTAATTAAAGTATTCAAAAAGTCTTATAATAGGAGAACGGCATGACCCTGCTTTTTCAAGCGATTTTTGCGTGTGCTGTCGCTTCGGCTCGCTACGCTCGCCTCCGCTCCACCACACGCATGCTTCACACCGAATTTACAGAAACATATTTACACTAACAAAACCGAGTTATTCAGAGGTCTCAATAGTTCGTTATTGATAATTCTTGGTGTATACGTATAATACAAATTATGCAGTTTTTTTATTGTCGAGGTAATGGTTCAAGAGCGATAGGATGGATATGATAAAACAATGTGGATTTACATTAATAGAATTATTGGTTGTAATTGCTATCATAGCTCTGCTGATGGGGATATTAATGCCGGCACTTCAAAGGGTCAGAAAACAGGCGAGGGCAACCGTCTGTTACTCAAATCTGAAACAATGGGGAACTTCAATAATGTTATATAATGCAGAATCTGAGGGCAAATTGTTTTCGATCGGCCCGGGACAATGGATGGAATCGTTGCGGCCATATTACAGCGACGTAGATAAGATTCTCGCCTGTCCATCAGCAATAAAGCCCTGTCAAGACCTCGATATTACAGAAGCTCGTGGTAGTGTTGATACCATGTGGGGCCGTAAAGGCCAGAAAACGGAGTGGGGAGGAAGGGTAGAAGGCTACTGGGGAAGCTATGGACATAACAGCTATGCTTCGTATACTTATTCGGGGGATTCAAGAAGCTGGGGCAGATTCAATGTGAGTGGTGTACAAGACATTCCGGTCTTTGCTGATAGTGCTTTTGTGCATGCAGTACCGAGGTATACAGATCCCATTCCACCTGAGCCCTTGACAGTTTATTCCGATATCCCAGTAAATGCATCCGGTTGTCAAATATGGCGGTTTTGCATCGACCGGCACGAAGGAAACATAAACATCTGTTTTTTGGACAGCGCAGTTCGAAAAGTAATGCTTTATAGCTTGTGGGACCTTAAATGGAGTCGCGATTGGATACCACAGGGTTATACCAGAGCAGATATGCCGTGGTTAAAATAACAGCTTTTTGAACATGGTAGATCTTAGAATGGTAAATTTATACAAGGCTACCGAAGAAACCTTCGTTTAAAATGGAAAATATAAGATACCAGCCGGGTGATTTTATGTGTCTGATGGCTTAAACAAAGTTCGGGTTATTAAAAAAGGGTCTGTACTCTAAGATGTACAGACCCTGCAGGTAAGCTTCTGAGTTCTTTTCGTATATTATTTCAGGTTTTTTAATACCTAAATATACTGACGTTTAGAAGCTTTTTTCAGCATTTTTTACATATACTAATCACTAATCTTTGTTATTAACCACAGATCTATTCTTGAATTCGGCTCTCTGTATCTTACTTCCAGTGTGTGGTTTCCAGACGGCATATTGAACTCTATTGGCGTAGTACCTTCATTATCCGAATAGAGGTAATGCCATCCCCAGACAGGATTATTGTACATCCAGTTACCCCATTGAATCCAGCCGGATTGGTGGATATCGACACCGTTTGAAATTGTCGCTGTGGGAACTCTTGCCCATACCGAATCGTCAGAGCCACCTCCACTTACGCGAGCTGCAATCCTGTAAATTCCGCCGGTTACATAGAATGTGTAGGTAACCAGGCCGTCTGCCGGAGGTGTAGATGTGTCCGGTGTAACAGCAGGATCCAGCATGATATATGATCCGCCTGAGGTGCTGGTATCATCGCTTAAAACAAGCATTGGCGCTTCAATCGAATTCATCGCCTCAGCCTCGATCCAGATTTCTTGCTGAGGAATCGGGGGTGCTTGCCCGTAAAGTGCGATATCATCAAAGAAAACCGTTCCTTTGCCGCCTGCTCCGCCGGCTTTCTCAATACCGATGGCAAGACTCGTAACATTACTCAGGTTGGTAGCAAGTGAAGTAAGATCGATATTTGCCTGTCCCCAGATAGGCTTGGTTATGTCTATGGTTGTGTCAACTCCAACGCCGTTAATAGATACATACAACAGGTTCGAGCCGGTATTAGCCACATTACCATATACCCATAGAACCAACGTCGTGGCGCCGCCTACTGTCCAGTCGCTGCCGATAGCAAGGTCAGCAAGGTCGGCGGGATTAACTGAAACTTCTGAATAACTTGCGCTGGTGTTGTCGTAGAGGAATGACGCCGATTGCTTGCCGCCATGAACGATATCGGTTTCAACAATATGTTCGCCACCTTCAAAATAGGGATCCTGATAACCTATGAGAGCTCCATTGTCATCACTGCCATATCCATCTGTCCAGGTCCACCATATCCTGTTCTCTTCTTCATCATCGTAGCCTTCGATATCATCCACAACAAAATAGGCATGTGTTGAAAAGCTCCAGGTATCGCCCTGCCAGGTATCAGGGGTCTCGGCGTCATTGACCTCCTCAACCATCCAGTAGTAGGTCTTGCCTAATACAAGGCCTGCCGGACTAAAGCTGGTCTGGTTTACGTTATAGGCCGTACCATTTAGGACCTCGTTCGGGTCATCGCTGAAGTACACCTTATGCATAGCTGCTTCTCTGCCTGCTCGCCAGCTCAGGACTGCATTAAGAGCGATATCTGTCGCTCCGTCGTCGGGGTTGGGGTATCTTGCTAGGACAGGAGTATACAAAAAGCGAACCTCGCTCAGACCATACTGGCTAAATAATCCGTCGCTCCAGTTGCTGGTGGGGGTAATTTTGACGTACCTTGCTACAACATCCTCTAAATCAACGGTTGTATTGGCAGATGCTGTTGCCTTGGCAAACTGGTGGCCGCTGCCGAGCGGAGTCCATGTGGCGCCGTCAGTTGAATATTCAATGTTAGCATCCTTTATACCGTAGCCGGTAAAAATAGATACGATGCTATTGTAGTTCCAGACCAGCATATGGTCTAGCTTATAGTCCCTGTCAAATTCATATTGTATCCAGGTTGGCTGTGGTGTTGTGCCGCTGACCCAAGAACCGGTAGTGTTAGAGTGCAAATCATCAACTAATCCTGATTCGTTGATGGTATTTATTGGCCCACCATTAACCGGATCCTGCGAGCTGGATGCTGTGGCTGTTATCTTCTCGCCTAGTATCGGGTATCTCCATGGTTCAGTTGTAAAACTCCAGACAACGCCCTTATAGATTCCCGTGGTCGTTGGGGCATTGACCTCGTCGATTCGCCAGAAATAGGTCTGCCCATAATCGAGCAGTCCGTTTGGATCATAAGTATTAGCATCCTGGCCCTGCTCAAATAATACACCCAGCTGATTGTTTCTATCGGCATTATTGACGTCCTCGAGGACGGTTCCGAAGTACACATCGTGTGTCTGTGCATATATTCCCGGCTCCCAGCTAAGGCTCACATCCCTTGCTACATCTGTTTGTCCATCTTCAGGAACAGGATTAAATGCAAGTACAAAGCTTCCACTGACAAGATACCTGACCGCATTTAGGAAAATCTGTTGACCAGCCCAATTGAGGTTCAACCCCCCTTCCGGATTTTGTGAGCCGGCGTGAAATATCATTCGTTTACCTCCGGGAGTTGGGCCATCATCGTAAAACGGGATTCCCGCCTGAAATTCAGCTATCCATGTATAGTCGTTGCCAGCTGTTTTGGCAATTAGCGTACCATAACCGACATCTGTATTATTACTAAACGCTGTACCGCTACCACTAAAAGTAATCCTTATCACGTTGCTATCAGGAATTGAAACGTCGGTAAAAATCTGATGGTTAGGCATTAATACTTCAAGCGAGGGTGGGGGTGTAACAGTCGCGATATTGTCAGCATCACTCATCCAACCCCAAGCTACATTGGTAGGTAAATATCCATTTAAACATATTAGCGGTGTCCCTATATCGTTCCACTGGCTTGGTTCACCAGGGTGGTCTTTATAGCTACCTTGTTTGGCAGAAGTGCTGACAATTATCAGATCGGCGGCTTCAAGTTCGGCTATCTTGTCGTCATTCAGAAGGGTCCAGTTGCCTAATCGGTAATCGACTGTGTATCCCTGGTCTTGAACTAGCTTCATAAAATCTTCGTCGTCCTGTACACCATCACGATTTGTGTCCACCGCCTCAGAGACCCAAATGATATTCGCGGCGTTAGCCATGGTCGTTATGAGCAAACTTAGGACCAACATAAAAGAAATTAGATAAATTGTTTTTCTGCACATATTACTGTCCTTTCCTTTCAAATATAATAGTTGTAGCCGTTATATGTAAACTTTCGCACTTTACAAAGATGTAAATCCAGATAAACTTGGGCTGTAAGCTTTTATAACCTGCATTTGTTGAAATTTTGTGATTTTCGGAACTTTTCTCGAACATATGTTAAATCCCAGATCGCACATAATCCCGTTTTGGCAGCCATTTTAGTTCTCTGAAAACTCGAAAGTCCACTATACCAAACAACACATAAAAAAGTGATAAAGTCTCTCCGATTTTACCTTCCCTACATTACTAAACATATATCTGCCCAGGATAATGATTCTTAGAATTGTCTTTTACCTCCTTCCTCAACCGACTGTTAATAAAAAGGCAAAAACCATAGCTCCGGATAATGCTTTTTGTATCCGGCCACCTCAGTTTTTCACTGCCCTTCGGCAAATCCGGGGAAAAATCCTCCATTGCTCTTGAAGAATCAATCAAAATTTCCCCAAAATCTACATATTATTATATTATTTGTACCAAATTAACTACCTTGTAGTAAAGAAAAAATTTTCTGACACTTAGGGATGTGTGTAAAATGTTTTACTGGCGCTCTGTAAGTGCTTGTTTTACAATGACGTATGTCGGCAAAAAAGTGAATATTCGATAATCCCGTATCGCTTGTTACTATTTGTCATTTTGACATTATGATTTCAACGGCAATAGGGATGTATGACTCCCAACGGAGGTAGGAGTCACGGTGTGAATGGGCCCTCCCAGAAAGATGTATGCTAAAGGTGTAAATGGATCAACGACAGAGTTGCTCTTCGAAGTCTTTGACGAGAGGATAAAGTAGGACGTATTTCTGGGGTAATTTGCCCTGGTGCGATTTTTCTAACTTGCCACGACCTTGCGTAATACCCACTTGCTGCCAGTTGGCGGCTCTATAACAGGTCCCTGTAAATCGGTCGTTCTCAACAAATGTTTCCAGTAACACAGGGCGATAAGGCCAATATTTTGGATTTTGGCAGAATTGGCAACAAAATTCGCAAAAGAATACTTCGGACTATTGTAATCCGAGTAAGATTTTGGTATCGTCCCAAAGGTTGGGAGTAAATTGAAAAAGGCCTGAGTTGTGATAACGTTTATTTGACACAGAAAACGGTTATCACAGGAGACTCAAGCCATGCAGGATATTATAACACTGGAAGTATTAAGCGCGCTATCAGAAAACAACTTTTCGTTGGATGAACTGGTTTTCCGGACAAAAGAGCTGTTCGAGAGAGAAGGGCTATCAGGTTTTGTCAGTCTGATTCTTCAACTGGCCGATGAGAGGATATGCATCAACATGGTTCAGGGTAAAATGAGCACTCCTGCTGTCCACAGCCGCAGTATGAGCATCATGATCAACTGGATCGTCAGTTTCGAACTTCCGTGGGTACGGTCATGATCCGCTGGCGTCGGTTAAAGTGTACCCACTGCGGGAAAAGCGTCATTCCTTTGAGGGAATTTCTCGGCCTGGAGCGTTATCAGTCAAAGACATCGGAACTGGAAAAGCTGGTAACGGAAGTCGTTATGTTCGTCGCTGGCTTAAAACGGGTATCGTTACGCCGCGTGTTTCCAGCATGATAGAACGCATGATGAGAGAGATTGCGCGTCGTCTCAAACGCATGGCCTTTGGTTGGAGTGAAGAAGGAGCCGCAAAGATGGCAAGAATTATTATCAAACGCTTCTGTTCAACCGGCCAGTGGGAAAAATACTGGCGTGATAGGCTGAGAATTCAGGACAACGTGATGCTTGTTCTGAGGAGTATTAAGGTCGAAAATCCCCAACCTTTGGGACGTTAATAAGATTTTGATACTATTTTGGTTGCTTCCCGACAAGTCGGGAAGCATTTAATATAGGAAATGTTCGGCGATATTTAAAGGGACACGATTATGAAGAAATTGAACCGTAGGGATTTTATGAGTGGAATGGGGAAAATAGCAGCAGGAGCTTTAGCATTACCCGCTTTGAGTTATGAAAAAGTCCTCGGGGCTAATGGGGGATTTGTTGCTGTCGCTGTGGAAAAAGGTGAATTGAAATTTGCACCTGTGTCCGATGAACTGCTCCAGCAGCTCGGCAAAAAACGTGAGCCAGACTGGCTGAGGTGCCCTTTGTTTTTTACGAGAGATAGCCACCGACCTGAGTTGAGAAATCGCAAGGCCGGAGATATTGCGGCGATGGTAAGACAGATTGCGGAAAACAACGGCAAGGTATTCCGCCTGGGCATTTGTTGTTACGGGGACGCCTTTTATCAGAGCAAGGTTACGCAGCACGCACCTGGGCTGGGGGATATAGATTATCTGCGCGAAGCTCTCGATGAAGGGGAAAAATGCGGGGTCAAGATTCTTGCATATATAAATCCGAATGGTTTGTATGACGATCATCCGCTGTATGAACAATGCGTGCTGCGTGACGCCAAAGGACAGATTTGGAACGTGTGGGGATACGGAGAAACAAGAACACGATACCCGTGCATCAACAATCCTGTGTATAAGAAACTGTTGGTGGACGTGCTGACGGAGATGTTCACGCAATATGACCCTGCCGGGCTGTATGTGGATGGATTAACGCCACATATCTGTTTCTGCCCGTATTGCAAAGCAAAATACAAACAGATGTTTAATGAGGAAATGCCAGCAAAATTTGAATCTTGGAATCAGACCACTGTGTTTTGGGAGATGGTGAGTATGCCTGAGCTTGTAGGCGACCCACGAGACCCGGATTCCAAAAAGCTGACGGAATTTTTCTATAGCAGCCTGATTGATATGACAAAGACATTCACGGAAACGGTGAAGAATTGCAAGCCTGATGTGGTATCCATTTATCACAGCTGGCCGAAACCCGATATTACCCAATATTACGACGGAACACTGAGTGAAATATATGTCAGGGCGCCGTGGGTTCATACTCTGTGGAAGGATGGAGAACTGGCCAATTATGCGGCGCTGATGGGGATGCCGATTCTGCAGAATGTTTATCTTCAGCACAGAACGGACGCCGAGGCCAGGCACAAGATGGTATCGGCGCTCGCCAACGGCGTTTATCCGAACGCGTGGAATTTCCGCGGGATGAAGACAGTGTTTGGCTTTATAGCCGATAATGCGGAATATTTTGATTATGCGACAACTGCTCCGGTGAAGTTTCTGGCTTTCCCGCGGGTAATCCGTCACGACAGCATCCATCGAAAAATCGTGAAGGAAAAGGTTTTGTCTTCATCGCCGCGGGACCAGTTCCTGGCCCCCTATGTAGGACTTTACTCGGCCCTATTGCGGGCTGGCGTACCTGTCGTAACATTGCATCGGCTCAATTTTCATGAAAAGTTCAAGGACTACAAGGTTCTGTGCCTCGCGAACGAGGTAAGCCTTACCGATGAGCAGATTGAGGCGATTCGCAAATTTGTGGCTGCCGGCGGCGGATTGGTTGCAACGTATCAGACTTCGCTATTCGACGAACAAGCCCGGCTGCGGCCGGATTTTGCTCTCGCGGATGTATTTGGCACCAGTTATCAGAATGTTGTAGCGGGAAATAGTCAAAATGAAGTTAGATTTACGGACAAGCATCCGGTTACAAGCGGACTTGAAGGAGCGAAAATTATATACGACGAGCCGCAGATTGCGGTTAAGCCATCGGGCGGACAAGTGGTCGCAAAAATGTATGGAGCAGACATCGATCCCAATGGCCTACCGGCAGTAATTGTGAATAATTACGCCAGCGGCAAAGTCGTTTATCTGCCGGGACGGCTTGATTCGCTCCAGTGCGAGAAACTGTCGCCCCTGATAGAGAAATTATTCGCCAACTCCGTTCAGTGGGTCTCTAATAACAAAATGCCTGTGGAAACAGAGGCCCCTGCCACAATCGGCGTAACCGTGTTCGACCAGCCGCAGCGAAGAATACTGCATCTGGTAAACCACAACGCTGATACCATCAGGGCATATCAAAGCATTGAGCCGATAGAGAATATTTCCTTAAGGCTTGAAACGCCCAAGGGTAAAACCGTAGCAAAGCTTCATCGACTGTGGAACAAGGCCGATGTGCCGTTTGAATTGGAGGGAAATATTATAAAATTCAAGCTGCCTGAAATCGGTGAATACGAGGTAATCGCAGCAGAGTTGAAATGAGAAATCCCAGTTAAGTTAGTTTTTACTAAACATGTAAAAAAAGGATAATATCTGAAATGCAGAATTAAGGAAAGCTTCTTTTATGAAAACGATGGTCAGAGTCTGCATATTTGTGTTTGTCGGTGTGATGATACTGGCTGGTTGTGAGACTGCTCCAACAACACAAGATAAGCAGGCACAGTTAATTGTTAAAGGCGAGGATGTAAATCAGCTTTCCAAGAAGACAGAAGCAGTATTCGCCAAAAGTGTAAAGGTGAGCGTTGTCTGTCTCCGCTACAATCCTCCCGAGATGTACAACTGCTGTGATGTCGAAAGGAATCTGACAACCGTTTGCGCGAGGCTTGACCAGGCCGCGGAAGACGGTGCTGATCTTGTACTGCTCCCAATGGAATGCGTGAACACACCCGGTGAATCCATACCAGGCCCGATTTCAAATGCCATCGCAGAGAAGGCACTCGAACACAAGATGTACATCATTGGTAACATCCGCGAATCTGACGGCGGAAAAACTTACGTTACGTCATTTCTTTGCGACCGTTCCGGCAATATCATCGGCAAATACCGAAAAAGCCACAAAATGCCCGACGAAACTATGGACCTTGGAGACGAATTGCCGGTTTTCCAGACCGATTTTGGCAAAATTGCCATGCGCATCGGCTCCGACAGATTCTTCGTGGACATTGACCACGTGTACACCGCTAAAGGTGCAGCAATGATATGCTGGTCGCAAATGCCGGAACCTTTTGAAGATGAATACCAGCAGGATATGCCCTCCATAGGCAGAGCGGGTGACTATAATGTCTTTATTGCCTGCGCAAGATACTCGACCGGAAGACGAGATGTTTATAAACCCAATTGGGTTAATATCCAAGGATTTTACGGCATGTCGCTGGGCAAGTCATATATCGTAAACCGCGAAGGTATGTTCATCGCCTGCACGCCTCGGATGGGCAGCTCCGTTGCCACCGCCGTCATCCCCTCCGACCAACTCAGCTATGGAGGTCGAGGTGTGGCGTCGAGGCCGGTTTTCCCTGCTATCTGGGACCCAGTAAAACCTCTCAATAAGCCCAGTTATAAGAAGAGGACCATCGTAGCCACCGCCATTCCCGACCGCCTCACACCTGACCAGGTCCTGACGCGAATCGATGAAGCCGGTGCGTTTGGCTCGGATATTGTCTGTCCGCATGAAGTCGAATGGTGCAAGTCACTTAACGACCATGAAGACTTTCTTAACTCTCTCGCCCAAAAGGCAGCGCAGTACCAAATGTATATTCTGATGAGCGGCGTTCTGCGCAACCCAAATATCAACGAAGGTCTCCTTTACGACCGCAACGGACAACTCGTCTTCACATACACTAAAATATGCCCATCTTCGCGACTGCCAGGAAACGAAACTCCTGTTTATGATACGGATTTCGGCAGAATCGCCGTAAGAATCTGTTGCGATGAACAGTGGCCAGAAATCGACCGCTCCTTCTTCATAAAAGGAGCAGAACTTCTTTGCTTTCCAACCATGAGCTGGGAGCCGGACGGCATTTACCGAAACAACCGCGACTTTGCACGCGCACTGGATACCCAAATGTTTCAGATACAATCTACCCATTTACAAACTGAATTCGTCCACAGAAGTTTCGTTGTGGAGCCGACCGGTATTCCCATTGTACAGAACAGATACTCCCGCCGTGGCGACATTGTCTCTGCCGTTATCGACCTCGACAATGACAGGCCAAAAAGGTTTGTGAGGCAATACACTCAGAGAGGTCCCGGCGGATATATGCCCCGATATAAGCCAGATTTTGTACCGGGAATGCAGAACGACCTTGCCGATGTAATTCGTCAGCAAAGAAGACCGGAATTGTACATATCCCTCTGGCCTGCCGGATATAACCCACCAAGGCTTGCATCCAACCCGACGCCGGCGAATGGCGCAAAAGATATTGTAACAAATCCTTCCCTGTCCTGGACAGAAGGCTGGTTCGCCAGTTCGCATAACGTTTACTTCGGCACAAGCTTTGACGATGTCGACCAGGCTAACGACCCAAATACACCGCCCGGCAGAGGAAACCAGACATCAACCACATACAATCCCGGCACACTCCTAATAGGCAGAACTTACTTCTGGCGTATTGACGAAATCTGCCCAGTGCCCACATTAGGGACGTGGAAAGGCGAGGTCTGGTCATTCACTGTAAACGACTCCTCAAGCTCCGCTTCCAGCGTTGTCCTGCCAACTCGCTTAGCAGCTAATATGTTATAGATATGGTTTGGAGTGGGAGTGAACCGCTCACACACGGAGATTTGATCCGTTGTCCGCCTTTGGTGGTAGTTTTGCTCGCTAATCTTTTGCTTTTTCTGGCTTGTTAATCCTTTGGTTCTTGTTGTGTAAAATGTGGAAACAGACTACTTGGAAGGTTCTTTGGCTCCGATGATAAAGGTCTTGTTGTTGAAGAGTATAACTTATTGATTCAGCATAGTCTCTCGACGTCCTCCGATTAGAGCAGCTAAAGTAAGTCCAACAGCACAAAACGTAAAGATAATTCCGTTTGGTGTTCGGCCTGTCCATTCGGCCCATGGCCAAGGAAAATGAAAGAATGCGTAATTCAACAAGAAATACATCCATGTGCTTAATAATAATCCAATTCGTGTGAAATTATATCCTGTATGTTTTGTTGTTGCTTGTCGTGCAAACCAGAGAGCCACAGCTGTTACAATAATCAATGGGATAATTCCATAAATAATCCAACCCATTGTTGGATTGATCGACGATTCTCTGTAAACAAGCTGTCTGATGGTTTTGCCTGCAATAGGAAATAACGTAACTGGAAATACCATCATGAAAGGCCACCAGCGCCCTCCAACGATAGCCACCATGGGTATAATACCCGGGATATTGATATCGCACCGGGGGAGGTGATAAGCAACGCCTATATTGAGTTCGTGTGTGATGAGATAAAGAACGGTACTGATGATGCCTATTTTCTCATCTGGGGCCATCTTACTTTGAATTCTGATGGATTTATTGAACCTTATATGATATCAAATCGCCCAAAAACAGAAGCCAAGGTGCCTTGGGAGCCAGATCCATGGGATGCAGGTGGCCAGAAGATTCAGACTGTAAACATCGCTACTATTATCCAGGAGCTAATCGACCAGGAAGGCTGGGCAGCTGGTAATGCAGTAGAGATCATCATTGGTGCAGATCCGGACAAGCCGGAATTTACTGGTGTTCGATGTGCTGAATCTTATGATGGTTCTCAATCGGATGCGCCGTTGCTGCATGTAGAAATTGCTACTCCATAGACTACAGAACCAAAAGTATTACTTAGAATTTTCATAAAGGACTGGCAGTTCGATGGACTGTCAGCCCTTTTTTTACTCCCAAAAGAATCATGCTTTCAATTAATTTCTTCTCACCGTCTACTTAATCAATTACGAGTTTTTGTGACGCGTAGCCGTCACAAATGCTCTATTGGACTGAACCGCTGAAGCGTTATTTGGGATTTTAATAAGCAAACGAATGCAGCCTCAGAGGTAAATCTACAGAATGTGTATAGAGAAGACCCTTGACATCGAAACACATCGCAGATAGTATGAGATTGCTTGATTAGTGCTCCGTTAATGAGATAAAATCGATGAGCAGACAACGAGCATTCACTTTGATTGAACTCCTGTTGGTGATTGCAATCATTGCTTTGCTGATGGCGATCTTGCTGCCAACACTTCAGCGGGTCCGCTCGCAGGCGAAGGCCACAGTCTGTCAGGCGAACCTGCACCAGTGGGGTCTCCTGTTCGATAGCCTCGCTCAGAGCAACGAGGGCCGGCTCCGTGACCGGGATTCCTGGGACCGCTGCAGGACCCAGCAGTTTGCCTATTATCTCGACAACTTCGACTTCGAAGAGTTCTGTCCGATGGCTATGCGCAAGACCAGTTCCACAGGGGCCAGCGGCACGTTCCTGGCCTGGTACTGCCCCCACCATCCCTATCGCGCGGGCAGCTATGGCCTCAACGCCTACACCCCAGCCTACGATGGTGGCGAGCGCCTGGGTCAGCCTCTGCGTGTTAAGGCGCGGTGGACGAGCATCTATATGAAGGGTAGCGCCAAAGCCCCGATCATGCTGGACTGCGCCCTGTGGGCCGGGGACTCTATGCCTACCGACGACCCCCCGCAGAGCGAGACACAGGCCGCCACGGCCCCAACGATTGGCAGCAACAGCATCCGGTCCTTCTGCATCCCGCGTCACGGAGGCTTCATCAACAGCCTCTTCATGGACTGGTCGATACGTAAGGTGGGTATCAAGGAACTGTGGACCCTCGAATGGTACCCCGGTTTTGACACACACGGTCCCTGGACACGCGCCAGCAACATCGATGGCATCAACTGGCCTGCGTGGATGCGAAGATTCAAGGATTAGCCACTCGCCGGAGGAAGTTCCACCAACTGAGCCTGTTGAATAGATTGTCTATTGGAAGCGTAGGACCACACCCGACACAAAAAAACACCCAATAGCAAATCCTGAGCCGAACAGGATTGCTACATGCTAAGGAATTTCCTTAAGTCCTCTTAAGCTTTGGTCGATATCAGACATCGGAGGCACCCCTTTATTTTTAACAACGAACACATTCGAATTGGAAGTCTTCCGCGGGGTAGATGGGCTCCTTGTGTAGAATTGCTGTGCCTTGCTGGCTCATAAGCAGGTACGCGTGCGGAGGTAGGTGATGAGATGATGATCAATGGCTTGATAGGTTCCCAAGGTATTTTCAATGTTTCGATACATGAAATTAGAGGATTCATCTTTAATCTCCGGAATATTTCTAATAATGCCAAATTACCGCATCGCAATATATAACACCACAGAGTTTACCTGTCAATAATATACTCAAATAAGCAGATATAACCACGACTTGACAATCTATGTCTGCAGGAGTATTATGTTTGAAGTCGCGAGGGCAAGCCGGCCGGTTATATGCGGACCGAGAAGGACTACGTCGATTACCTTTTCCACGTCGAGTGGCGATGGCCCGGAAAAGGCGGGAACAGCGGTGCGCTGGTGCATATGAGCGGTCCGGATAAGGTCTGGCCGAAGAGCCTCGAATGCCAGCTGGCTTCCGGTAATGCAGGCGACTTTTGGCTGATTGGCGAAGGGCGGAGGTATACGGAAAATATCGAGACCGCAGAGCACGCCAAGGCAGATGAGCGTGTCAGGGGACGCAACGTCAGAAAGCTCAAAGCCAGCAGCGAAAAGCCGCTCGGCCAATGGAACGCATACGATATCATCTGTAAGGACGACTGGGTTGTGGTTTTGGTCAATGGCGTCTTACAGAATATTGCGACCAAGAGTTCGATAACGTCCGGTAAAATCTGCCTGCAAAGCGAAGGGGCGCCGGTTGAGTTCCGCAACATTTATGTAGAACCGCTCGAATAAGGGCGGTTCACGGACTGTATGTGTTTAGCCGCTGTTGATTTTTTGGTGGCACGGCCATCCTGGCCGTGTCTTCACGGGCTGGAAGCCCGTGCCACGTCAGGAAACTACTGATTCAGTTGTCTGGCTAAACACATACCACTAACTGCCCCTACTAACGATTGTGCTGATATCGATAAGGTGCATTTGTCGGCCGCTGCCGGCATGTGGTGAATCAATGACGACACTACGGCCGTCGGGACTGAAACGCGGATGCGTATCGCAGCGCCATTCGCCTGTATATTCCGGCGGCAGATAGAAATGGCCGAGCGGAACTTTTCTGCCGGTCTCGATGTGGTAGAGATAGACGGTTTGTTTGCGCTCTTTGTCGGGATAGATGTCGTTGAGAATCCACTTGTTGCCAGGCAGGTATGTGCAGTGGCCGTTTTTGGTCATAATGTCTTTGCCGACTACTTCGACCCTTGGGCTGCCCCTTCGACTCCGCTCAGGGCTAACGGCTAAATCAGGGCGGGCCTTGTCCGTGCCGTCTTCATAGAGGTAAAAGGCGTTTTTGTGCGATGGATGCCAGGCCCAGGCGAGAATGTGGCGCGGGTCGCGCCAGATAAAATGTGAGGTTCGACCGTAGCTGTCCACAATGTGGATGTCCGAGCCGTCGGTTTTTGCGGTGAGCATACGTGTGCCAAAGCTACGCAGGCCTTTTGCCCGCCAGCGATGCAGGAAAATAAATCGAGAGCCATCGGTATTAAACAATAAATGGTTGAAGTAATGCTTGGGGTCTTTGGGGTCGCCGGGGATTTGGCCGAATTTAGCGATGTCCGCAATGGAGATAATCAAATCCCGATCGCCGGTTTCAAGATTGAGCCGGAAAATACCTGAATGTTTCGGCGCCGGCTCATCGGTATGTGGGTCCGGCAGGCCTGCGTAGCCGTAGCCGGGGCGCATATCCTGAATGCGTCGGAAGTCCGGTGCAACGGCGGTTCGGCCGTCCGGACTGATAGTATAGATTGGGTAGGGAAGCGTTCGTTTTTTGCCGGTGAAGACGTTGAGTATGTGACAGACGAACCGGTCGTTCTGCCGGTCGTTCCAGATGATTTCATTCTTCGAGCCTGGGAGCCACTGCAGCATACAGCCCTGCTGCCAGCACCATGAGCGTGATTGGCCGAGCTTTAGCCAGCGGTCATTATCTTCCAAATCCACCATACCAATACTGATAACGTCGTTGGGCTTGGGGCTGCGGTGCTCGAAGTCAACCTCCATTCCGAGTGCGTAACGGCCGGAAGGGTCAAACTGTAATTTGTCGTAGTAGCTGAACCAGTGGAATTTTGGCCCTTTGGTGATAGCTCGAATTGGTGGCAGCTCTTCGGATTTTGAATTTGCTTCGGTTGCGTAGCCGGGTAAACCTGTGATTGCAACCATGCTGCCGGCTGTGTACTGTAGAAATTGGCGACGAGTCAGTTTGTTGTTATCCATACGGGACAATTTTAATGTTTCAAGACCTGAATTCAAGGACGAATTGCTTTTAGGATATTTTTGGGTGTGGCCGGTTTTTTGGAAAGCGATTTTAAGTTCATTTTGGCCTTTCGGAATCCGCCTACGGCGGACAAGATTGGGTTTGAATTGGGTTTGTTTTTTGGGCTGCTAAACAATCGTTTTTTTTGTAATCCCTTGTTATAAGTGAGTTTGCGTTCATTTTGGCCATTTCGGAAATTGGGTTTGTTTATTCGGACTGAAAAATCATCTTTTTTTCTGTAATCCTTTGTTAAAGTTAAGTTTACGTTCATTTTGGCTTTTCGGAGATTGGGTTTGATTGGGTTTGAATTGGGTTTGTTTTTTTGCCCAGCCAGAGGGAGAAAATTTTTATAATCCTTTGTATCATATATATTTATATAAATTTGGACATTTAGTAAATTGGGTTTGTTTTGCATAAAAAGGGCTGATTTGTAGAGGATTCTCGACAGATGTAGAGGGCAGATGCTCGTATTGCGTATTGCGTATCGCGTATTGCGTATTGCATAGGTAGTAACCCAGGGTTGCATTTGGTAGTCTGAAATCCTAAATTCTAAGCACTAAATCCGAAACAAATTCTAAATTTACACAAATTTAAATGTTCAAAACGGTACCCTGCCTAAGTCATGCAGGGATTCGGGCTGGCTGGCTCTAAGTCCTTGCTGCGCTGCAGCTTACAGCATGCAAACTGAAATGTCATCTTCGCCTGCTGGCGGTTTATGTTAGCCTGCTGGCGAACATGTGGGTATTTTAATATATTTTCAAACAATGTCAACAAAAAAAGGACAAAAAAGCAATTTTTTTTAGTTATCCTGAGCCTGTCGAAGGAGCCGCAGTCGAACGGATCAGAGCACTAATTTTATGCTAACATTATACCAATTTCAACAAAATATTTGGTTTGGTATGATAAAAGCAACTGTAAAGGGTTTTCCTTTTGTCCTGTCAATTTATCAGGAGAACTTAATTTATGTATGGTTCCTTATGATATAATTCAACTCTACTTTTTGTTGCTATAGAGTGTAAAAAATTTCGGACCGTTAAAGTGAATCATATGGTCCGGGTTATCGCTTATCCAGACCTCGGTATCCCAAGCAATATTGTTGATATGTTTCTTGAATTCAGCGAAATCTGGAAATGCGCTTACATAGACTGTTTTGGCATTGCAGCATTTAAATGTGTGTTCCAATTCTATTTGTCTCTTGGGAGACAAAGGGCCATGTGCCGTGACGGCTTCTATTAAAAAAAGAACGCTTCTTTTCTGGTCAAAAAGGACGACATCGGGTAGTTTGTCATGTTCTGTAAGCGGTATTTTTGACTTCTTCAACAGTTTTTTATCCACGTGCAGCAACTTCCTGGCTGTATCACCAACATAAACAACGGATGTTTCTGAGCAGAATCTTACCCTAAATTCAGTGATCACTTGAACCTGAAGCTTGTTATGTTTGATCTGACCCCGAATTATGTACCAACCTCGATTAGAGAGTTATCCACGTTCTTTATCCTGCAATCCGGCAGGCGGAGCGCAGCGGAGCCTGGCGGATTGCAACTCGCCGCAAAGGCCGCAGGGG
>Ga0315544_1001009_pt1 | contig 23425 bp, 14 predicted proteins | sample SalMarSW160130MG_2_FD_202543 | JGI IMG/M metagenome (GOLD analysis project Ga0315544, IMG submission 202543) | Salt marsh sediment microbial communities from the Plum Island Ecosystem LTER, Massachusetts, United States - Salt Marsh Sediment SW1601-130 ... | reverse complement strand
CAATTTAGGTTTAAGTTATTAGTGGGATGTAAACATTGCCGCTAAACGGCAGTTTGTCTAAAAACTCCCGTTAATGTTCATTTTATTACTTAAATATAGCCTATTTAAGGCTGGTTTAAAAATTGATTTACAAAATATTACCTGGAAGAAAAATCCTTTTAAAACCTCTCTATTTAGGTATTTCAGACCCAAAATTGTTAAAAGCAAAGTAAGACTCATTTTCAGGTACTCTTTAAACTGCATGATTCCAATAATATTCATGATTCGTCTTAAATTGTAAGCTGTCATCATGAAGCCAACATCTGCACTTGCCCGGTGTAGATATTTTTTAGTCATAATATATGAAAAGCCCCATTGCCGCTTTATCGTGCCATAAGGGTGTTCTACAATGGTTTGCCGTTTCTTGTATATGTCAGGATCATTTTCTATTCTTTGGCGGTTAGCTTCAATATTCGATGCATATTTGCGTCGCTGAACTATCTTACCATTCTGTTTGGCTTTAGTACAGTTTTCCCTTACAGGACAAGCTTTACATTTCGTTGTCTTGTATTGTTGAAAGATACTACCATTGGTGGTTTTATGCCATGTGCCATTGGTTGTTAAGGTGTGTCCTTGCGGACAAGTATACGTATTTTCGTTTTCATTATATATAAAATTCTCAACATTATAATTGGGATCAGGTGCTTGTGAACTTATTGACTTACCGGGGATGGCTACCATAACATCCACGCCTAATTTTTCTGCAATATCAAATTCGGAACCGGTATGATAACCCTTATCATAAAGAGCTGTAAAATCATTACTGCCCAGGATACTTTTTGCCCGTTGGAGCATATTGCCCATAGCTTTGCTGTCATTGTGATTCGTGACTTTATAGTCTATTGGGATATTGTTCTTTGCATCTACCGTGGTTTGCACATTGTAGGCTACTTCTGTAATGTTGTTGCGTATAATCATCTGCCGGCTGTCCGGATCGGAAGTTGACACCTGGGATTCTCCCGTATCTTTAAGTTGCTTCTCTAGCTTTTTATAGCCTGCTTTGTGTTTTTTTCGTTTTTTTATTTCCTGTTCTGCTTGTTTGGTAGTATCTCCATCTCTTTCTGCCAGAACTTGGTTGTATTCTTCAAGTTTATTCTCAATGTATTCTAAATGACGGTCTATTTTCTTTTGGTTGAAATTATTTTTTTTACTATTCTGGGCACGGAATTTTGTACTATCTCCTGCTATAAGAGTGCCTCCAATCAGGTAAAAATGTCTGGCAATCCTGACAGTTTCGCGAAATACTTTCTTTATCGCCTGGGGATTGTCACGCCTGAAATTGGAAATCGTGTTATGATCAGGCTTTAAATTGTTCAGTAGCCACATAACCTCTATGTTTCGCTTACATTCTTTTTCTAAATCACGTGAGGAACGAACCTTGTTAAGGTAGCCATAAATGTACAACTTAAGCAGGTCGGCAGGGTGATAGGCTGGCCTGCCATTTTCTACAAACCTTACCTTAAACCCATAATCCTTTAAGGATAAGCTATCTACAAACAAGTCTATCAGGCGTACTTCATTATCCTGGTCGATAGAGTCTTCAAGGGAGACAGGGAAAAGGTAAGTTTGTGACCTATTATTTCCTTGGATATATTTCATGCCTTAATTTACAAATAACCAGGATCCTGGAGAAAAATATATTAATTCAGTTATGAACAAAAAACAAAGGTTTTTAGACAGTCTGACGGTATCGGCATATGAAGCGTTGGGGCTTCAGTGCTCATAATTATCAATTTTGGTTCTCCATTTATTAGAAGTACAAATTTTCAGTTAACCAACAATACTCCAATGCTTTATTATGCCGTGTTGTGCCGCCGTGTTTTAGTCTATATCAATAATAATCATTATATTCTCCTTGACCAACTCAACCAGATCATTTGGTAAATCACCAACTTTTTTAATTAATCTCTTATTGTCAATTGCCCTGATCTGATCAATCATAATATCACAAGCTTGGCGAAGATTAGCAATTCCTTTTTTAACATGAACTCTTAATATCTCAGAATCTTTTTTGACATTAGTTGTTAAGGGACAAATGATGGTTGAGGGATGTGAAGTTTTATTTAGCAAATTAGTTTGTACTACTAAAACAGGCCTTGTCTTGCCGGACTCAGTTCCAACCTGAGGATTCAAATCAGCTATCCAGATTTCGTATTGTTTAATCGACATAATCAATCTCCTCGAAATCTTTAAGTACAGACATGGAATCCTTCTTTACTAAATCAGACTCTCTTTTCAATTTTTTTTCAAGCATCAACCTCCTTTGAAGTCTGTTATAATAATCAATCGCCTCGTTAATATATCTGTTACGTGGTTTCTTAATTCTGGAAAGAATTTTTTCGGTCTCCCCAAAGATTGAATCGTCTATTTTCAATGATACTGTTTTCATGATATATTATATTTATATCACAAATGTATATCTTTATAGTATATAAAACAAGTATATTTTAATATTTTTTTAAATAATGGCATGCGGCACAACTAGTAAATAAACCTAACTTAATTCAGCTTATCTCATTGCTTAATAACCTTTACAAGTGCACCACCCGGAACTTCTTTTAATATTCGCGCATCACCCTCAGTCTTTCCGAATATGTTAACTGGACTGGCGGCACGTGGCTTTTCATCTTTACTCACAGGTGTGGGGCCAAAGAAAATACAGAAAGCTGTGCCAACAGGCCAGTAACCTAATTCACCAACTTCAACTTCAGCCCGTGCATCAGGTCTTTCCGTAAGCTTAACCGGAATATTAAAATAAATTTCATCACCCCATACATTTGCTATACCTTCAAAAGGTAATGCCTCATATATTTTTTCTGCCGTCAGAGAATTATTTAATGTCGCTTTTAATCTTATATCTTCTATTATTATCTCTATCTTCTTCATTTCTAATTTTTTTTAATGGCGCCGATTTTAAATTAACAATTTCAATGTCTGGCTGACTATCATTTTTTGCAATCCCTGAGAATCACCTTTTAATCAAAATCATCATCTCTTCTTCTTCTGTCTTTTTTCTTAAAAATACGTTTTATCAGGTCAATAATTTTCTCATCACGTTCGCGCATATATTCCCATATTGAGTCATATTTATCATCTCTGTAATCAGGACAGCCAAATTGTGCTATAGCATCATAGGAAATATCAAAACCTGCATTTTTAGATAACCCGTACAATGGATTTGCATAAATCCTCTTCATAAATCCTGCCCATATTGGCAATGCTGTATATGCACCCTGTCCGTACCCTAGTGAGCGAAAACGAATGACAGGATTGTCACCTCCTACCCATGCACCTGCTATAAGATCAGGGGTGAACCCGATAAACCATCCGTCAGTATGCTTTTGAGTAGTGCCTGTCTTACCAGCTATATCGTTATCAAAACCATAGACAGTTCGCAATGTCGAGGCTGTGCCATTATTAACTACATTCCTTAACATCTGTATCATTATTTCAGCGTTCTCCTGCGAAATAATCTGTTTTTCAGAAATTTGTCGTTTTGATTCATATAAAACAGTTCCGTTTTTATCTTCTATCCTTCTCAAAAACACAGTTTCTACCAGTCTGCCCTTATTAATAAAAACATTGTAGGCTTTTATCAAATCAAAAAGTGACATTTCACCTGTACCCAGCGCTAAAGAAGGTACTTCAGGCAAATTACCCGTTATTCCCATTTCATGTGCCAGCCGAATAACTTCTTTAATTCCTGTTTTCATCAGAAGATTTACACTTACCGTATTTACTGAATATGTCAGACCCCCGTTTAATGAATAATAGCCACCATAAGATCTGTCAGCATTCCTGGGCGTCCAGTTATTATAATCCTTGTATACTACCGAGTCGTTAGGTATATAGTCACACGGCTTATGACCATTTTCAAGAGCAGCAACATAAACAAAAGGTTTAAATGTTGAACCGACTTGTCTTCGTGAATTAACATGATCATATTGAAAATACCTGTGGTTTATTCCTCCTACCCACGCCCGAATATAACCTGTCTTTGACTCCATAGCAATGAAACCTGCATGAAGGAATTTGAAGTAATGTTTAACTGAATCCAGGGGTGTCATTGTTCTTTCTGAAATCCCGTTCCAGGTAAAAATCTGCATACTGACAGGTGTATTAAAGACCTTCATTATGTCATCATGACTCATTCCTTTGTTATTCAGGCTATTGTATCTTGCTGATTTCTTTATCTGATTCATTAATATTGCTTCATTTTTCCCCCATGGTTCCCTGTTTTTCCAATGCTGATCAAATTCTCTCTGAACCTTTGACATATGATTCTTAACAGCCTCCTCGGCATAAGCCTGTAAATCAGAATTAAGGGTAGTATAAATCTTTAATCCGTCAGTATAAATATTATAGCTGGTTCCATCTTCCTGAGGATGGTTTTTAAAGAAATCCAGCAATTGCAGCCTTAAAAACTCCCTGAAATATGGAGCAAGACCCTCATTATGAGTAATCTTTTTGTAATTGAGCCTTAAAGGGAGCTTTTTTAATGAGTCTGCACTTTCTGTCTCCAGATAATCATATTTCACCATCTGGCTTAAAACAATATTACGTCTGTGCAAAGCTTTTACTGTCTGATTCTTGGGATTATAAATATGTGTACCCTTAAGCATACCTATTAATAATGCTGCCTCTTCAATTCTTAAATTTGCAGGGTGTTTATTAAAAAATCTATTTGAAGCTGTTTCTATACCATATGTATTTTCACCAAATGAGACCGTGTTAAGATAAAGCTCAAGAATATCCTTTTTCTCATATGCCTTTTCCAGCCTCACAGCTATAATCATTTCCCTGAATTTATTTACCGGTGTTGTCAGGATTGAAAATTTTTTCCTGCTGTAAAGGTTTTTGGCCAGCTGCTGAGTAATTGTACTGCCTCCACCCGAACTTTCCTTTTGAAGTAAAATAGTCTTTAACAGTACCCTTAAAATACTCCTCTTGTCAATCCCATTATGCCTGTAAAACCTGACATCTTCAGTAGAAATAAGAGCATCAATCAGGTATTGCGGAATATCTTCATAGTTTACATTAGTGCGATTTTGTATATAATATTTTCCAAGAAGTACATTATCAGCGGAATAAATCTCCGACGCAAGGTAATTTTGTATGTTTTTTAACTCTTTATTAGAAGGAATACGGCCAAAAACTCCTATATAAACAAATGAAAACAAGATAAATATAAAAGCTGCAATACCTGTTATTCCGTATATTAAGTATAGACGAATTTTATTTTTTAATAATGCATGTTTTGATTTTTTTCTTCTTATAGGCATTACCTGAAGTTTATAATTCCGTTAATTAAAGTCCGGATAATATTTTTGTACAAATATCAAATAATTTTTTAGTATGACTGAAAACAAATCTATAATTAACTTTAAAAATTGATCAAAACCAGGAAAATATTTTTTAACTTTAATTAAGAAAGACATTCTTTTTAACAGAATTCGCATGTAAATAATTATATTTAATATTTCATCCGGCATGAAAATTAAGTTAATTTTTTCGGTGATAATTATCACTTTAAGTCAGGCAGGTTTTTCAAATAACTTAAACCTGAACTTCTCTCATTTAACCACTGCAGACGGATTGTCTAACAACACCGTTCACTGTGTTTTCCAGGACAGTAAGGGATTTTTATGGTTCGGCACAGATGACGGATTAAATATGTTTGATGGATATGACTTCAAGATATTTTTCAATAATATAAATGACACTTTAAGTTTAGCTGGCAATTCCGTATTTAAAGTAAAGGAAGATTCCAGGGGACAGCTATGGATTGCAACTGACAATGGTATAGATATTTTCAAACGTGATTTATTGTATTTTGAACATGTTCCTTTCATACAGGAAGACAATACCGTTTTGTACCAGGACTATGTACGTGACATAGTAGAGGATGATAAAGGAAATATTCTGATAGTTACCGCTGCAGACATTTTTATTTATGATACTCTTATCAGCGGATTCACAAATTATTTAAACAACATTGATGAATACAGCAGATTTCAGAAAGAAGGTATCAGGACTTACCTTAAAGACAGAAATAACAGGATCTGGATAGGTTCGATTACATTCGGACTATTTGCATATGATTTAAGTAATGAAAAACTTATTGCAAGTCCTGTTTCAAAGGGGTCGATTAAAATAACAGACAAGATATTCACAATTGTCGAACTTGACGATGGTAATATATGGATTGGGACAGATAACGGAATCTATATTATAAAATCAGATTTGTCTGAAGTAAATTTTATCAGAGCAGATGGAAACAAGCAATGGATCAACTCCAATAACATAATTTGTATTTATACAGACTGTAAACAGAGAATCTGGATAGGGACTGACGGTGGCGGACTGAATTTTTATGATAGTAAAAACAATACTTTTTCAGTATTTGACTATAATGAATATGACAGATTCAGCATAAATAATAATTCCGTACGTTCAATATTCGAGGATAAGCAGGGAATCCTGTGGCTGGGGACATATCAGGGAGGTGTTAACTTTGCTCAACTGGATGCCAGACAGCAGATTACGCATTATAAAAATGAACCGGGCAATGATAATTCATTAATATATAATGCAGTAGCTGCAATATATGAAGACAAAAAAGGTAATCTGTGGATAGGTACGGATGGAGGCGGACTTGATTTTTACAACACAAAGACTAAAGAATACAAACATTATGTTTACAAGCCGGGTAAACCAAATTCGATAAATGGAAATTCTGTTTTAACAATTGCAGAGGATAAAAATGGTAAAATCTGGATAGGAGGTTATTTGCATGGAATAAATGTTATTGACCGGAAAACCGGTAAAATAAAAAGTTATAAACACGAACCCGCAAATCCGGCGAGCCTGAGTGACAATGATGTCAGAGATATCTGTATAGATAAAAATGATAATATATGGATAGCTACTAACGGAGGAGGATTAAACAGATTTGATCCTGAGACTAACTCATTTATACATTACAAGCAGGGAGGCCCAAATTCTCTTGTCAGAAACTGGTGTTTAAAAATTTTCGAAGACAGTTACGGATATTTATGGATAGGAACCTATGGGGGACTAAGCATATTTGATCCGGAAAATAATACTTTCCGTAATTATGTCAGGAATAATAATCCGGGGAGCTTAAGTAATAACTGGATTTATTCTTTTGCTGAAGACAGCCTGAAAAATATCTGGGTTGGTACAGCAAAAGGTTTAAATTACTTTGACAGAAACACGCAGAGCTTTACAGTTTTTACAATTGCAGACGGACTGCCAAATGATGTTTTCAACGGAATATTAATAGATAATAAGAATAATCTATGGTTAAGCACAAACAAGGGAATTACAAGGTTTAATCATGTTTCCAAAACCATTAAAAATTTGGACTTGTTGGATGGATTACAGGGAAATCAATTTATTCACGGATCATATTTCATGAGCAGCTCCGGGAAAATGTACTTTGGGGGATTAAATGGATATAACTCCTTTTATCCTGATGACATCCAGGATAACAAATTTGAACCTCCCGTATATATTACCGACTTGTTAATATACTTTAAAGAAGTGCAAATCAATGAAGAGGGTTCACCATTAACCAAATCAATTACTGAAACCGACAAAATTGTTCTTACCCACAAACAGTCTGTAATTACATTCAGGTATACGGCATTAAATTATTTAAATTCAGAAAAGAATCAATATGCCTATCAACTGGAAGGATTTGATAAGGAATGGAATCATGTTGGTTCAAGAAGGGAAGTAACATTTACAAATCTGGATCCGGGATCTTATCTTTTCAGGGTTAAAGCTTCCAATAATGACGGCATCTGGAATGAAGAGGGAAGATCTATTGCAATTACTATTCGCCCGCCATGGTGGCAAACCCTGGTATTTAAAATAGCTGCTTTATTATTTGTCCTGGCATTGCTTGCCGGATTTTACTTTTACCGTGTCAGCCAGCTTAATAAACAAAAAATAGATCTTGAAAAACTGGTTAAAGAAAGAACCGGGGAAATCGAAGAAAAAAACAGAATGCTTACTAAACAGGCTGCCGAATTAAATGAAACAAATACTCTTCTGGAGGAACGACAACTGAAAATTGAAGAGCAAACCGAAGAGTTAATGACTCAGAAAGAAAACCTCGAAGAAGTAAACGCCCACTTAAAAGAACTTAATTCTACAAAAGATAAATTCTTTTCAATCATTGCACACGACCTTAAAAATCCTTTCAATACCATTCTTGGTTTTTCGGAATTATTAAATATGAAGTATAATAGACTGTCAGAAGAAAAAAAGCTCAGGTATCTGGAAGTTATTTTCAGTTCTTCAAAAAACATTTATAATTTGTTGGAAAACCTCCTGCAATGGGCAAGGACACAAACGGATAAAATAGCATTTGAACCGATAGTTTTTAGCCTGAAACAATTAGTGGAACAGAACCTAAACCTGTTAAAAGAAAATATTACAACTAAAAAAATAAATATAGAACATAAGATTGAAGATTCCTGTGATGTTTATGCAGACCGTAATATGATTAACACTGTTATCCGGAACCTCCTTACCAATGCTATAAAATTCACACATAGTGGAGGTGATATTGCCATTAACAGCCTGAGAAAAGACGGTCATATTGAAATTAGTATTAAGGATAGCGGTATTGGTATGTCGGCGGAAGAAATAAAAAATATATTCAGGGTAGATGCTAACTTTTCCAGAAGTGGTACTGACGGAGAAACAGGTACAGGATTAGGATTGATATTATGTAAAGAATTTATAGTAAAAAACGGGGGGACAATATGGGTAGAAAGTACACCCGGCCAAGGAAGCATATTTTCGTTTACGATACCGGCCTCCCGTTAATTCTTATAACTTCATATTATACTTAATTATAAGTAATCTGAATATTATTTTTAATACATATATATTCAATTTGGAAGTTAGTGAAAAATTATTTAAAGTGACCTAAAATTTGCGGGAATTCCAGCAATTAGTTTAATAGTAAAAATTGTAACCTTCTAATAATGCATCATTGAATAAAAGCTTTGTACGTAAAATGTCTGCAGCATAATAACCATTTATTATAGTATTATTTAGCATAAAAAAAAATAATTATTAACTTTAATAGAAAATGAACAAAACACTAAAAATCACAATGTAGAAATTTATGTGTATTTAATAGATTATGAACTTCCCCTCATTCTTAACGTACAATATTAACATTACTGGCAATTACAATAAATATATTTAAGTAGACAGTCATTAAAAAATGAGCAAATCATACCCGAAAGTATTATTAATTTTTTCCGTCCTTACTATTTTAAACTTTATATTTAAAATTTACAGTCAGCCTGTATATCTTAGCTTCAAGCATATGACACCTGACGACGGGCTTTCTTCATCAGTAGTAACTAGTATCTTACAGGATCATAAAGGATTTATGTGGATAGGCACATATAATGGTTTAAACCGCTATGATGGTCATAATTTTATAATATATAAAAATGTATCATCTGACTTATCAAGTCTTGCCCATAATAGGGTATGGTTTATCTTTGAAGATCATCAAAATAATCTTCTTGTTGGCACATCCGGGGGCTTGTGTTTATATGACTGGGGAACAGATCAATTTGTCAATTATATGTCTGTCAGTGCTTCACCTCTTTTAGGCATGGCATCTGCAGTAATATGTATCGAAGAAGATTCAATTGGAAATCTCTGGCTGGCAACAGATAATGGATTAATTTATTTTGACCGGATAAATAACAGTGCTATTCAATATACAACTGAACCTGATAAACCTGAGAGCCTCAGTAATAATAATATTGAACATGTATTAATAGACAGCAGGGGGAAATTATGGATTAGTACATGGAACGGCCTTAATATGTTTCAGGCTGAAACACAGACCTTCAGGCGTTTTTTGTATAACCCGGGAGCCGGTAATGCTTTGCAAAACTTTTCATTTCTGGATATTGTTGAAGATAAAAAAGGGAATCTATGGTTTGCAACTTATGGTGAGGGCTTGTATAGCCTGAATTTAAATGAAATGCCCGATGCCAGGTTTAAACACTACCGTCACAATCCCAAAAACAGTCAGAGCCTTTCAGGGGACCGTATTCTATATCTCTATTCGGATGACCAGGACAATTTATGGATTGGGACTGAAAATCACGGTTTAAACCTGTTTGAAAGGGAAAAGGAAATCTTTCATCATTTTCATTCTAATGCTTTTGATCCTAACAGTTTGTATAACGAATCGATAAATTCAATCTATAAGGATAATAGTGGTAATATGTGGATTGGTACATGGGCAGGCGGTATTAATTTTTCCAGGAAAAATGCTGATGCTATTCTGTATTACAGTCATATCCCCGGCTTGCCTTCCAGCCTGAGTCATAACTCCGTAACGAGTTTCCAGGTTGATCATCTCGATAGAATCTGGATAGGTACTGATGGAGGAGGATTGAATCTTTTTAATATACAAACAGGGGAATTTGTCTCTTTTAATTCGAGTAATTCAAATCTAGTCAGTGATGCAATTCTATCTATTGTTGAAGATTCCGAAAATCAAATATGGCTTGGAACATGGGCAGGAGGATTAAGTCGCTTTGACCCGGATAATAAGTCATTTAAATCATATACAAAAATGAATAGTGGCATTCAGGATGATAATATTTTTTGTGTCTACAATAGTAAGGATGGTCATCTTTGGCTGGGAAGTTTTCAAAACGGGTTAATAAATTATGATAAAATAAATAACACATTCGAAAAATATTCAGCTGAAAACAGTAATTTAAGTAGTAATACGGTCACCGACATCAAAAGATATTCTGATTCAAGATTACTAATAGGTACCAATGACGGTTTTAATATTTTTAATACTGATAACCGTCAGTTCTTAACCTATCTGCATGATCCCGGTGATACTAATAGTCTGAGCAATAATAATATCAACACTATCCTGACAGAAAATGACTCTGTTGTATGGATAGGAACACAATACGGGCTGAGCCGGTTTAATCCGAAAGATGAATCCTTTATCTGTTATTACGATAAGGACGGGCTGGCAGATAATGATATCAAAGGTCTGGCTTTTCATAAAGCAGGTAATCTTTGGATTAGCACAAATAAAGGAATTAGCCGGTTCGATTTTAAGCAGGGTAAAGTAAAGAATTTAACAAAGGAAGATGGTTTACAAAGCACTGAGTTCAATAGAAATAGTGCCTTAAGCATTAAAAATAACATAATTTTAATGGGTGGTATAAAAGGTTTTAATGTTATTTATCCTGAGAAGATTATGGAAAATAAAAATCCTCCTGATGTTGTATTTACCGACTTTCGTATTTTTAATAAACATGTTGGAATAGGAGTAAGTGGTTCCCCTCTTAAAAGACATATATCAGAAACAGAGGAACTGATATTATCTTATGATCAGTCGGTTATTACTTTTGGTTTTGCCGCTATGGATTTTACAATACCCGGGAAAAATCAGTACGCCTATAAGATGGAAGGTTTCGAAGAAGAATGGAATTATGTTGGAAACAAAAGAGAAGGAACTTACACAAATTTAAATCCGGGAAAGTACACTTTCATAGTAAAGGCCTCAAATAATGATGGTATCTGGAATGAAGAGGGGACATCTGTTAAAATAATTATTCTTCCCCCATGGTGGAAAACATGGCTGTTCAGAATAACTGCTATATTACTAATTATAACCTCAGCAGTTGTATTTTATTTCTACAGGATTAACAGGCTTAAAAAACAAAAAATATATCTTGAAAAGGTTGTTAAGGAGAGAACCTGGGAAATTGAAGAAAAAAATAAAATCCTTGTAAATCAGACAAATGAATTAAATGAAACAAATGCCCTGCTGGAAGAAAGACAACAGCAAATAGAAGAACAGGCCGAAGAATTAAGAGTAAGGAAGGAAGAACTTGAAACTGCAATTTTAAATTTGAATGAGATAAATACTTTGCTGGAAGAAAGATCAAATCAAATTGAAGAACAGGCCGAGATATTACAGGCTCAAAAAAAAGAACTTGAAGAAGCTAATGCCCATTTAGAAGAGCTTAATTCAACAAAGGATAAATTCTTTTCAATCATTGCACACGACCTTAAAAATCCTTTTAATACAATTCTGGGTTTTTCAGAATTATTAAACATAAAGTATAATACACTATCAGAAGCAAAAAAGATCAAGTATACGGAAATTATTTACGATTCTTCAAAAAATATTTACAGTCTGTTGGAAAACTTACTGCAGTGGGCAAGGACACAAACGGATAAAATTGAGTTTGAACCGATAAATTTTAAATTAAAAGACCTGGTGGAGCAAAATATTATCTTATTAAAAAAAAACCTGACAAATAAAAAAATAACCCTTAGGCAAAAAATAACAAATTCTTGTAATGTATATGCAGACCGCAACATGATTAATGCTGTGTTACGCAACTTACTAACCAACGCAATAAAATTTACAAATATAGGAGGCGATATTGTCATAAGCAGCACTGAAAAGGACGGGTATATTGAAGTCAGTATTAAAGATACCGGCATAGGCATGTCAAAAGGGGAAATATCGCAGCTATTCAGGGTAGATGCCAACTTTTCAAGAAGTGGGACGGACGGAGAAACAGGAACAGGACTGGGATTAATATTATGCAAGGAATTCATAGTAAAAAACGGGGGAAATATATGGGTAGAAAGTACTCCCGGTAAAGGAAGCAGGTTTTTATTTACCTTACCGGCCGCTAAATAATTTTATAAAATTTGCGTAATGAAAAGCATAATATGCAGGGAGCCCGGTAAATTAGAGATCAATGAAATAGATAAACCAAAGATAGCTGAAGGAAGGGCAATCATTAAAATCAGGCGAATTGGAATATGTGGTACCGATCTGCACGCATATAAAGGGACTCAACCGTTCTTCTCTTACCCCAGAATATTAGGACATGAATTATCAGGCGAGATAGTTGAATTAGGGAACAAACTACAGGATTTTGATATTGGTGATCGTGTAACGTTTATTCCTTATTACCCTTGTGGCAAATGTATTGCCTGCAGAAAAGGTAAAGCTAACTGTTGTGTAAACATTAAGGGTGCAGGAGTTCATATAGACGGAGGCATGGTTGAATATATGTCAGTTCCCCTGGAATCACTTATCCAGGGAAAAGACTTGAGTTTTGAGGAACTGGCCCTTGTTGAACCGCTCGCTATAGGCGCTCATGCAGTCAGGTTAGCAGCTGTTGAACCAGGTGAATTTGTACTAGTCACAGGCAGCGGACCTATAGGAATGGGAATAATGGAAATGTCAAAAATTGCAGGTGCCAGGGTCATAGCTATGGATATCAGAAAAGAAAGACTGGATTTTTGCAGCAATATTTTAGATATTGATTACATTATAAACGCCTCTGAAGAGCCAGCCGTCAAATTAAAAGAAATAACAAAAGGAGACTTCCCTATAAAAATTTTTGATGCTACAGGAAATGCACATGCCATCATGAAAGGATTTGAATACCTGGCACATGGGGGGAGGTATGTATTAGTTGGTATTCAGAAAGGGGATATTTGTTTTAGCCACCCTTCATTTCACAAAAGAGAAACAACACTTATGAGCAGCAGGAATGCAACACGTGAAGATTTTGAACATGTTGTGGATTCGATGAAGAAAGGATTGATAAAAGCTCAAGCATATATAACGCATAAGATCCCTTTCAATAAAGTAGTTACAACTTTTGAATCGTTGACCAGAACTGACAGCGAAGTTATTAAGGCTATGATAGAGGTGTAAATTAATAATCATAAACCATGAAAAAAATAGACTCGCACCAGCACTTCTGGATTTATAATGAAAAGGAATATAGCTGGATAGATAATACCATGGATATTCTGCAAAGGGATTTTTTACCTGAACATCTGCGGGAGGAGCAGAAAAAAACCGGCTTTGACGGGTCCGTTGCTGTACAGGCCAGGCAGACAATAAAGGAAACAGAATGGTTGCTTGAACTGGCCTGGAAACATGACAGGATTAAAGGAGTAGTCGGATGGGTTGACCTCTGCTCTGATAAAATAGAGGAACAACTAAAGGAATATTCATCCAACACTAAACTTGTGGGTGTAAGGCATGTGCTGCAGGACGAGCCCGACAATAATTTTATGCTGCAAAATAATTTCCGGCGTGGAATAAGTCTTCTAAATAAATATAACCTGGCTTATGATATACTAATTTATCCGAGGCATATCCCTGTGGCGGTGAATCTTGTTGAAGAATTTCCAGACCAGCGATTTGTTGTTGATCATATTGCCAAACCTCTTATTAAAGATCGGGTTTTTTCTCCATGGAAAAAGGATATATGGACTCTCGCACAATTCCCGAACGTATACTGCAAAATATCAGGAATGGTGACTGAAGCTGACTGGAATAAGTGGAAACCTGAAGATATTTACCCTTACATTGATATCGTTTATGAAGCATTTGGTGATGACAGGCTAATGATAGGAAGTGACTGGCCTGTATGTAATCTTGCAGGTAGCTATGAAAAGATAATGAATGTAACCATTAATTATTTTAAAGACTTCAGGGAAAATATCAAATCAAAAATACTCGGTGAAAATTGTTCTCTGTTTTACAATATTTGAATCCTGAAAATATAAATAATAAATATCTCATAACACACCACAAACGAATCCTGATGGAAAAATTATACGAAAAAAAGCAACTGGGTAAAACTGAAATAGCTATCCCTCCGGTTATTTTCGGGACCAGCTGTTTAGGTAACCTCTACCAGGCATTATCAGACGATATGAAGCTTGATATTATGCGTCAATGGTTCGAATGTGTAGATACTCCGGTTGTTATTGATACAGCGGGTAAATATGGCGCAGGGCTTGCCCTTGAAGTAATCGGAGATGGTTTGAGAAAACTCGGTATTCAACCCGGACAAATAATTATAAGTAACAAATTAGGATGGTTCCGCACCGAATTAAAAACTCCTGAACCTCTCTTTGAACCAGGAGTCTGGAAAGATTTGAGACATAACGCTGTTCAGAAGATCAATTATAAGGGGATACTTGAATGCTGGGAACAGGGTTGCGAACTCCTGGGGGGTCATTATAAAACGAACATTGTTTCAGTGCATGATCCGGACGAGTACCTTGCTCAGGCTGACAGTAAGAGGGAACGTAACAAACGTTTTACAGACATTATTGATGCCTATAACGCGCTGTTCGAGCTGAAAGAAAAAAGAGAAGTTGCAGCAATAGGTGTAGGTTCAAAAGACTGGAAAATAATAAAGGAGCTGACAGATCAAATTCAACTGGACTGGGTTATGCTGGCAGTAAGCCTTACTATAATGAACCATCCGCAAGAATTGCTGGAACTTGTAGAAATCCTGAATGATAAAAATGTCGGTATCATAAATTCTGCAGTCTTCCACGCAGGATTCCTCACCGGAGGCGATTTTTTTGACTACAGAAAAGTTGATCCTCTCTCAGATAAGGATAAGAAACTATTTGAATGGAGAGATAAGTTTTTCAGGATTTGTAAAAGTTTCAGTGTTAAGCCGGCTCAGGCATGTGTCATTTTCGCAATGTCACCTCCGGGTGTTGTTAGTATTGCACTTAATACCAGTAAACCTGACAGAGTGAGAGAGAATGTTGAGCTTGTACGCACAAAAATACCGGGAGAATTCTGGGTTGCTATGAAAAAAGAAAATTTAATAGATAAGAATTATCCGTTTGCTGGTTGAAATTAGGTTCTGGGAAAAAGCATTTTTGACTACTGTTTTGAGCTTTGTTTAAATTTATGTGTTTTATTGTCTTTTTGTTAATAACATATATAAACCTTAAGGAAATATTTTCGTAATATTGATTATTATTCAAACTACGATCCGTGCTTCACGTTATAAACAATAAATACTATCTGATATTTATACTAATATCTTATTATTCAATAATTAGCGGTCAGGGCCAGGAATACAAAATTGAACAAATTACCCCTGAGCAAGGATTATCTCAGAGTACAGTAAACTGCATTCTTCAGGACAAGCACGGATTTATGTGGTTTGGAACACAGAACGGGTTAAATAAATATAATGGTTATGATTTTACAGTATACAAACCCCAAATGCATGATTCCGGAAGTATAAGTAATAATGTTATAAGGATAATTTACGAGGACAGCTATGGTTATTTATGGGCAGGCACTGAAAACGGATTTAACAGATATGATCACGAGACAGAAAAATTTACACATTATTGGAATAAAACTAAAGACACGACTTCCATCGGCAGCAATGTAGTTCTGTCTATTGTTGAAGACAGCAGAAAGCAATTGTGGGTTGGCACAAAAGGAGGGGGATTGTGTAAATATGACAGGGAAGAAAATAAATTCATCAGGTTTCATAATGAATACTCACCTGAGAGCAACAATATCTATGTCATAATTGAGGATAATCTGAATAATGACTTTATATTGATAGGTACAACACAAGGCTTGTATAAATTTGACAAAGCAAATGAAATATTTGTTCCTTATGCTCAGGAAACTGACTCTAAAAATCAAATTGTCACGAATATAAGAGCCCTTAGTCAGGATAAAGATGGTAATATTTATATAGGTAGCTGGGGCGAAGGACTTTTTAAATACAACTACCGTTCCAATGAACTCACCAGATATTTTGGCTCCCTGAATTATCGGTTTCTAAAATATAACTATGTTATGTCACTGTTTATGGATGTGCAGGATATGCTATGGATTGGCACAAGAGATGGAGGGCTTGTAAAATTGAACACCGCAAATGATCAGTTTTCATTTCCCGATGATTATTCATCTTTCAGTTCCTTAAGGAACCAGGTAATAATGTCATTATATAAAAGTAATTCAGGTATCATTTGGGTAGGCACCAAATATTATGGCATTTACAAAGTTGTCCCGAATTATAAAAAATTCAGGCTACATAAAATTGCAGGCAAAGGTATTGAATATACTGATAACAATGTAATAACTTCAGTTCTTGTCGATTCGGATGATATATTGTGGCTGGGTACTCTTAATAAAGGTCTCGGCAAATACGATAAGGCTGCTGATAAATTTAGAATTTATAAACATAATCCCTTCAATATAAATAGTATAAGCAGCAATAACATTTTAACAATAATTGAGTCATCTGAAAATAACAGAAAATACTTCTGGATAGGAACGGACGGTGGCGGATTATGCAAATTCATTCAGGGTTCAGGTATGTTTATTAATTACCGAAGTATTGAAACCAGGCCGAATACTCTGTGTAATAACCATGTTTATACATTACTCGAATATGATTCTGAACATTTGCTGATAGGTACGCGAGGATCAGCCCATTGTGGAGGCCTTGATCTATTTAACTATAAAACGAAAAAATTTGTGGATATTAAAAATATCCATGATTCAAAAGACAGCTTTAGTTCTAATCTGGTATATAAAATATTTAAAGACAGATTTGGTATAATATGGATAGGTACAAAAGGCAGGGGCCTTAACAAGTTTACCGTAAAGAATATTAACGCGGAAAAATCAGAAGAAATAGGAGAATTCAAAAGGTATATGTTCGATCCTGACAATCCGGAAAGTATAAATAATAATGATGTATTATCTATATATGAAGATAAAGCAGGTGTTCTCTGGATTGGCACTGGTGGAGGAGGTTTAAACAGGTTCGACAGAAATAAAGATTCATTCACACATTTTACTGAAGAAGACGGGCTGGCTAATAATATTGTTTACGGAATCCTCGAAGATGGCAGGAATAATCTTTGGATTAGTACTGGCAACGGACTTTCAAAATTTAATCCTAAAACAAAAGAATTTGTTAATTATGATATAAAAGATGGTTTACAGGATAATGTATTTAATCTGGGAGCATACTGTAAATCAAAATCAGGGGAACTTTATTTCGGCGGGGTAAATGGCTGTAATTCTTTCTATCCTGACAGCATAAAAGAAAACCTGCACATCCCGGAAATAATAATAACTAAATTCCTGTTACATAAAAAGGATACCGTTATTGATGCCCGGTCATATACAAACAAATCGTTAAGAACATTAAAAGAAATTAAGCTACCTTACAATATTAATGATATCTCATTTGAATTTGCCGCACTTGAATATTCTTCACCCCTGAAAAATAAATATAAATATCAGCTTGAAGGTTATAATTCTGACTGGATCAAAACTGATGCCAGTCGCCGTTTTGCTAATTATACTAATCTTAAACATGGAAGGTATTTGTTTAAAGTTATAGCTTCTAATGAAGATGGTAACTGGAACGAAGAGGGAACAAGCATCTCAATTATCATTGAACGTCCTTTCTGGAAAAGCATATGGTTTATATTATTATTAGTTGTTATAGCAACGGGTATACTTGCCTTTGTAATGATAAGCTGGTTAAAAAAGTACAAACTTGAAAAATATGAACTTGAAAAAAAGGTTGAGGAATCAATATTTGATGAAAGGAACCAGCTCAGAACATTAATGGATAACATGCCTGATCTTATATACATAAAGGACCGCCAGAGCAGATTCATTTTAGGCAATAAGAAAGTAGCTGCTGTTATGGGAACAATTCCAAAAAATCTTATAGGCAAAACGGATTTTGATTTCTATACCTACGAACTTGCAAGCCGTTTTTATAATGATGAACAAACACTGATAAAAACCGGCAAACCAAAAATTAACTATGAAGAACCTGGCTTGGACGAGCATGGGAACAGGATTATTCTTTCCACCACAAAAATACCACTGAAAAATAAACAGGGAGAAGTTGTCGGACTGGTAGGTATTGGTCGCGATATAACAAGACTGAAGAACATAGAAAAAGAACTTAGGGAAAATACCCAGGATTTGCTGAATACAAACCAGTTGCTGGAAGAGCGACAGGAAGAAATTCAGCAGCAGTCCGAGGAGCTGGCTACTCAAACTGAAAATTTAAGACATGCTAATATTGAGCTGGAAAGGCTAAATAGAACAAAGGATAAATTCTTTTCTATTATTGCTCACGATCTTAAAAATCCTTTCCACGCCATTATTGGATTCTCGGAATTATTAAGGAAAGATTTTCACCAGATGGATGATGAACAAAAAATAGGATTGCTTGAATTAATTAATATATCCTCAGAATCAGCATTTAGCCTGCTGGAAAATCTTCTTCAATGGGCAAGGACACAAACTGATAAAATTAAATTTTCACCGGAAAATATTGATATTCACGATATAGTGGCCTCAACTGTCGATTTTCACAGGATAAGTGCTGAAAAGAAAAAAATTGAAATTAAGTCTCATGTAAAAAAGAATTATTTTGCATATGCCGATAAGAACATGATTACTACCGTAATCAGAAATCTTATTAGTAATGCAATAAAATTTACCGAATCAAAAGGCAAAATCGAAATTGCCTGCAATGGCGATGAAAACTTCGTTGAAATTACAATAAGTGATAACGGTATAGGTATAAATAAGGATAATTTAGATAATCTGTTCAGGATTGACTCATACTATTCTACTTCAGGCACACTGGGAGAATCAGGCACCGGACTGGGTCTGATAATATGCAAAGAATTTATTGAAAAGAATAAAGGAACTATTAAGGTAGAAAGCGAGGAAGGTAAAGGCAGTGCATTTACATTCACCCTTCCGGCAGTCAAAAGAAAATATTAAGCTATTATACATATTAAATTTTAATTCTGTCCGTAGCCTGTGATTACGGACATTTTTTTCAACATAACCACCGTATAATTGCGAATTACTTTTTTTATTATATTACACAATTTTTAAGTTAAAATAAATATTATTACTTCTAAAAAAAGAATAAATAAATAACTTAGTAAAGTAATCTTAATATCCTATACCAATGACCTGAATTTACATAATCGGAAGCGGGAAAATATCACAGTCTTTTCCCGGGATAAATAACTATTAAAAAACTGAATTTTATTAATCTTAAAATCATATAATTATATGAAAACCCCAATTAAAAAGCGTATTGGAATCTTTAAAAAATGCGCAAATAAAACCCTGCTAACTGTGAAACTCACAAGCTTGTTTCTTATACTTGGCATAATGCTGGTAACTGCAGAGAGTTATTCACAGACAGCACCTGAAAATAAACAACAGCAAATAGTTATAACAGGGACGGTAACTTCGGGAGCAACAGGTGAATCCCTGCCCGGAGTAAATATTATTGAGAAGGGGACTCAAAACGGTACCGTAACAAATGTAGACGGAACATATACATTAAGACTTTCTTCTGAAGATGCTGTATTAGTATTTTCTTTTATCGGTTACCTGACAGAAGAAATGGAAGTCGGGGGTCGGACTACTGTTGACATGTCACTAATTGAAGATATCCAGAAGCTGGATGAAGTTGTGGTAATTGGATATGGTAGTCAGAAAAGAAGTGACCTGACAGGTGCTGTTGTATCTGTTAATGAAAAAACTCTTAGAAGTACTTTTGCAACTAATATTGACCAGGCTCTTCAGGGTCGTGTTGCCGGTGTTCAGGTAACACAAAATTCGGGACAGCCCGGTGGCGCCACATCTGTCCGTATTCGCGGGGCAAATTCCATTACCGGTTCAAGCGAGCCCCTGTATGTAGTTGACGGGATACCCTTCCAGGGTGACGGAGCAACAGTAGCCGGCTTTGACTGGGCCGGGGGTGCCAATGGCCAGAACAGGGTTAATCCTCTTTCAACAATTAATCCCAATGATATAATAAACATAGAAATATTAAAAGATGCCTCAGCATCGGCCATATATGGGTCACAGGCTGCCAATGGAGTTGTTCTTATTACGACCAAGCGGGGAAAACAGGGCGAATCGAAAATAACATACAATATGTATTATGCCCTGCAGACATTACCAAAGGAACTGGATATGATGGACCTGCCCGAATTTGCTGATTATCAAACCCAGATCTCTGAAGAGCTGGACTGGGAGCCAAATGAGAAATACCTTGATCCCAGTATACTGGGGCAGGGAACTGACTGGCAGGATGAAGTATTTGATCCGGCTTGGACCAAAAGCCATCAATTATCTCTGACCGGCGGTAACGAAAAAACACAGTATGCAATTACCGGTGGTTATTTCGACCAGGACGGAATTATTATAGGTTCAGGATTCAATCGTTTTACGGGCCGTATAAATCTGGACAACCAGGTAAAAGAATGGATACAAATAGGTGGTAACCTGGCATATGCCAAAACACACGAAAAAATAACACTCAATGACGGGGGTGACGGTGTAATAATGAATGCATTACTTATGCAGCCCGACATACCTGTAAAGAACATGGACGGAGAGTACGCCGGTCCGGATGTCACGTATGCGGGTTCTAACTATAATCCAGTTGCACTGGCACTGCTGAGAAACAACGAATTGGACAGGGAACGTATCATGGCAAGTGTTTATGCAAGTGCCGATTTGTTAAAAGGATTGAATTTCAGAAGTGAACTGGCATTAGACAACAGAAACTCTATTAATGTATCATTCCATCCAACATATCAGTTCGGAGCTATAATAAACAATACAAATAAAATGCGCCAGCGCGACGAAAACAACTTTTTCTGGATATGGAAAAACTATATGACCTATAATACAACTTTAGCTGACCGTCATAATATTACCGCAATGTTAGGTGCGGAAGCTCAGAAATCAAGCTGGCAGGGGACGGATGTCACCAAGGAGGATTTTACATCGAACGATATCCATGTTTTTAGTCAGGGTGATAATGTTACATCAAGGACGAACGGATGGAAAGATGCTTCTTCCATGGCTTCCTATTTCGGACGTTTTAATTATAACTTTGATGAGCGTTACCTGGCAACATTTACTCTGCGTGCTGACGGATCATCCAAGTTCGGCCCTGAAAATAAATGGGGCTGGTTCCCGTCAGGTTCGGTAGCATGGCGTATAAGCAATGAAAATTTTATGCAGGATGTTTCCTTTGTCAGAAACCTCAAGCTGCGCGTTGGTTACGGACTTGTAGGTAACCAGGCCATCGGTAATTACCTGTATGGATCTTCAATGGTTACCATGGACTCACCTTTTGGTACAACCTACAGGATGGAAAAGATTTCAAATCCGAACCTCAAATGGGAGGCAACAGCCCAATATAATGTTGGTGTTGACATGGCATTATTTGACGGCCGTATCGACCTTACTGCTGATATATACAATAAACAAACTGAAGATATGCTGCTGCAGTTGTCTGTTCCCAGTTACCTTGGGGGAACAGGCTGGGATGACATCCAGGCTCCCTATGCCAACGTAGGAAAGATGGAAAACAAGGGAGTTGACCTTACACTAACCACTCATAACCTTAGACAGGGAAATATGTCATGGACCACAACGTTTACTTTTACACTGAACAGGAACCTGGTAAAAGAGCTGGATGATACGAGTAAAATATACTGGCAGAATTTATACTGGTACAGTGAATTCCAGACAGCTACAATGACAAAGGCAGGAGAACCTATTGGGGTTTTTTATGGATATGAAACAGACGGCATATTTGAAAATTCCCAGCAAATACTTGAACATGCAGTACAAGTTCTGGATCCGGAGTCAGTCACAGAAGAGAATCCTAACGGGACAAACCTTGTTGATAAAACTACAGGGGTATGGATAGGTGACATAAGATTTAAGGATCTGAACGGAGACAGTATAATTAATACTGACGACCAGACAATTATTGGTGATCCTAACCCTGACTTTACTTTTGGTTTTAACAATACTGTCACAATCGGACCTTTTGATATGTCAATCTATCTGCAGGGGTCCTATGGTGCTGATATCCTTAACTATTCAAGGGTAAGAATAGAGGGACAGACCAGCCCTTACAGCAACCAGGCAGCTACTGTTGACAACCGTGCCAGGTATTTACTTCTTGACCCTGAGGGTGAAACAACTGATCCCGAAAATGTTGTCCTTGCCAATCCGGGTACCGACATACCACGCTTTGCAACCAACGATGTCAACAGGAACAACCGTATGTCCGATCGTTTTATTGAGGACGGTTCATACCTTCGTATACAAAATGTAAGCCTGGCTTACACTTTACCATCAAGCTTGACTCAGAAAGTGAGGATCCAGAGGCTGAGGGTATACGTTAACGCCCAGAACCTTTATACCTTCACAAATTACTCGGGTTATGATCCCGAAATAGGAGCCTTTAACCAGAATGCAAGAATGCAGAATGTCGATATGGGACGTTACCCTACACCCAGAATGTTTATATTTGGTATTGATGTAGATTTTTAAATTGTGATACAAAATGCAATTATTTAATAAACAGCAAAAATTTATTCTTATGAAACACAATATAAAATATATTATAACATTGGCCATAGTACT
>Ga0315544_1001007_pt1 | contig 23472 bp, 28 predicted proteins | sample SalMarSW160130MG_2_FD_202543 | JGI IMG/M metagenome (GOLD analysis project Ga0315544, IMG submission 202543) | Salt marsh sediment microbial communities from the Plum Island Ecosystem LTER, Massachusetts, United States - Salt Marsh Sediment SW1601-130 ... | reverse complement strand
ATAAGGAGGCCTGGCTGATTAACGCTCAAATTCCGCCTTATCAACCGAAGAACACGCCGGCTGATTATCAACCCGACCGGACCAGAAAACTGCTTTTAAATAAAAAAGAAATCAGAAGTTTAATCGGCCAGATAAAACAAAAAGGCTTGACTTTAGTCCCTTTGCGAGTTTATACTAAAAAAGGAAAAATCAAACTGGGATTTGCTTTGGGCCGCGGCAAGCGGGAATTTGACAAACGGGAAAAAATCATTAAAAGGGAAGTTAAGAGAAGAATTGACCGGGCCTTAAGGGGCAAATGACTGGGGATGACAGGCATCGATGAAAGTTCATTCTTTAATAAGCAAGTCGAGCTCAAAATCTCGTTAAACTTTTGACCAAAATAAATGCTAACGAAAATTTAGCCTTTGCTACTGCTTAAGTTCGGTAGCCATCTGAACTTTTGACTCCTGATAGGAAGATTCAGGTGTTATTTTTTCAGGATAGATAATTGGTTCGCCTCGTCCCATTATCAAATATTAGAGGCAGGAATTAAGAACGTTTTGCTTAGTTTTAAGTTCTTGATTACCTATTTTAAACTAAGCTAAACTTGTAGAATTATTAATGGATAATTTTCAGACGCGGGTCCGAATCCCGCCGTCTCCACCAATTAAAATAAAACCTATTTACAAAAAATACTACAACAGAAACAGACAACCACGCGTTCGCATTAATCAATGGATCGGAATTAGTCCCATCCGGCTGATTGATGAAAAAGGTCAGAATTTAGGCATTGTTGAGACAGACAAGGCCTTAGAATTAGCCCGAGAAAAAGGGCTTGATTTAATTGAAATAGCTCCGACTGTCCGACCGCCGGTCTGCCGGATTATGGACTACGGTAAATACCAGTATCAAAAAGCCAAAGAAGAAAGACAGCAAAAAACAAAACAAAAAAGAATAGAAGTTAAGGGAATTAGAATTAGTTTTCGGATAAGTCAACACGATTTAGAAACCAAAGCTAAACAGGCCAATAAGTTTCTTGACCAAGGTCATAAAGTCAGAATAGAAATGATTCTGCGCGGGCGGGAAAAAGGTCTCTTTGAAATGGCTAAAGAAAAACTAAATAAATTTATCAAATTAATTTCTCCGGAAGTTAAAGTTGAACAAGAAATAAAAAGACAACCAAGAGGATTAACTGTAGGAGTGACTAAATAACTATGTCTAAACTTAAAACAAGAAAAGCGCTCTTAAAAAGAATTAAAATTACTGGCGGGAAAAAGATTTTGCGACGCAAAGTACACCAGAGTCACTTTAATGCCAAAGATTCAGGCAGTCAGACGAGAAACAAAAGAAAGACAAGCAGGTTTTTGCCAGTTGATAGAAAAATCATTAAAAAAGTATTACCTCAAATATGACCAGAGTTAAACGAGGCGTTATGGCCCATAAACGCCGCCAGAAAATTATTAAACAGGCCAAAGGTTTTAAGTGGGGCCGTAAGTCCAAATACAAATTAGCTAAAGACGCCCTGAAACATGCCTGGGTCCATGCTTATGTAGACCGCAAAAAGAAAAAGCGGAATTTTCGCCAACTCTGGCAAATTAAAATCAATGCCGCTTCCCGCGCCCAGGGCCTGACTTATAGTCAATTTATCAATAAATTAAAAAAAGCCAAGATTGAGATTGACCGTAAAATCTTAGCTCATTTGGCTGAAAAAGAGCCAGAGGTGTTTAAAAAAATAGTAGAAAAAGTTAAATAACCATTAACAAGGAGGAAGAAATGCCAAAGATACCAGAAAGATGGGAGGTATTCTATGAAGATGCTCTTCTAGGAAAACTCGGTAAAGACATAGAAGAAAGAATGTTTAGAATGCCCCAACTATTTCGCAAAAATTTGGGAGTGATCGTTAAACGAGCTGTCCAATTCGGCGAGATGAATACAGAACAATACTCTGAACTGCTTAAGAAAGGGGGCTGGCAGGAGGAAGATTAAGAATCGGAAAATGCTGGCAGCATTATTTATTACTGCCAGCTATTTTTTTATTAAAGAGACAGAGAGGATAATTTTTAAATCTCGGCTACCAACAAATCCAAGGCCGTCGGACCATCCAGGCGGCCTGTTTTTAATGCCAAATCAATCTCCAGCAGACGCCGGTAATTTTTTTTGAGCTGCTCTAAACTAAATCCCTTTAATTGCTCTGAACTTTTTTTAACCACAAAAGGATGAAGGCCAGCTTTTTTGGCTAAATTATAAAACGGCGTGCCTTTGTCCATTAAATCCTTTAATTTAAGCAAAGTCCGCATTTGATAAACAAACATAGACAATAAATACATTTCATTTTCACCTTGTTCTAAATGCTCATGTAAAAGCTTTAAAGCGGTTTTTTTATCTTTTTGAGCCAAAGCATCAATGGTTCTGAAAATATTAACATCTATTTTGGCTTTAACTAATAAATCAATATCTTCTTCATTGATTGGCTGGTTAGCTTTGTAACTGACCAACTTATTAATCTCATTACTCAATTGCCAAAGGTCATTGCTAACATAAGCAGCTAATTTTTTAATTGCTTCTTGACTAATAGTTGTTTTGTTTTTAGTTAGTTCTTTTTTAATCCAATTGACCAAATCTGCCCCTCCTAAAAGTTTAAATTCTTCGGACATATTAACCTGGCGTTTGAAATTCGCCCCAGCCAACTTATCGGCTTGGTGAAGCACCACAATAATATCTTGACTGTCTTTTAATTTGTTTTTCTTAATATAGTCAAAAAAATTCTCTTGGAAATCCTTATTTTTAAAAATGTTCTCTAAAATAATTAACTTCTTTTCATCAAACATGGAAACTGCCTCAATTTCTTCTCTGACTTGAGAAAAATCCAAATCCTCTTCTTTAAAGCGCATTAAATTCAGCCCGGTTTGATGTTTGGCTTGATATTGTTTAATAATCTCCTTTAATTTTTGTTGCGAGCGATAGGCATCCTCGCCGTAGAGTAAGATAATCATAATACCCGGGGACTGTCCCTGATTTATTGCCAAATTACTTCCTGATGCGGTTCAACTATTTCTATCCAGGTTTGGCCAGGCACCAAAGGGATTTCCTGGTTATTGTCATCTAAAAAGTAAAGTTTGCTGGACTGATTATTTTTACTTTTCCACCAGGTACAAGGAATAACTTGACCATTTTGATAAACTTGGCATTCGCCTTTTCCTTCAATATCCAAATCATTGTAATCAGGCCCTTGAATCTGCCGGGAAAAAGCTCTCATAATGACAATGTTTTTAGCTTCAATTTGCTGGTTATTGCTTTTATCTATTTCCTTTAAATTAGTCCGATAGCGCAGATAAGAATTAGTCGTCGGCTCATATTGGTATGATACATTATAGGGCTCGGAATAGCCAATTCTTAAAACCCTACTGGTTATTTGCTGGCTTTTGTCTTGAGTATGAGGATAACCTTCAAATTCATTCTCCAAACGATAACCTAATTTCTTGGCGCTATTGAACAATCTTTCCATGGAAGTAAAACCATTATGGGGCTGGGGAATTTCTTTTTTTTGATAAAAGGCATTAAAAGGATTTTTCATAGCATCGATATTGTCCATCACTCCAGCATTAAGTTCGTCCAGAGCAAAATGGGAACCGCCCCAATGAGCTAAAATAGCATCCAAGCCCATCATTAAAGGAATAAAATCATGACGAGCACTGCGCAAGGAACCGATTTCTTCTGGCGAATGACATACATAAACAGCTATCATCCGGGTAATACTATTAGTAATTACCGGCATTTCAAAAACTAAATCAGCTTGGAAAAGACCAGTTAAAGGCCGAGCCACCGGGTCTTCAGCCAAAACCACGGCCATGGGTCGTCGCTGATAATTCTCACATGCCAAGCCGCTTAAAGGACTAACTTTATCTGAATCCATTTGGTTCCCTGATTCGCTCGGCTGATTATTTATATCAATCGTCCGACTGGCTCGCTGCCAAATAAAAATCAGCCCGATGGCTAAAACAAGAAAAACAAAAACTATTAACCGCCTGTTTTTCATCCTCAATATCATTATATTTCAGCTAATCTTTTAATTAAACTATTAAATTCTAATTTTTTTAATAATTTTATTATTTTTGAACGATTGAATTCCCCCCAGCCACATTTTTTTAAATTAAAATCAATGGCTACGTCTTTTTTGATGGTAGCCAGATGCTGACTAAAAAAGGCATCTTCTCTGTATTCCAGCAATCTGGCTTTTAATTTTTGATCTAAATCGCTCTCTCCTAAATCCTGATAAAGTTTTTTCAAACTGCCAAATTTCTTAATTAAATCAAGAGCTGTTTTCTGGCCAATGCCCGCTATGCCGGGAATATTATCAGAGGGATCGCCTTTCAGGGCCTTAAAATCAACAATTTGCCTGGGACTCAAACCATAACGTTCTTTAATGGCCTGTTGGTCATAAACAATTATATCTTTAATGCCTTTCGGCGGGGTATAAATTTCTGTTTGTTTATCAACTAACTGCAGAGTATCTAAATCGCCAGTGATAATAATATTTTTTATTTTCTTATCTTTTGTTTTTTGAACAATCGTCCCAATAACATCATCGGCTTCAAAGCCTTTTTTCTCGTAAATAGGAATGCCTAAAGCCCTGACTATTTCTTTAATTAAAGGGATTTGGTCATACAATTCCTGAGGCGGCTTAACTCGTTTGGCTTTGTATTCCTTATACTCAACATTACGGAAAGTCGGCTCAGCCAAATCAAAAGTAGCCGCTAAATAATCCGGCTTTAATTCTTTAATCATCTTGAAAAGAATACTGACAAATCCATAAACAGCATTAACTAACTGCCCTTTTTTTGTTTTCAAGGGCGGCAAAGCGTGATAAGCCCGATGAATCAAAGCATTACCGTCAATAAGGACTAGTTTTTTCATTTTCATAGAGTAATTTTTCTCTTATCTTTATCTAAATATTCGAATTTAATCCAGAAAGTATCTTTTGGCAGGATTTTTTTAATTTTTTCCGCCCATTCAATAACCACTAAATTTGGCTGGCTGATTATTTCCTTAAGGCCCAAATCAAGCAAATCTTGAGAAAAATTAAGCCGATAGCAATCAATATGATAGAAATATCTAAAAGGGGCTGACTGGCTCAATCCGAATTTCTTCATAATAACAAAAGTCGGACTGGTGATTCTTTCTCTAATTTTTAACCCCCTAGCCATTCCTTGAATAAAAGTGGTCTTGCCACTGCCTAATTCGCCTTCTAAGCCAATAATTAAGGACTTTTTGCTTTTAACTATTTCTTGAGCTAAAAATTCCCCCACCTTTTTCGTCTCTTTAGCGCTCTTGGTGATAATTTCTAATATTTCAGACCTCATATTACCTGCCTCCAGTATATCATATTTGACTTGGGCACCCAAATGAGTTAGACTAAAATAAAAATGACTGAAACTAATTCTAAAAGTAAAAATCTTCAAGAGAAACTGACTCAATTACGAAAGCAAGCCGAAGAAAAAAGAGCTCAACAAATAGCTGAAAAGCTTAATCTGCCTTATATTAATTTAAAGATAACCCCCGTTGAGACAACGGCTCTTGGTTTAGTTGAAGAAGAAAAAGCTAAAAAAGCAAAATTGGCCGTGATTAAGAAGATGGGGAAGCAGGTTTGGTTAGCCAGTCAAGATCCCAGTAATGTCTTATTTAAAGAAATCCTGGAAGAACTGAAAAAAGCCGGCTATCAGATTAATCTTCTCGTGGCCACAGGAAGCGGACTGGAAAAGGCCTGGGCCGGTTATCAAGAATTAGCCAAAGAGCCGACTAAAAAAATTACCGGCCAAGTAGACATAGCTGGTGAGTCCTTAGAAAAACTAAAGAGGGAAATAAAAAATTTAGATGATATTAAAAAACAAGTTGAGGGAATACCAGTTGGTCAGGCCTCAACTGTTGTGGAAATTATTTTAGCCGGCAGTTTACAAACCAATGCCTCGGATCTTCATTTGGAAACCGAAGCAGAGAAAATTAATCTTCGCTACCGCATCGATGGTCTTTTACAAGATGTGGTTTTTTTATCTGCCCAAACCTATCATTTTGTTTTGAATAGATTAAAATTATTAGCCGGCATGAAATTAAATGTCCACGATAAGGCCCAAGACGGCCGCTTTACTATTTCAGTTGATAAAACCGATATGGAAATAAGGGTTTCTTGTATTCCCAGCGCTTACGGAGAAAACATCGTTATGAGAGTACTTAATCCCAAAGCCATTGGTTTAAATTTGGAAGATTTAGGCCTGCGCCCGGACGTTCTTGAAATAATCCAAAAAGAAATTCAAAGACCTAATGGCATGCTTGTTACCACTGGACCAACTGGCTCGGGAAAAACTACCCTGCTTTACGCTTTGCTTAAAAAAGTTAATCAACCAACAATAAAAATTATTACCATGGAAGACCCGGTTGAATACCATTTAGAGGGCATTACCCAAACCCAAGTAGAAGCAGCCAAAGGCTATACTTTTGCTAGAGGTCTGCGGGCAATTCTTAGACAAGACCCGGATGTTATTTTAATCGGCGAAATCAGAGACAGAGAAACAGCTGAAATTGCTGTCCAGTCTGCCCTGACCGGTCACTTGGTTTTTTCTACTCTTCACACTAATGACGCAGCTGGCGCCATCCCCCGTTTTCTTGATATCGGAGTCAAAGCAGCAAATTTAGCTTCAGCCCTTAATTTGATTATGGCCCAGCGTTTAGTCAGAAAAGTTTGTCAAAAATGCCGGCAAGCTGTCTTTCCTTCTGAAAAGCAATTGTCTCAAATAAAAAAAGCCCTGACCGGGCTTCCCCAACAAATTAAACAGCCAACCCTTAACAAGGAACTCAAGATTTATCAGGCCCAGGGCTGTCCTGAATGCAACCAGACCGGCTATAAGGGCAGAATTGGCATCTTTGAAACAATTTCAATCAATGAAGAAATTAAAAAATTAATCAGCGCTTCAGCCACTCATCTGCAAATCTTGGAAAAATCACGCGAGCAGGGCCTGGTCAGTTTTTACCAAGATGCCTTGCTTAAGGTTCTAGAAGGAATAACTACCTTAGAAGAAGTGAAAAGGGTGGTTGGTAGTCAGGAATAACATTGATTAATCTGTAGGCAATGACTCTCTGCCTGAGAACAAAGAGAAAGGACTTTTCCGAGGAATATCTCAGCGTTTACCCGCCCAAATTCTTGGGCAAGCTGTTGCCTAATTAGCGCCCTCAGCATTAGCCCAAGAATTTGGGCGGGTAGGCCAAGGTATCCATTAACTAAGATAAAACCCCTATCGGACCCTATTTAAAAATTGAGCCCTTATTGCCTACAGGTTAGTCAATATTAAAAGGGACTGTTTTTAAACTGTCCCTCCTGACTATTTAAGATAATAGCAAATTATTATAAAAATGTCAAGTCCAACGACCACTCCTCAACAATTAAATGAAGACCGCTCTTTAGATTTAACACTGCGGCCGCGTTCTTTTGAAGAGTATATGGGCCAGCAAAAAATCAAAGAAAATCTTAAAATTCTGATAGAAGCGGCTAAAAAAAGAAAAGAACCGATTGAGCACGTGCTTTTGTACGGCAGCGCCGGATTAGGAAAAACAACACTCGGCCATATTATTGCCAAAGAAATGAATTGTAATATTAGAGTCACTTCCGGACCAGCCATTGAGAAAGTCGGCGATTTAGCTTCAATTTTAACCAATTTACAGGATGGCGATGTTCTTTTTATAGACGAATCTCATAGAATCAATAAGACCATTGAAGAAACATTGTATCCAGCCATGGAAGACTTTCTTTTGGATATTATTATCGGCAAAGGACCTTCGGCTCGGACCCTCCGCTTAGAATTGCCTCGTTTCACTTTAATCGCCGCCACCACCCGAATTGGCTTACTCTCTTCTCCTCTACGAAGTCGCTTTGGGGCTACCTATCGTTTAGATTTTTATGAACAGCCAGATATTGAAAAAATCATTAGCCGATCAGCTCAAATTTTAAAAACAGCCATTGAGCCAACGGCTGTCCAAATGGTTGCCCAACGTTCTCGTTATACGCCACGGGTGGCCAACCGTTTATTAAAAAGAACCCGCGATTATGCCCAAGTCAGGGCTGATGGTTTAATTAATCAGAAATTAGCTCAAGAGGCCTTAAAAATGCTGGAAATAGATGAAATGGGCTTAGAACTAGCTGACCGGCATATTTTAGAAACGATGATTAAAAAATTTAACGGCGGGCCAGTTGGCCTGCAGGCCTTGGCCGCGGCCACCAATGAAGAGCAAGATACTATTGAAGAAATCTATGAACCTTTTTTACTCCGTTTAGGCTTTTTGGCCCGCACCCCCAAAGGCCGTCAAGCAACCAAACTAGCCTATGACCATCTGGGTCTTAAATATGTTCAGAAGGAACAAGATAAACTGTTCTAAAATTAAAAACACTCTTTGGTTATTATTTATTGGAGGGTTTTTTATTTGGCCAATTTTTTGTTTCGGGGCGACTAATAGTTTACTGATTAGCGAAGTTCAAATAGATAGCCTTGATGGAGCTGGCGGAACTAGTGACGATTTCATAGAATTATATAATCCGACTGATTCAGATATCTATTTAGGTAATTATCAAGGAAGTTATCTGCGTTTAGTTAAAAGAACTGAAACAGGCACATCGGATACAAGTATAAAATCTTGGAATGGCGACTTGGAAGCAAAAGTGCCGGCTCAAGGATTTTATCTTTGGGCTAATAGTGGTTATACGGGAATTAATACTACGCCAGATACTACTACCGCAGCTACTATTTCTGCTAATAATGGCATTGCTTTGCGATTAGGCCCAATGGATACCGGCTCAATTATTGATAGTTTGGGTTGGGGAGAATGTCAGAATGAATTTGTAGAAGGAGATGCGGCAACAACTTTATCAGAGGCACAGAGTTTAGAACGACAACCGATTGGTCAAGATTCTGACAACAATAGTATTGATTTTGTTATTCAGAACACACCTACTCCACAAAATTCGGGCGGGCAGGAAATCCCGCCAGGAGAAGAACCGCCCGCTGAAAAGCCAGAAGATGGAGGTTGGATTCCGCCAACCGCAGTAAATCAGCCACCCGTAGCTGATGCTGGTTTAGATATTACGGCTTTAGTCAATCAAGAAATATCTTTTGATAGTTTTTTGTCTTATGATCCGGATAATGACTCTTTGACCTATTTCTGGAACTTTGGCGACGGGGCGACTGATACTGAAGAAAAAACCAGCCATATTTATCTTTATTCCGGTCAATACATTGTTACTCTTATGGTCAGCGATGAAGAATTTTCTGACTTAGATATTATCACCGTAAATATTTATAGCCCTTCAGTAATTATCAGTGAATTTATGCCTAATCCGCTTGGAGAAGACGAAGAAAACGAATGGATTGAATTATTTAACCAAAGCGACCAAATCGCCAATTTAACCAGCTGGCAATTAGATGACCAGGAAGATGGCAGTTCACCATTTATTTTTCCAGCCAATAGTTTAATCGCCCCTGAACAATTTTTGGTTATTAGGCGACCGATAAGCAAAATATCCCTTAACAACGACCAAGACCAAGTCCGGCTAATCTACCCGGATGGTTCTCTGGCCACTGAAGTAAGTTATACCGGAGAAAATGAACAAGGTTTTTCAGTGGCTTTTGACAATCTTGATTATTTCTGGACTAAAATTCCCACGCCTGGTTCAGCTAATATTATTAGTTCTATTGGTTTAGAGAATGAAAATAAAAATATTTCCAGCAACAATCCCCAGCCAATCATTGAACAAACTCAAGAAACGCCGGAAATCTTAGCCAAAGTTAATCTTAGCCAGAGCCAAGAATTTTCTACCCTTTCCGAAGCGGGAAATCTCACTCCCACTAAGAAGGAGACCCTCAACCATAACCAATCAGACCAATCAGTGGATGAAATAGCTGAAGGATTAATTGAATCCCCGTCCCAACAGGCCGCTTCTTTAGCCCAAACAAGCCAATCCAGCCAGAAAGCTAATTTAATCCTAACTCTTTCCATTATTATCTCTGGTTCATTGCTAGTGAGTTGGTTTTTAATCCGGCTAAAAAAGAGAATGATAAAATGAATAAAATAATTTCAATAATTATTGGTATGGCTATCATATATAGTATTACTGTCATCATGCCTGTATATTGCGCAGATGATTCCTTTTTTGGAAAGAATATTTGTTATTGGTTTTATAATCACCCAGTTATCGCCTACAGTGCTTTGGCTATCCTGCTAATTGCCTTAGGGAGATTAGTAAAACTAATAACAAAAAGGAGAGCTGAATAATATCATAAAGACGTCCTTTTTCATTGACACTCCCTCTTAATCAATAGTATCATTAAGGTATTATGTCAGGGCATAGTCATTCAAAAACAATCAAGCATAGGAAAGATACGGTTGATGCTAAGCGCGGAAAAATTTTCAGCAAAATATCCCGCTTGATTAGCGTGGCCGCTAAAGAAAAAGGCGGTGACATAGAAACTAACCCTAAATTAAAATTAGCTATTGAAAAGGCCAAAGAAGTGAATATGCCCAAGGACAATATTGAAAAAGCGATTAAGCGGGGCACTGGCCAGCTGGAAGGAGTTAAAATGGAAGAATTCACTTATGAGGCCTATGGGCCAGCTGGCACAGCTTTAATTATTAAAGGAATTACTGATAATAAAAATCGGACTTTGGCGGAGATTAAACACATCTTGGGCCGTTTTGGCGGCAAATTAGCTAACAGCGGCAGCGTTAAATATCTTTTTGATAAAAAAGGCGAGGATTGGCTGGCTAAATATCCTTTGAAAATTGACCAAAAAACCAAAGAACAATTAGAAAAACTTTTTGAGACCCTGGACGAAAATGAGGATATTCAGGAAATATATTCTAATCTAAAAGATTAAAAATTATGATAATCATGGGGATTGACCCGGGCACGGCCGCCACCGGATATGGTCTTATTAAGAAATTACCGGATAAATTAAAAATTATTGATTACGGCTGCATTAAAACCGAAGCAAAATTCTCAACAGCCGAGCGGCTTAAAAAAATAGACCAGCAACTAACTAAACTAATTAAGAAACATAAACCGAAAAGAATAGCTGTGGAAGATATCTTCTTTTTTAAGAATCTTAAAACAGCCGTTAAAGTCAGTCAGGCGCGAGGCGTTATTTTATCCAGAGCCGCTCAGCCGAAAATATCAGTCATTGAATATACTCCCCTGCAAATTAAACAAGCGGTCACTGGCTATGGCCGAGCTGACAAAAAACAAGTTCAACAAATGGTTAAAGTGTTACTTAATTTAACAGAAATCCCCCAACCGGATGATGCGGCTGATGCTTTAGCCGCCGCTATTTGCTGCGCTCATTCGCTTCGTTAAATTTATGTCTTTCATTACTCAATTTATAATTAATCAGGGCGTTCCCCAAGAAACAGTTGTTCTTCTTTTAATGCTGCCTATTATGGCCACAGTCATTGCTTTTAGCCGCCAGGTGATTGGCATCAAGGGACTTGATATCTACACTCCTTTAATTATTGCTTTTGCTTTTTTAGTTATTGGCTTGAAAAGCGGTCTGATTATTTTTATAGCTATTCTATCAATCGGCACCTTAATGAGGTTGCTGGTCAGGCGCTTCCGTCTGCTTTATTTGCCCCGCATAGCTATTATTTTAACCGCGGTTATCCTGGCTATTCTCCTTCTCTTTTTAGCAGACGCTTATTTTGGTCAAAAAGATTTAGTCACCACTTCAATTTTTGCTACGCTGATTATGGTTACCTTAATCGAAAGATTCGTATCCGTTCAAATTGAAAGAAGGGCTAAAAAGGCCATCATCTTGACCGCGGAAACGTTATTACTCTCAATAATTTGTTACTGGGTAGCCAGTTGGTCCTGGTTACAAAATCAAATCATTAGTATCCCTCTCTGGATTGTCTTAGGAACTATTATTGTCAATATCCTTTTGGGAAGATGGACCAGCCTGCGGCTTTCTGAATATTGGCGTTTTAGAGAAGTAATTAAACGCACTGAATTACCTGGAAAAAAGTAACGGCCCTATGTTTGATTTCATTAAAAAATCTCAATATATTCTGGGCGCCAATGCCCGAAATTTAGCTTATTTACGGCCCTCTAATTCTTTGAGGGCTATTCGTATTGCCGATAACAAACTTTTAGCTAAAAAGGTCTTAAAAAAAGCCGGCTTGCCGGTTTTGCAAACTTATTCAATTATCCAACACCCCAAAGAAATTAAAGAATTTGACTGGACTAGCTTACCGTCAGCTTTTGCCCTAAAACCAAACCGAGGCCTGGGCGGTGAAGGCATTCTTATCGTCTATGGCCGCAAGAAAAAATTTCCTTATCCCTGGATTAAAGCTAATAAAAAACAAGTTCAAATCAAGGATTTGCAAAATCATATTTTGAATATTTTGGAAGGAATTTTTTCTCTGACTAGTTTACCTGACGAGGCCTTTTTTGAAGAGCGAATCAAATTGTCTAAATTTTTAAAAGTTTATTCTTATCGAGGAATCCCCGATATTAGAATCATCGTCTATAATTCAGTTCCAGTAATGGCTGAATTACGCTTGCCCACCAAAGAATCCGGCGGTAAAGCCAATTTGCATTTAGGCGGTATTGGCGTAGGCATTGATTTGAGCAGTGGTATAACAACTACGGCTATCCAAAACGACCACTCGATTGAATATATTCCCGACACCAGATTACTCCTTCGCGGCATAGCTATCCCTGAATGGAAAGAAAATTTAAAATTGGCTATTCAAGCTCAACAGGTCTCTAAAATCGGTTTTCTGGGAGTAGATATTGCCATTGACCGAGATAAGGGTCCAGTTATCTTAGAACTTAATGCCCGACCGGGCTTATCTATCCAAATTGCCAATTTAGCTCCTCTCAAAGACCGCCTCCAAAGAGTTAAGGGTCTTAAAGTTAAAACTATCACCAAGGGAGTTAAAATTGCCCAAGACCTCTTTGGCGGAGAAATTGAAGAAGAATTAGAAGAAATCTCCGGTCGTAAAATGATCGGCGTTAATGAACTAATTGAGGTTCTCGACGCTGAAAGGAATAAGTATCCGACCATGGCTAAAATTGATACGGGGGCTTACCGGACAACTATTTGCCATACTTTGGCTAAACAATTAGAAGTTGACCGAATAATCGGCTATAAAAAAGTCAGAGGAGCTTTAGGTATGGAAGAAAGACCGATTATTAATCTTTCTTTTGTTTTAGATAAACGATTAGTCAGCACCGAGGCCTTTATAGCTGACCGCAGCGAGATGAAATACGACCTTATTGTCGGCCGTAAAGATTTAAAAAGATTCTTAGTTGACCCAGCCAAAAACGTCTTTATGACTCAAAGGGTTTTAGAAAAAGCCAAAGAAAGACGAGGTATAAAATGATGACAAAGGATAAAAATACAGAAATTATTATTCGAGAGGCGAAAAAACTCGGTCTAAAAGCAAGAATCATTTATCCGAAACGAAAACTTATTGAATTAACTAAGAATTCAAATAAATTTTTAGTCCAAGGGAATCTTCGAATTAATCTGAATCGGTTCGGGACAAGGAATATTCCTCTCTTTAAAGACTTATCCTATTTTTTCTGGCAAAAAAATAATATTCCTATTCCCAAAACAGTTACCGCTTTTTCTTTCCTGGAGGCAAAAAGGGGAATAAAAAATGTTCCTTTCCCTTTGGTTATCAAAGACGCCCGAGCCAGTCAAAGCAGAAATCTCTGGGTTAATATTTCTAATTTACCAAAAGCCCTTTCAATTTTGAAAAATCTATTTTCAAACCTTCTCACTGAAGCAGTTATTATCCAAGAATTTATCCGGGGCAAAGAATTTCGGATTTTGGTCCTCAAAGATGAAATCCTGGGCATCGCCCAGTTTGTTCCTCCTCTCTTAATTGGCGATGGTCGCTCGACCATAAAAAGATTGATTAAAGAATTAGAAAGGAAAACAAAGCGCCAAATCATTATTGACCAAGAAACTAAAAATCTAATTAAAAAACAAGGATTTTCTTTCAGCTCTATTTTACCAATTAACCAAAAATTATTTTTGAAAGAACATTCAAAAATTAGCCAGGGTGGACAGATCGAAAATATCTCCTTATCCCTGATTCATCCAGAAATAAAAAAAATGTGCCTGAAAGCAGTTAAGGTGACTGGTTTAGAATTAGCTGGTTTAGATATTATAGCCGAAGACCTGGCCAAATCACCAAAAGAACAGAAAATAAAATTTATTGAGATTAACGGCCGACCGGATATCTACATTCATCATTGCCCGGACATAGGAAAACCGGAAAACGTAACCAGAGAAATCTTAAAATATATCTTCAAATTATGAAAATACTTATTATCGGCTCTGATAAATCAAAAGAGAGCCAAATACTAAAAGAAGCCGCTCTTAAAAGAGGCCATCAGCTTAAAATAATCCCTTTGGCTAAATTGATTTTTCAAGGTCAAGAGAATTTAGTTATTACTACGCCAGCTGGTTTGGATATTAAAAATTTTGAAGCGATTTTATTCCGGGCTATTAGCCGGCATATTATTGAGGCAAAAATTGTTGCTCAATATATGGGAGATAATAAAAGGAAAGTAATTGATGAAATTCTGGCCCAAGGCAATTATGAATATCATAAATTTTTTATGCACAGTCGGCTTTGGACCAAACAAATTCCCCAACCAACTACTTTCTTCATTCTCAACTCTGCCAATCTCAAAGAGGTCGCTCGAAAAATCAAACCGCCTTTTATTATTAAACACATTAAAGAAATGCGTGGTCGGAGTAATTTTCGTTTTGACTCTCAAGAAGAATTATTTAATTTTTTTAAGAAAAAAGAACGACTAGGTCGTTATTTAATTCAAGAATGGTATCCAGCTAAATACTATTACCGCACCTTAGTTTTAGGTAACAAAGTGTTAGGGGCTATGGAACGGCTCTCGCTTCATTGCCAAGACCGACCCAAGATTCCTTTGAGTCAACGGGCGAAAAAGGTTAGCTTATCGCCATCTCTAAAAAAGATATCCCTTGAAGCAACCCAGGCCTTAGGCATTGAACTAGCTGGTCTGGATATTATGCCCGACAAAAAAGGTCAATTACGAATTTTGGAAATCAACCGCTCCCCCCAATTCAAGCGATTCACTCAAGTCACCGGCCTCAATGTGGCTGAAGAAATAATTAAATACATTGAGAAAAAATAGTCAAAAAAATCCATTTCAGCAAACAAAAAACAGGGCTAAACTCTGTTTTTTATTTTAGCTCCCCTGATGGGATGCGTTTAGAACCTTAGATTGGGATAAAATTATCTAACTTTTTCCAAATTTTCCCTGAGTTTCTCTTTATCGTGTCTAGCCTGCCATTCAATATTACTTGCCTTTCTGTGCGCCACCGAATAAGCAAGGCCCTGTTCCATCAAAGAACGCTCATAGAGTTCATGTAATATAATATAGGCTCTTTCTTTAGCTAAAACATCGTTATCCAGCCAAACTTCATTTTTAGGTATATAATTATAAACCAAATCATGGCCTCCTTCTGTAAAATTAACATCAAAAACACTTCTAACTAACCGCCCGCGAACAAGCCAAATGGAAATTTTATTATTTATTGTTTCTAGAAGTCGGCAATGAACCTTATCAACTGAAAGAACGCCTTTTTCATTCATTACTTTTTTGAAATCTCCTGTTTTTTTTCTTTCGGAGAGCTCTTTTTCATCAGCTAATCTAGAAGCCCTAGAGTAAGGATAACCCTTTTTCATCAACTGCCATTCAACTAAAAGACGATCAATAAAAAAGCGTCTTTCGTTGGGAACTGCTTCCCTGTCTATCCAAAATTCATATTTGGGAATAAAAGGAAAACAAAAATGTTGACCGAAATTAGTAAATTCTTTTTCCAAATCACGCCTAATCTTAAGGCCGTCTACCAACCAAATAACAATTTTCCCCCGGCTGCCTATTTTTTTTAGATAGAAGTTTTTCCTGTCCATGTGATTGTGGAAATCCGTCCCGCGCCAAAATATTTTATTAGAGGGCCTCGCCTTCGACTCGGGCTTCGCCTTCCGCAAAACGATGCTGGATATTAAAAATTAAATTTCTATTTTAGAAAAAAGAAAACTGCCTATCGCTAATATTATAATTGTTATTATACTCAAAACTAAAAAATCAGTTAATAATCCGAAATGAGCGCCGTTTACTAACGTTCCTCGCAAACCATCAACACCGTATGAAAGCGGATTGATTCTGGCAACCGCCGTAATCGCTTTGGGTAATCCCTGAAGCGGGAATAAGGCGCCTGAAAGAAAAAATAAAGGCATTAACAAAAAATTCATAATCAGCTGAAAACCCTGCATATCTTTTAAAACTGAAGCGATAGCCGTTCCTAAGGCCGTAAAGAAAAGAGCGATAAGCGCCATAAAAATGAATGAAAGCAATAACAAACGAAGACTCATCGGTCTAAATCCGATAATTAAAGAAATTATAAATATAATAATTCCTTGAATCACAGCAACCGTTCCTCCTCCTAAAGTTCTTCCGAACATAATTTTTAAGCGAGAAACTGGCGCCACGAGCGTTTCTTTCAAAAACCCAAACTGTTTATCCCAGATTATCTCAATACCAGAAAACACAGCGGTAAAAAGAATGCCCATTGAAATAATGCCTGGGGCTAAAAATTGAATATAATCTCCTCCACCCGCTTTTTGGTAAATAGGCCCAAAACCAAAACCCAAAGCAAGCAACAATAGAAGCGGCTGGCCAAGAGAACCTACAATTCTTGCCCTAGAGCGAAAGTATCTTTTAATTTGTCTTAACCAAAGAATGTAAATTATTTGCATAGTTTTCTAAAATTAATGGCGGAAAATCCTTCTTCGTATTCTCATTCTTTCTGCAGGATTGACCTCTTCCTCGCGGATATTTTTTCCCGTAAAAGTCAAAAAAGCTTCTTCTAACGAAGTGGTTTTTGTTTGCTGTTTTAACTCTTCAGGAGTGCCTTGAACAATAATCTTACCGTGATCAATGATGGCAATCTTTTGGGTAACTTTGTCTGCTTCTTCTATATAATGAGTGGTAAAAAAAACCGTCATTCCTTCTTCTTTGTTTAAATTTTTAATGTAGCTCCAAATATGACTTCTTGTTTGAGGATCCAAACCTAAAGTTGGTTCATCTAAAAAAAGTATTTTAGGATGGTGAACTAATCCCCTGGCAACCTCAAGTCTTCTTTTCATCCCTCCTGAAAAATTCTTTACCAAATCGCTTTTTCTATCCCATAATTCCACAAATTTTAACAATTCCTCAATTCTTTTTCTCCTAATATCCTTTGGAACATTGTATAAAACACCGTGAAATTCCATATTTTCCTGGGCCGTCAGTTCGTCATCCAGGCTTGGGTCTTGAAAAACAATACCAAAAGAACGACGAACATCATTTTTTTCTCTAACAGGGTCGCTACCATTAATAAGAACTTGGCCGCTGGTTGGTTTTAAAAGGGTGGTCAGCATTCTTATTGTAGTTGTCTTGCCTGCTCCGTTTGGACCTAAAAAAGCAAAAATTTCTCCTTTGTTTACAAAAAAGGAGACATTGTCAACTGCCGTAAAATCACCGAATTTCTTTGTTAAATTCTCAACCTTAATCATAATATTTATTTTACCAAAAAATCGCCAAGAAGGCGATTTTTTGCGATAAAAGTTCAAACATTTTTTCGGGATGGTTAAAATCAAACTTAAGCTCTTGATAGTAAACTTGTTCAAAACTTACTGCTTTAATACTTTTTTTCTAAGTCGAACGGACTGGGGAGTAATTTCCAACAACTCATTATCGGCCATAATCTCCAAACCACGTTCTAAGGTGAGCTTCATCGGAGGCGTTAAATTCAAAGCATCATCAAATCCAGATGCGCGCATATTAGTTAAGTGCTTTCCCTTGGTTGGATTGACGGCCATGTCCGTTCCCTTACTGACATTTCCAATAACCATGCCTTCATACACTTCTATGTTTGGACTAATATAAAGAGTTCCCCGGTCTTGTAAGTTATAAAGAGCATAACCAAGCGCTTTCCCTGTTACCATCGAAATCATGGAACCAACTTCGCGGCGTTTGACCTCACCCGCATGTGGCCGAAAGCCAATAACGCGTGAAGCCATAATTCCTTCCCCTCGTGTGTCGGTCATAAATTCCGAGCGAAGCCCAAGTAGACCGCGTGTTGGAATCTCAAAAACCAGCCGGGTGTCGGCATGATGCGTTTTCATTCCCATCATGGTTCCTTTACGCTTGGCAATCTTTTCAATAACGACACCAGACAGAGATTTTGGCACATCAATAATGAGTTCTTCAAACGGCTCAAGAGTTTGCCCCTCTTCTTCTTTTAAAATCACATGTGGTTGAGAAACTTGTACTTCATAACCTTCGCGGCGCATGTTTTCCAGCAAGATAGCAATATGCATTTCTCCACGCCCATAAACAATATACTGGTCTGCTTGGGAAAAATCAATCTTAATTCCTACATTTACTTCTAGCTCTTTTTCTAAGCGTTTTTTCAGTTGTGAATTCGTTACAAACTTTCCCTCCCGACCAGAAAAAGGAGAACTGTTGACCATGAACCCAAGAGAAATAGTTGGTTCATCGACGGCAATGTGCGGCAAAAGGTCAGCTGATTCATCTGTTGTCATTGTATCGCCAATATTGACTTCAGGAAATCCTGCGACAACAATAATGTCTCCTGCTTCAGCGTGTTGAACTTCTTTTCTTGTAAAACCCTCGAAAGTAAAAATCTTGGTTACTCTCCCTTTTTGCACTGTTCCATCGACTCGTTTGATAAAGAGTTGGTCTTTTTCTTTCACTGTCCCTTCATAGATACGAGCAATCGCTAAACGACCAAGATAGTTGTCGTAATCTAAATTAAACGACTGCATACGTAATGATTTATCTACTTCGGCCGGCGCTGGAACAACATTTTCTATTATCATATTAAGCAACGGCGTCATGTCCTTTGAATCCTGATCCAATTTCTTTTTAGCTATCCCATCTTTTCCAATAGTATAAACTGTCTGGAAATTCAGCTGGTCATTATTGGCTCCCAACTCCATAAACAGCTCAATTACCTCTTCAACGACTTCTTCTGGTCGAGCCGCCGGTTTGTCTATTTTATTTAAAACAACCAACGGCTTAAGACCAATATCTAATGATTTTTTCAAAACAAATTTTGTCTGGGGCATGGGACCTTCTTGCGCATCAACAACAAGAAGCACAGAATCGATTGATCTCAAAACGCGTTCCACTTCTGAACCAAAATCCGCATGCCCTGGCGTATCAACGATATTAATCTTTGTCCCTTTATAAAACATGGAAGCATTTTTGGCATAAATTGTAATACCACGCTCTTTTTCAAGCGCGTTGCTGTCCATACTGACGGACTCGTTAATCGCCGCTCCCGTTTGACGCATCAAGGCATCAGTGATGGCTGTTTTCCCGTGGTCAACGTGGGCGATAATAGCAATGTTTCTGATTTCCATAAAATTCTGGATTTAATAAAAAAATGACATGCCCTACGGACATGGCTAATTAACTATAACAATTTTTGGCTAAGTTGTCCAGAAAAAGAGGCTATTAGAACCTGTTTGAAATGAAAATAAATCCGATATTTAATCATTAAAAATAGCCGCTCTCCTCTAATAAAAGCGGCTATTTTTATCGTCCTCTCGGCTATTTTACTTTTTCAAAACAACATTTTGATAAACCATCTTGTAAAGCGTTCCCAAGCTAATCAGCACAAAGATAAGCCCAACCAGCCAACCAACAAACGGGATTAAAACAATAATTCTTAAAGCAACAACACCTAAAACTACCGCCTGCCAATTAACTAAATATTTGTCTCTTTTCTTGACCACTTTAATCAACCAACTACCAAGGGCAATATTAGCCAAAGCCAAAGAGAGGAAAACTATTAGGATATAAGCAAGGCCAATTAATCCAGCCAACCAAGCGCCGATAACAGTGATTAAAATAATAATAGCCGCCACCGGAGTTAAAATCAGAGTCGCGAAGCCCCGACCAAGATTAGCCCAAAAATGAGCTAAACTTTCTTTGATAGCCCGTTCGGTCATATTTCTGAAAATATAAACCAAGACCAGTCCCACAGCTATTCCCATTAAGATTTTAATCAAAAATCCCAAAGTCAAAATACCAAAAAGCATTCCTCGGCTTTTAAACGCACTCGACTTTTTGACTTCTAGCTTTTTAAAATCAACTTCTCCTAAAATCTTGGCGCCTTCATCCATAGAGGCCTCTTCCGGTGAACTATAAATAAGGTTCTTGGCGATTTCGGCTTGAGGACCTAATTTTAGTTCATTAACTTTTGCCTTAACCTGACCGCCGATTTTACTATTAATAATTATCTGTCCACCGCCTAATAAAACATTACCAGCCACCGGCCCTTCTATATTTACTGTTCCACCACCAATGATTAAATCACCTCCGACTGAAGCTGATTTTGATATAGTAATGTTACCGCCGCCTAGAAATAAATCTTCCTCTACTTTGCTTTCAATAAGGATATTGCTGCCACCGGCATGAACACTATCACCAACATTACCCCGAATGACCATGGTATTCCCACCTGCAAAAATATTGCCTTCAACATTGCCATTGACGGTAATAACATTTCCACCTGCATATAAACTCTTTTCAATATCACCATCAATCGAAATCATATTACCGACCGTATAAAGATTCTTTACTTTTTCCTCTTTGTCTAAAGTTATATTCCCCCATTTTTTATCTGCTCTAAATTCAGCGGCCATAGCGCTAGAAAGACAAAAACTCCCTACTAAAATTATTCCGATGACGAAATATATTGTTTTTTTGAACTTCATGTTTTCACCCCCTTCCTTTTCTTTCTTATATTATACAAAAAAACCGTCTCTTTAGCAAGGCAGCGTTTAAAATTCTGTTCTGCATATTGAATGAGGTCAGAACCTATTTGCTTGCCCAAATTTCAAAAATTTCCCGAAGTTTCGGGAGATTTTTGGTTGACAAAATATTGCCCTTGCAGTATTATGTTTTAAAGTTCCTTAACTCAAACAAAGGAGGTTAATGATATGCCATTGGTAATAGTAAACCGAAAGGAAGGGGATGTGAATGATGCTGTATTGAGAGATCTGGTCAAAGTGCTTCCTGTAGTTGTTGCGAGTGCGTTGGATGTACCAGAAGAGCCAGAGGGAAGATTAAGTCCTAGCGATATTAAGGTCTGGACGGATAGTGGTTCCGAATTTGACGTGAATACCAAATCATTGGAGATCGTTATCTGGGCAACAGAATTCCCCGATAGGAAGGCAGATCTAGATAAACGACGGGAGCATATTGTGCGATGTGTCAAGAGCGTAATCCCTACAAAAATTCATGGGTTCGTCTGGGTACTCCTGCAGCCGGCGTCATTTGGAGAATTTTAATCATTAAAATTAAACAGGAGAACAAAAGGGCAGATTTACAAATAGTCTGCCTTTTTTATTCTGGACTTTATTGATTTTAAACGATGCAATATAAATAAAGATTAATAATTCGGGATAACAAACTTTTCTGATTTACTAAAGAATAACTTCAAATAGTGATAAAACAGTAATAACTTGGTTCTAATATTGTCCCTATCTTGACCCCTGAGTATACAGATAAATACTCTTAAGACTGCTTTTTATATCCAACTATTAAATACAAAATACCCACCGAAAAAGGTAAGAGCATATGCGGACTAAAGCCTTCTCCGATAATTATGGACGTAATAAACCCCGTTAATAAAGATATTGTGATCAAATAGCCCCCTGTTTTTTCATATTTCCAGCCCAAGGCCAATCCGATAAACATTAACGGAAAAGTTGTTAACCTAAGGTTGTCATACCAAGTGTATTCTTGATTAATAAACGGCAGCGGATTGCCATAACCAAAATAAAACGGCAGCCCCCCAAAGAAGAATAAAAGTGCGGCTATCCTAGTAATCCATTTTATTGTTCTTAATTTATTTTGATCCATAGCCTAATAATTATATTCTATAATATTATTATATCAAAAAATATTAAGTTTGTTTTGGTATTTTTTTTCTTGGCTCTGCATGCTGAAACGATTTTCGAACTTTTTGTGTAACGAAATATTGAATAATCTTAATAATTCGTTGATGAATAAAAAAAAGACCACCAGATTCGGCTGGTGGCCCCATTAAAATTATTGAGGTATAATTCAATACACCTATTCCCTTATAATGACTTTTGGTCTATAGGTCATTTGGATCACTTCTTCCCAGAATCCTCCTTGAGAAAAGATTTTTTGTACCTCAAATCCCTCTTCAGTCTTCTTGGGTTTGCTGCCGACGAACCCGACGTGCGCAGCGTAATTCATCTCTACGTCAGGGAAAAAGACAATAACGTAAATTTCGCCGTCTTGCATTTTCTCCACCGTTTCTCCATCGACGCAGAAGAAAAACTCTTTCTTTCCGGGAATACCAAAGGTTTCTTTATCAAAAACCCTTACTAATGGCTCTTTTTGATCCCCGAAAAGCTGTACTTTGATTTCGCAACACATCACCGGAAAACCATGAATGCACTTTATTTCCATAACTTTTTCTCCTTTATCTATTTAGATTTTTGCAGTAGATCCTTACCCCTTCCCTTATAAAATTATTTAATAACTAAAAACAGAATAGCACAAAGATACTATTCTGTCAATACCTATTTGCTAACAAAATAGATACAACCTGTAACTTGAAATACAACCTGTAACTTGAAAATAAAAAGAGCCGTTCTGCGTTTTGCAGAACGGCTTGTATATTGACCCTGGTAGATCTATCTCTCGTTAATCAAAACAGTCACTGCACTTCGGAGGCCCATAACCGCAAGCTTCATCCGAATGTCATCCTGCAATTCCTTGGTTTTCTCCTTGGCCAGTCTCATGAGTTCTCCCTGCATTAGAATTTTGCTGGGCCCTCCTTCGCTTATTCTTTCCGGCAAAAAACGATGCCATTCTCTATTGACCTTTATCCAGACATTACAGACACCTTTGTCTTTCCTTTGATGAACGGTTATAGACATCACGCCGTCTGGATTTGAGGCATCAAATAAATCCTGCTCTACATACCACATAGCCTCCTCCGGAGACTTAACTAAATTTTCACTCATTTGAATTCCTCCTCTCAAAATAAAATTTACTTGTATTCAAACCAATTCATTGACAAATAACTGATGTGATAATAACACTTTGATTTGATTTTGTCAAATAGGTTTGAATACCTGCCAAATATCCTGCCCTCGGTACAAAAAAAACCGCGCTGTTGAGCGGTTTCTATCAGGGCTCCCCAGTTCAGCAACTATTATAAAACTCATTGAGGACTATGAATATATGGCGGTGATAAAGGAAAAATTATTAGAGATTAAAGAGATTTATAGGAATTTGCAATTATCTCCCTTGGCTGGACGACGTTAGAGCCTGCTTTGAGTATTTAT
>Ga0315544_1001000_pt1 | contig 23590 bp, 18 predicted proteins | sample SalMarSW160130MG_2_FD_202543 | JGI IMG/M metagenome (GOLD analysis project Ga0315544, IMG submission 202543) | Salt marsh sediment microbial communities from the Plum Island Ecosystem LTER, Massachusetts, United States - Salt Marsh Sediment SW1601-130 ... | reverse complement strand
CTGCTTTGCTTTTCCAAAAAATATTTACCCAAGTGGCTGTTTCAAAGCAAGGGGGGATTTGAGAAGATTCGGGAGACTGCGTACCAGTTTATATCGGAAGTTGTTTCTCGATACGGCAATGTCATTCGTGCATGGTATGCCATAAGCGGCCTGAATGCATTCAATGAATTCGGGTTCAAGTTCGAGCAAATTCTCGAAATGACCCGCGCCGCAAATATGGCCGTGAAGCAGGCAAGTGACAAAGCCTTAAAAATAATCGAGGTAAGCAATCCATGGGGCGAATATTATACGACAACATCCAATAGTATCCCGCCGTTGGTATATATGGATATGGTTGTACAAAGCGGGATTAATTTCGATGCTTTCGGACTTCCAATACAATTCGGCAGGGATCAGTCCGGTATGCATGTCAGGGACATGATGCAAATATCGGCGATTCTGGATTCGTTCGCACCTATAGCCAAGCCGTTGTATATGACCAACGTGGAAGTTCCAAGCCAAAGTTGTAACGGATTGCAAAACGGAGACTCTGCCGGAATATGGCACGAGAAATGGAACCAGTCGTACCAGGCGCAATGGATTGAGCAGTTCTATAAAATAGCGATGAGCAAGCCGTTTGTAAGCTCCGTCACTTACTCGAACCTGATGGATACAGGGGATAGTGACATAGCCTGCAGCGGCCTGCTGACCGACAAGCTTGAACCAAAGGATTCCTTTAGAGTTCTCAAGGACCTTCACGACAGTATTTTCAAGCGATAAATTAATCGTAGCTCGTGACTTCAGGGAGCCGGACGAAACGATATGACAGAAACCGGACAAAACAGGATCCAGTCGTTTGCTTTTATTATAAGCATAATAATTGCACTCTGCCTGTCTTGTACTCTGGTCTTAAATTTTACAGGATTTGAGCCGGTCGCCAAAGGCAGCGAAATCCGGTTAGAGAGCTTAATAAATCCGAACGAAGCTCCGCTGGCAAGTCTTACAAGACTGCCCGGAATAGGTATTGCAAGAGCTGAAGCAATAATAGCCTACCGCAGAGACTTCGCCGAGACAAACAGCAACCGTAAATCCTTTAAATCCTGTGACGATCTGCAGAAAATCAATGGTATAGGGCCAAAAACAGCCCAAAATATCGTGCAATGGCTAAAGTTTGAATAACATAAACTATGCAGTAAAAAATATGGGCGAATGGGAAATAAATAAGCCGCTCGGACAATGCTGGGGAAGCGGCAGAAAAATCGAATACGGCCAGGAATACTTCGGTGCTCTTGTAGAAACAGAGGAAGGTTTGCAAAGGCGGGATTATTGCGCCGACTACTGGCTGAATGAAAAACCGAATGTGTTCTGCTTCTGGAAAACAAAGCTTCCGAACCCGGACCAGAAAAAGCAGATATTCGTCGATGACGATATGCTGATGGCTTTTTTTGAAAGGTTGGAAAAAGAAACAGAGCCGGAGAAAATTAATTTCCGTTTTGTACTGGCGCTGATTCTTATGAGAAAAAGACGTCTGAAATACGATGAAACCAAAATCGAAGACGGCAATGAAATATGGCGATTGAGAATTGTCGGAGATAAACAAATCGTCGAGGTTGTCAATCCTCATCTCGATGAAGAGCAAATCGAGCAGCTTTCATCGCAGATAGGCCAAATACTACAGACAGACCTGTAAATTCGTTTTAAGCAAAATTCTTCGAGAAATTCTTTAGGAGTTTATACGAGAATGCCGCGAAAATCACTCCTGTTTACCGCCATATTACTGATTCTTACAGGTTGCGCTGCGAAAATGCGAAAGCCCCTGCCGATATGTCCCGGCAAGGAATCCGTAGCCGAAGCATTGGTGGCTTTGCAGTTGCAATCTCTGAATATGACCTCACTCTATGCAAAAGGCAAATCTCGCCTGCAATATTATGACAATGGAAAGAAACGTAAAGAGAACCTCACAATCAGATTTTTAGTGAAATCACCTGATGAAATTTACCTCAGAGGCGATATGTCTATCGTCCCGAAGGCGGTCATACTCGGCACAAACAAACGCGAATTCTGGCTGGCGGTAAAACCCAAGGAAATCAGCACATACTGGTGGGGTACATGGTCCGAGCTGGATTCTTCCGAGGGTCTCTTAATAAATCCAAAAACCCTGCTCGAAGCCCTCGGCGTTACCAAAATCGATATCGGCGCCGACTGGTCCCTGTCCAACGAAGGTCCTTTCGATGTACTTATACAACGGGACAGGGGCATAGTGGTTAAAAAAATATACATATTCTGCTGTGATTACACTACAAGAAAAATCGAGTATTTCAACGCCGACGGGAAAATTCTGGCCCGTGTGGAAATGGAAGAATACAAAAAAGTCACTGAGAAATTTTTCATTCCGGGTCGCATCACAGTTGTCACCTACGGTGGAGACAAAAAGGAGGACTCTTTCAGTATTAAATTTAATTTTGACTCAATAAAACGGCAGGAATTTACTGAAAAGCAAAACAGCTTCTTCGAACCCGTCCCGAGACAGGGTTTTAAGTATGTGCTTAAACTTGTTAACGGAAGATGGGTCGAACAATCCCAATAAATCGTAAAGAAGGAATCTATGCCAGCGAACCTGCGAGAGAGAATTAAACAGGGCCTGTTTTTGCTGGATGGAGCAATGGGTACGCAATTGATTGCCCGCAGGATCAATGTCGGCAAATGCAATGACTATCTGAATATCGAATCACCCGAGATTATCTCTGAAATTCATCGCGCATACCTTCAGGCGGGCAGTGATGCGATCATTGCCAATACATTCGGCGCCAATAAGTTTGCCTTGGCCCGCCATGAGCTTTCCGAAAAAGTTATCGAGATAAACAAAGCCGGCGCCCGAATCGCCCGGCTGGCCGCCGGTAACGAACATTACGTCTTAGCCGACATCGGCCCGACCGGCGATTTTCTGGAGCCTTTGGGCGGCCTGAAACCGGCAGAATGCAGAGATGCTTTTGTCCGGCAGGCAGAGGCACTCGTAGCCGGTGGAGTGGACGGTTTTATAATAGAGACTATGACCGCTCTCGATGAGATTATAATGGCAATAGAAGCGGTCAAATCGGTTTGCGGCGACCTGCCTGTATTCGCATCAATGTCGTTTGATAAAGCAGGCGATGATTTCAAAACGATGATGGGCGTCGGTTTAGAGGCGATGGCGGCAAAAATTATACCACTTGATATTGACGCAATCGGCTTTAATTGCGGCACGCTGTCACTTGACGAATATATCTGGCTCGCGGAAAAGCTTGTCTCAGCGGTAAGGAATCTATCGGATGATGTAGCTATTTTCGCCGAGCCAAATGCAGGCAAACCGGAGCTGGTTGAAGATACGGCGGTTTATAAAGTCTCACCTGAAGAATTCGCAAGAACGGCGGAAAAAATATATTCAACCGGTATCAATATCATCGGCGGCTGCTGCGGAACCGGCCCGGCACATATCGAAGCAATGGCAAAAAAGTTGAAAAAGCTCCCTGATTCCGGTAATATGAGAAAAAACAATTTAGAACGTTTTTGGGATTAATGCAAATGATACCCATCGATTCATGGAAAGGTAAGGCTGAGGATATAGAACTCCTGAAGCGATGCAAAAAGGCCATAAGACAGGTTGTGCCGGATGCGGACGTCATTTTGTACGGCTCCCGCGCCCGCGGCAACGCCGATGAGTATTCCGACTACGATATTCTTATCCTTACAAACGGGCCGATCAGTATGTCCCTCAAAGAAAGGTTCTATGACCATACTCTTGATCTTGAACTGGAAACCGGTGCAGTGCTCACGTTAATGACTTACGACAGGCAGCAATGGGACACCCCTCTTTATCGCGCTATGCCTTTTCATAAAAATGTTGACCGAGACGGAGTAGTCTTATGACAAAAGAACTACACGCATTGATTTCATATCGGATGGAGCGGGCACGTGAGTCTCTCGATGAAGCTAAAATGATGTTAGACGCGGGTCGAATTAACGCACACGTGAATCGGCTCTATTATGCCTGTTTCTATGCGGTATCAGCGCTGCTTCTCACGCGAGATTTCTCAACAAGTAAACACAGCTATCTCCGTTCACTAATGCACCGTGAGTTTGTCAAGACAGGAATTATTCCCAAAGACCTCGCAAAGCACTTTGATGTTCTCTTTGACAGGCGTCTCGAAGGAGACTATGCGGACTTCGTTCGCTTTGAAGCGGAAGATGTTGCCGGCTGGCTGGAAGAGACAAAGCGGTTTGTCGATCATACTGAGAGTCTTATCCCGAAACCGACGTAAATCGCTCGGCAGAATTGACATGGGCTGCTGCTGCGGAACCGGCCCGGCACATATCGAAGCGCTAAATAACAGATTAAAAAACCAATCGTGAGAGTATATACCAAAGGTTATATATTCATCCGGATCAAACGTCAGCGACTAAGAATCCTGTGATTTGTTCAATTGTTTTTTGCGTTGCGCCCTGGTTTTTCTTTATTACCTCCCGGCCGTTTATGGCGATTTTTTGAGCATAATCCGACTCACCCAGACACTTTTGCATAATTTTTAGCAATTGTCCTTCGTCCTCAACCATAACGGCACCGTTATTTTTAAGAAGCGCATCGACGGTCTGTTGAAAATTAAAGGCATATGGTCCGAAGATAGTGCATTTGCCGAGCGCCGCCGCTTCCATCATATCCGAACCACCCATAGGTACGAGAGACCGGCCGACAAAAATGACCGTTGACAGCGAGTAGAATTTTCGCAAATCGCCCATAGTATCGCCAAGAATAACAGGTAGTTTTAAGTTTTGAGTTTTGAGTTCTGAGTTTTTAATGGTGCTGTAGCGTACAAAATCGAAACCGACATCCGTAATTAATTGAGCAACCTCATCGAATCTCTCCGGCTTCCTGGGGACAATTACAAGCCGCAGGTCTTTGTATTTTTCCTGCTGTTGTAACTTTGTAAAAACCTCAAGAATGATTTTCTCTTCGCCCGGGCCGGTGGCACCGGCAATCCATAGTTTTTCATCACCGATGTTCAACCGGCGTCCGAGAGCTTCGGCTCCTTCGACCCTGTCCGTAATTTGAGCAGTGTCATACTTGAGTGAGCCAGTGACAATTACGTTCTCATATAAAGCGCCGATTTCAATAAAACGCCGGGCATATTCATTTGTCTGGGCCAGTACAAGAGAAACTTTACGGAAGATTTTTTTAACAACGGGCTTTATCCATTTATATCTGGAAAAACTCTTATCACTGATTCGGCCGTTTACGACAACCACGGGAACGTTTAACTTATATGCTATATCAACGAAATTGGGCCAGACTTCCAGCTCCATTAACAGACAAGCAGCCGGTCGAATATTATTAAATGCCCGGTGCATGACTGTAGAAAAATCAAAAGGAAAAAAGAATACCTGATGAATTTTGCCGAAAAGGTTCGTAGCACGGGCAAAGCCGGTATCGGTCGTTGTGCTGATTACAATCTCGAAATCGGAAAATCTTCCCTGAAGCTCTTCTATAACAGTCTTCGCCGCATTCACCTCGCCTACACTGACGGCGTGAATCCAGATACACTTTTTAGCGGGACTTCTTCGACTGATTTTACCAAAACGCTGGGCCCAGCCCGTTCGATAGCGTTTATGCCTGACGGCACGATATATTATCACGGGGCTGTAAGCCAGTGCCGCTAATAAATACAAAAAATCCAGAACGAACCTCATTCAGCCATCCTAAAAACGAGCAAAGATATAAAACAACCGGTTATGATATTTGCCGAATACAAATATGTCAAACAATTGCCTGATTGTATCGGGAAGGATAAAGACTTTACTGCATAAAAGTCTGTAAGTGTTCGGGGCTTTTTGGAATAGATTTTAATGCACTTATTGTGCTGTAGAACCAAGCCAATACTCTATAAGCTCGGCAAAATCAAGAAAATCTATAATACTGTCCGGACTATAACGCGGCGCCAGGTCAGCTTCCGGGTTCCAGTTAGACGAGACCGGCGTGGCAAGCCATGCTTCGGCAAGCGTTACAAGGTCCAAAAAGTCAACGACTCCGTCACCGCCCTGCGGCGAGATGTCCCCTGTCAACTGCGCCGGAATACGCTCGAATTCCAGTGATGGAGGATCCTGTCCCGACAGTCCCCCGCCACGAAGAACAAGGTTGAATTCCGTAAAAAGGTTCATTCCGATTATGCCGTCAAGGTACCCGCCTTCAGGTGAAGCCACATCGAGCATAATAACCGGAACGTTTGTGAATCGAAGCCAGTCACCGAGAGCCGCAATCTCAAGAGAATCGAGATAGAAGCCCGGCTCGATTGTTATTGCGCCTGTGGCATCCTGAATTTCAACTTCAAAGTCCGGATTAGCCGGATTGAGTCCCAGGCGCGCCCCGACGTCTGAACCGACAACCGTGATCTGTGCTCCAGTGTCCAACATAAAGCGGTCCTTGTCAATTGCACTGCGGACTCCGTTTTGCAAATCAACACTGTTAACGAAAAAGAGGCTTTGAAGAAGGCTTCCAATTATCGAGGGGCTGCCGGGTTGATAGACAAAATCAAAGATTGATTCTAAATCCGGAAAATACTGCACATCGGATGCACCTGTGGGAATTAGATTTAGAGGCACGCTGTTTTCATAATCCGGTGCACTATTATCAGAAAGATCGTAAAATCTTATATCAGGTGATGTGTAATTATTGCCGTCATAAGTTATCGAAACAGGATTATCGTTGAAAATCGCCGTGACAAAATATACGCTCATAGGCGTTCCTACCGTAGTCGGCACGCCCGGCTCACCAAGTGCAGCAATATCTCCTACACCTATAGCAACATTGCTCTGACCGACCATATTCGAATCGTCCAGCGTCATTATATTCGGCTCGACAGCCGCCATTCCATCTATGAAGACGCCCAATGGCTGGCTCACCGTGACATAGGAAGAGCTGGTGGCCCCGCCAAGCCCTATAATACTCGTGGTTAATAAATCAGCATCAAAGATACCTGCACGGTCGGCCCCGTCGTAACCGACCAAAATGAAGGAAGCACCCGTATCGAAAATACCGACAATGAAGTCCTCTTCAGGATTATCCGTCAAATAATCTCCAGTAACCGACATATGAGTCTGGGCCACCCAATCGAAGTCATCTGAACGTTCATCGGTTATAGCGATTGCAATCCAGGGAACAAAACCGGCAATAGGAGGAGAATCGATATTATTATCGAGGGCCTGAAGCCTGGCGGATTCCAGAGAAAAAAAGTTAAAACCAGATGCCGATTCAACCGGCAGTTCTTTTGTTTTCGGATGCCTGATTGCCTTGATACGTCCGCCCGGTCCGGCGAGCCAATCCACTTTTTGCCGTTGCCAGTCGGTCTGTTCGGCCTGAACAGAAGTCCAGCTCAGAGCGGAAATTAGCAGTGCCGACAAGATTCGCTTTAATGTATTGAACTTCATTAAACCACCTTCCATTCCATATTTATCACAAGTCTCATTATACCATATTCAGGCGGAATTTACACATGTAAAAACACATAATTGCCAATCGCCATCGTTAAACCATCAGTTAAGGTTTAGACTATGGCCGGTACAATCTGCCTCTAAAAGTTAGTTCCTTCGACCCGTGTATATGTGACGTGAAAATTCGTGCAAAAACAGAAATACCTTACAAAACCATCTATATTCTTGACTTATCAGCTATTATTGTATAATTAATCTGAATTCGTTTTCGTCCCCGTAGCTCAATTGGATAGAGCGTTGGCCTCCGGAGCCAGAGGTTGTGCGTTCGAGTCGCACCGGGGATAGTTTTGTAATCTATTGTATCTCAATGCCTTACAAAACCTTCACGTTTTTTCTTTAGCGAACTGCTTTTACCCCGCCGCCTTTTTGCGCTCTTTTAACCTCGTTTAAAACCGCTTTTTCATCAACGCAGGTAATATCACCCGGCGTTTCCTGAACCAAAACACCATGTGCCGCACCCCAATTTACCGCCGTTGCCAGGTCCTGCCCTTTCAGTAAGGCCGCCAGTACCCCGGATGCGAAAGAATCCCCGCCGCCCGTTCGGTCTCTAATCGGAACATTCTCTCTGACCGGCGCCTCATAAAAAACTCCGTTCAGAGCGTCATATAAAATAGCTCCCCAGCTAATCAGGTCCGCGTTATGGGCACCTCTCCACTGAGTGCCAATCAAGCTCAAATCCGGCAAAGCCTTAGCCACCTGAAGGACGGTTTTTTTGTATGCTTCGATCCATTCGTTATAAGTAGCATTTTTAGGCGCCTTCGTTTCATAGCCGAGAGCATCAGCCAAATCCGAGTCATTACCGACAAGCATACCCAAATATGGAGCGAGCTTTTTATTAATGGATTTCGCTTTGTTCCTGTCCGGCTCGACCTTCGAGCGGTAATTGAGGTCGGCACTGACAAAAGTGCCGTGTTCGGCCGCTTCCTGAGCGGCTTCTATGGCAAGGTCTCCGGTTTTCGGGCCTATGAGAGTCAAAATACCGCCGGTATTGAAAACTCTTACACCCTCTCGACCGAATAATTCGTCAAAGTCAAAATCCCCCGGCTCGAGCATTCTTGCGGCACTGTTTCCGCGATAATAAGTCGTATCGGACGGCAATACACCGGCCCCGTTATATGTGAAATTCACTCCGTTGCAGATGGTCCCTTTTTTGTCGGTGGAATATTTGGTCCCGTCATTGTCGGTATTCCACCAAATAATTCTGCTCGTATCAACGCCCGCCTCCCGCATCTGGTTTCGAATATTCTGACCAATCGTATCATCGACCAATGCGGTTAAAACCGCTGTTCTCAATCCGAAAGTATAAGCCAGTCCGCAGGCTACATTTGTCTCTCCGCCACCCTGTGAGACCCTGATATGATCACGGACCCGTGCGGTCGGGACATCTCTCGGATCCAGTCTTAACATTACTTCCCCCAGAGACGCTCCATCATACTTACACTTGCCGGCAGATTTTATTTGGTTGTACTTGACAGCTTTAGCCATTTTTTATAATTCCGAAGATTGTTTTAAAATTTTAATTATGGTCATATACAAACAACAAGGATGCTATCAATGTCGGTTTAATCTGACAAGCAGAAAACAAACGAAGTGATACAGAATTCTCTTAGAGGGTAGATTATTCGCAACTTCAAAGACTAATACACACCATATACATTCAGGCCGCTCGATTTGTGCTCGACCAGAATACGAATTTTGGTAATCATCATCGGTCCGGGCAGTGACAATTTATAAACACCATCGTAGTAAAGTCTGAACCTTCCGTTCTTATTGAATACTTCTTTCTTCATTCCCACAGGCGTCAGGTAAGTTATCTCGATATCGTTAATTCGGAGATACGAAGCATCCCTGCCTGTTCTTTTCAATTGTATCTCTTTTACAGGCCTGCTGTGGGGATTGCTGCAAAGCGTTTCGAGCCATCCACTATCACCACCGGGCGTGGTTCCCAGCAGAATCTCACCGGGATAGGGGCTTCGAGCAAAAACCATGATATTTTCATAATTTTGAATCAGGTCTTTAAGTTCGGTGAGAATCTCTTCGATTTCAAGCGAATCAAAAATAGGCTCATTTGTTGCTTCTTTCAAATCGTTTGCAGTTATCAGAATTTCATCTGAAAGCATTCTGATTCTGTCTGTATATTCATTCCTTATGGCCCGGACAGTACCAACCAAACATAAATTGATGAACAAAAGGACGGTTAACTTTTTCATAAGGTTACCTCTCAAATCACGGTTTTATTTACCATTAACCTCAGCTCTGTGAGTATCCTTTCTACATAAAAAAGGCATTCATTTTGTCATTCGTTACGAGAAATTCTGCAACAAGGCACTCAAATTAAAAATGATTATGAGTAAATTCAGGAGTCTTCCAACAGGATTTACATTAAATTATTCTATCCTGTTTGAACTTAGTGGTAAGTCAAATCAGCCGGTTTTTAAATTCCACTCGACGAAAAAATGAAATTGCAGAACGTGGTAAACCACTAATTTTACAGGTTATAAAGTTTGAATTGTAATAAAAAAAAGGGCCGCATAATTATAGTTACGGCCCTTTTGAGTCTCTATAATTTTGCACTATAGAGTTCTTCGTCTGCGAAGCCAGCCAACAAGGCCAACACCGAAACCGCCCAACAGAATAGCACCCGGAGCAGGAACGTAATCGACTGTGAGCTTGGAACTTTTTAAGGTTACCAACCAATCAAACGTCTTCAGTGAGTCGATATCCATCATTATGTTCAATGTGCCGTCTGCCAATGCGGCTAACGCTGCCGCTCCCAGAGTGAAAGTGGTTGTGTGCCATGCCTCGGTATAGCCAGTATCCAGAGGGCCCAAGACGACTCCATCGGCTTTAATGACATCGAGCTCGTTAAGTTCTCCGGGGAGAGCGGCTGCATCCACATCCCAGGCTAATATCTCCAGTGTCGCACTCAGTATAGTTGCTGACGGAACACTGAAGGTAATCGTGTGTGTCCATCCCCAGTCTTCAAGGGCATGTCGATAGTATGGGGAATCATCAAAGCCTGGTTGCCCCACATAAGGAACGGCACTATCCGGAATGAACCAATCACCCCAGTTAGACGCATCCTGGATATCAACGGTGGTCAATGCCTGAGCAGTACCGTTGAGCACCATTAGCACACATACCAAACCAAAAATTGTTACAATCTTTTTCATAATCCTTTCCTTTCTTTTTTGTTTCCAATCACGATTTTATAGCTATAATTCCGCTGTTCTTTTTTAAAAAAGATCCTTCCTTTTCCCTTCATTTTTATTCGTTTATTTATTTCTTTCAGAGCGTTCGTCGCTTACGCATCCAACCAACTATGCCGACACCCAGGCTACCCAATAAAATAGCACCGGGAGCAGGAGCGCTTGTTAATGTCAATTCAGGATCAGAAAGTACTCCAAATCCAACGAATTTTACAAGACCTACTGCTCCAGAGGCATTAAATCCGCTCGATGGACCAGTCAGCATTAAAGTTATATAGTCATCTACCAGATCACTTGTCCAGTCGTGTGTGATTTCAATTGTTATCCATGTATAGCTCTGGTTGTTAAAACTGACTGTGCCGATTATGTTGTCTGCCGACGAAATTTCCGAAAAATCCGGATCGCTTAAAGCAGGTGAAGAAATGTCAATCCAACTATCGTCCGAATCATACCAAAGCGTTCTTTCGCTTGTTTCGCCATCATTGTCCAGCATATATGCCGAGAAAGTTGCTGATACGATATTTGCGGTATCAGATATGCTCGCAAGATCAAAGGCGAACCAGGCCTGTTCGACGCCAATTTGAGAAATTCCGTCCCCCTCATTTACTGTGGGCAAGGATACATCGACTGGATTGAGTGTGTAAGATACAGCAAAAGCAGGAGTTGTTCCTAAGAAAATGATCATGGTTAAAATACATAGTTTTATTTTCATAGTTTCTTTACCTTAGTTCCTTTCAATCTTCATGTAAAAAAGGGGGGATACTTTACAATAGTGATGGGATTGTGGTGGGAACACTGAAAATGCAACGACGCCGATCCAAAGACGAGCCGTTGTCACCACTCTTACATTGTTCTTATGCACCACTCCTCCATCTCCTCACACATAAGCCCATCATTGATTAGATGGACTTACACTGTATCTATTCCGTTAAATAAAGGTAAATTGGTATGGCCTCCTCCTTTGAGATACCACACAGTTTAAGTAGTTTATCAAAAATCAAGAAATATGTCCACAAAAAAAACGGTAAAACGAGGAAATTTTTTATAATTCCTGGATTATTAATATGCTTGGCTCATATTTGAACTTTATGAGATTACAGAAAACAATAAAAATCGGAGTATAAGTAATGTTAATTATCTGGCCGCGACTCTTTATGTTGCTGTAAGTAATGCCCTAATAAGGACATAACTAATTGCTGCTTGTTTATTCTATTTAAGTACATTAGTTAAGAGAGAGGAATACTTATTGATTATATGCCTAATTTTGATACGGAATTCATTGACTAAGTCGAAGCTAAAGCACTTTTATTGTATAGTGGATATTGTTGTACCACTTTTGTAGTATATCTTAAGTGGTATAAATTGGGCTATCTGTTTTTCAGACAGGTATAGTATGTTTATATATGAGAAATGAAATCAGTAATCCCAGTCTTCAAATTACAAATCGGTAAGAGACGAAATCCTGGAATCTTGTACTTTATGATATGCAGACTAACTCATTGCTGATAAACGAGTTTTGTGATTCTTGATATAGGAAATGAATGAGAAGCTGCTTAGAATTGTTTAAACAGGTTGAAGGTGTGGAAGGGCAGTTTTGGTGTGGCCGTACCTGGGTTGCTTATTATTTTATTGTCACCAATTCTTCGGCGCAAAACAGGCCTTCTGAGTGTCTTGAATTTTGCCGTCTCTTCAAACCACTCTTCGATATTAATGTTTTTTACGTTTCGGCGTTATGCGGGAATGAACCGCAGGTAGGAGCTATTGGTGAAAAAGGTAGGTAGGAACTATGAGATGAAACTTATTTTTAATCAACTGCAGGGATTGATTGTACTTGTTCGACATCCGTGGTGATATTTCTTACATCTGTTAAAAACCTTAAGAGCATTGCGATTTTGTTTTTAACGCGTACCTTTCTATAAATATTTCTTGTGTGAGTTTTCACTGTTCCGGGCCTGATACGCAGATTTTTGGCTATGCCGCAGTTTCCAAGACCCTGACAGATCTGTTCAGCTATCTGGCGTTCACGTGGAGTCAGATTATACAAATTTTGCACATAGGACCACTCTTTTTTGTTAAGCAATATCAGTTTTGTTTTGTTGTAACGTGAATCATTCATTATTAAATTCTCGTTTGATGATTTTGGTAAATGCAGCATGTTTAATTACCCTCCTGTAATTTTCTGAGTAGATTTTTTGCCTCAGTCAGTTCAGTGGTTGACAATCCACCGATTGTAATCTCTAATTCGAGAGCCTGGTTTAAGTATCTCAGTGCTTTGTCCTTTTTCCCGAGTTCAGCAAAAGTCCTTGCCAGATGAAAACGTGCAACAACAGATTGTGGTACTGTGTCGGGATAAAGTTCAACGCACTTGGTAAGATCCTGTACGGCCTTGTTCAATTCGCCCAGGCGATAGTACACCACACCACGGGTCTCAATAAGGTCTATATAATTCGGATTCAATTCCAGACCTTTTTGGGCGAGATCCAGCGCCTGTTGATATTGAGCTTTGTCTTCAGACATGATCCAGGCCAGATTATTAATAGCAATAAGGTTTCTGGGTTCAATTTCGAGTAATTGTTGGTAAAGTTCCGCCGATTCAGCAGAGCGGCCGCTCATTTCCAAAAGGATAGCTAAAGCGCCAATGGCCTCGATTGAGAGGGGTTCGTTTTTCAGGATCAATCGGATTATATTTTCTGCCGTCTGTTTTGCCTCATTGCTATCTACCACTATTAGATCTCTGGCGATAGCCACGGGTGTATGACTATCGTTTCGGTGGTTTTTATGCCAATCAACGACTTTTTGATTTAACCGGCTCCAGAGCTCGTCTTCTTTGAGCAATTGAGTTTGTGCAATCAATAGTCGTGGATCATTTGGTTCAGACTCAAGCAGAGAATCAAATTCTTTTTGAGCTTCGATTTTATCACCTGCTTTATACAAAGCCATAGCCAGAGCAACGCTGTATTTTCGTCGAGTGGAAGGATCACAGGTTGTTATCTGTTTTCTGAGAATATCGACAGCCTTCTGTGGTTCACCTGTTGTTATATATGTGCTGGCCAATAATATAATCGTATCTGAATCATTGGGATCCAGCTCACAGAGTTCTTTGAGGGTAGGAATAGCAAGGATAGGTGACCTTACAGCCTCGGCTCGCGCTTTTAAGATCATGAGCGATTTATCGTTTGGGTTGTAGGCAAGGCCTCGCAGGGCGATATCCACAGCTTTTCCGGGTTGTCCCTGTTTTAGCATTAGTTCTCCCAGGAGTTGCCAGGCTCCATTCACTTCGGGCTGTTTTTCAGTTATCGCCTGAAGAATTTGCCTGCTTTCTTCAATTGCCGGAGCCGTTCCTTCGAAAATCAGGGAATTGACTTTAAATAACTGCAGTTCAATATCATCCGGATTTGACTCAAGAGCTTTATCAAGAAAGGTTTTTCCCTCACTAATAATGTTGGGTTGCCCCGATGCCAAAAAAAGCGAGATTGCCCGTTTTTGGATCTGTAAGTTATCTGATGCCATAGATAGGGCGTGTTGGATGTCTGCCACTGCTTTTTCAGTTTGGCCGACGGAACGGTAGAAATCACTTCTTGCTACCCACACTTCAACATTATCAGGTTCGATGGAAATTGCTCGTTCGAGCTCTTTCAAAGCTTCATCAGGTTGGCCCAGAGTTGCATATGTTCTTGCGCTGAGTATATAAGCGGAAGCGTTGTTAAGATTATTTACCATTTCACGACAGATTTTCAGGGTTTCTTCCGGTTTGTTCTGACGAAGGTAAAGTTGGATCTGTGTTGCGATTACCGCTAATGAGTCGGGATTTTGAGTCTTAAGTTGCGTAAGTATATCTTCGGACTCTTCATACTTTTTTTGTTGCATTTTTAATAATGCAAGGGATAGATAGGCGTTTTGGTTATTGGGGTCACTGTTTAGGAGATCCTGCAGAATATCTGAAGCCGAATCCAACTGTCCACGTCTTATGAAGCTGTGTAATTGAATCTTTTGAAGTTGAGGATTCTGTAGTTTTCCCCGGGAAGCACGATTTAGAAGTTCCTCAGCCTGGTCATATTCTTTAGCCTTATAAAGGGCCGCTATGGCAGGTGTAATTACACGTAGGTCATCAGGTGCTCTGCTCATGGCATCACGGTATGTTGCAATTGCCAGTTGCAATTCGCCGGCTTTATCATATGCCCTTGCCAGAAGCATACGACTTGCCAGATCGTCCGGATTTACCAACAGGTTTTCCTGTATAAGAGATATAATTTTAGGATAGAGATTTTTAAAATTGTCATCCAAGTACAGAAGCTTAGCCTGTTCAAACCGCCATTGCCAGCCGTTCTCGCCCTCAAGGGACTTGATCTGGTCAACAATTTGCCGGGCATTTTCGGGATTGTTGATAACCTGCTCACATGTTAGGAGCTGGCGTTTTATCGGGATATCATTGGGCAGTTTCTGTGAAAGATTTACAAGAAGATTGTATGCTTTTTCTGTTTGAGACCAGCGAATATAAAATTGTGCAAGCAGCAAGCCCAGTTCACGATGAACATCAGGTTTATCGATGCGTTCTATTGCATTTTTGACAACTTCTTCACATCTTGTTCGATCATCTTGCCTATAGAGTAAAATCGCAAGGGATTTCACTTGTCTGGATGCATCGGGAAATTTTTCTATTGTTTGATTGAGCTTCAATATTGCTTCACTTGTTTTGTCTTGGACGGTAAGCAATTCCGTTTCAGCCAATAAAATGTCGGCAATTTCAGAAGGGTGCTCTTGTTTCAGGCGTGTTATGATCTGCTGCGCTTCGATGAATTTGCCTTGCTGCATCTTAAGCTGGAATTGAAGAAAACCAACCTCTAAATTCCCGGGGTTAGTTTCATTCAATTTAGACAATTGTTTTTCAATTTCTTCCAGTATTCGGGTACTTTCAGTTGTTGAGCTTTCCCCCACCCTTTGTATTCGAGTTCGCAGATAGAGCAGTGCCGGCTCTGGGTTTCCTGGTTCAAGCTCCATTGCCTTTGCGGCATGTTGTTCAGCTTCGAGCCAGTTATCGGTCTGAGCCAACATTTTAGCCAGGATCAAATGCCCATTGAAAGAATCAGGTCTTTCGGCAAGTAGGGTGTGGATTTGCCGTAAAGCAGATTGTCTGTCACCTAAACTGATCAGAGCAGTAGCCAGCGTCAAACGAATTTGCGGTGTCCTGTTACCTGATTCCACCGACTGTTGCCAGTTTTTTACAGCCTCATTGAGATTCCCTTTTTCCGCAGCCAAGAGACCTTCAAGAAACGAAATTATTGCAGTTGGTATTTCTTTTTGGTGAAGTTGTGCAATACAGTCTGAAGCTCTGTCAAATTGGCCCGACCGTATAAACAACTCTGTGGCCAAAGGCATAAAATCCCATGATTGAGAGGAAAGCTCTTTTAATCCGTTTTCAGCCGTATTTAGCATCTTTTCTTTTGATTGTGAGCGTAGAGCAAGCTGTGCCCATATTTGCCAAAGGTCATGGTTTGTTGGAAGAATTTTATGAATAGCGGCGAGATGCTGTTCTGCTTTATCCGGCATATTTAAATTAATAAGTTCTCTTGCAAGCCGCAGTCTTACCGAAGTATCGGATAAATCTTGTTGTTCGGCAATGTTTATATCATCTAAGGCTTGTATTTCGGCTTTGTTTCTTTGACGAAAACTCGCACGTATTAAATATGCAAGGGCTGAGGATGGATTATTTTTTATCGCTTCGTCAAAACAATCCGAGGCTTGTTCAGGGAATTCTTCAGGGTGTTGTTCTATAAGTTGGCCCAGGGTTTCGTAGGCTAAAATCTGATCCGGGTGTTCGGTGCAAATGGCTTTCAATTCGCTCGCCGCTTCGTTGAATTTTCGTTGTTGAGCAAGTGCTATGGCCAGCATTCTGCTAAGATTCGGATCTTGAACTTTTTCAAGTTGTCTTTTGGCAATTAACTCTGCGTCTACCGGTATACCTATCATTAAATATATTTCCGTAAGTTGCTCAGAAGCTTCCGGATGATTATCTTCCACTCTTAAAACAGCTCTATATGCTGCGATAGCTTGTTGAATATTGTTACTCTTGCGAGGCCTGATACGCATTTGCGCATCAGCATATTTAAGTAATATCTTTACATCCTGCCTTAAAGCAAGATAACTGCCCAGTTCTTTTGCTGCTTCTTCCCAGTTTTGTTCATCATATGCTTTATTTCCGAGTTCAAGTCCTCGTTCGGCACTGTTTGCTCTTTGCCATCGTCGCAGTGCAACTGCGGTAATACACAATACCACCACGCTCATTAATAGAACGATTGCCAGTTTCCAGTTAAAGTATCTTCTTGGCATTTTTATATCCTTTCGAAAAATCTATTGCACAATCTTAAAGACTCAGTAAACCTTTTTATAAATCTGATACGAGGGTTAGAACTGGTTAATGAAATTATCAACCAGTTTTTTAGTTGTTTGCCAACATATCCACAGGTCTGTCTTCAGCGACAGATTCCTGACGTATTCAGTGTCGTATCGGATCCATTCCTGAAAGTCTTTCATGGGTATGCGTGTTCTGCATATCTGCCAGAGTCCGGTGATTCCCGGTCGAACAGATAAACGGGCGTCGCGCCAGAATGGACATAATGTATTTTCTGATTCGGGAGAGGGCCTTGGGCCGACAACACTCATCTGGCCGATGAGAACGTTAAAGAACTGGGGTATTTCATCGATATATGTCTCCCGCAGGAACCTGCCAACGGCACTTATTCGGGGATCGTTTGTCATCTTGAATTGTGGGCCGTCAACCTGGCTGACGAATCGCAGCTTCTCCTGTATTTTATCTGCCCCGGTGACCATTGTCCGAAATTTCAGGCAATTAAATTCTTTGCCGTGAAGTCCCTGACGTTTATCTTTGAAAAATACCGGTCCGGGTGAGTTTAATTTTATTGCCAGGGCAATGAATGGTATTAATGGAGCAAATAGGATTAATACTATTATTGCAATAAGACAATCGGTAATTCTTTTGAAACACCTTGCATATGAAAAAAATGGCCAGTTTCGATTTGTACCGTTACTACTCATCTGCCGGGTTATATCATGTTCTGAACAAACAGTATGACCGGAACTGCCAATGTTTTTTCTGGCTTGGTTTTTCCAATCGTATTGTGCATCTGTGATAATGCAGTTGTTCACGATTTGATTCTGCGGCACATGAACTTCCGGGCCTATGATTGATGAATTTATTACTGCTCCACTTTCAATGTGAACATTTCGACAAATAATAGCCGGCCCTGCAATGATCACGTTTGGATCGATATGAACATTCTCGCCTAATAACACCTTACCGATGAATCGTGAATCTTTGGATGTTTTATTTGAATTATGAAAGTCGAAATCTGATTTTTTTAATGTTAAAAGTGCAGTCTTACAAAAGTCCAGTAATCCATTTTCCATGTCTAAATCCATTGCAGTCCCGCCAATATTCACTGTTCGAAGTATCAGTGTGTTTGATTGGCAGTTATTAATGATTGTGGAAAAAGACTCGGGTAAATTGTTATCGTTAAGAAGCTTTTTAAATGCACGGGCTTTGATAAAAAGATGATGAGGCCAGTCATTGCGGTTTGGGACGAACTCAAACGAATCTGTGTATAACCGGCGAAAACCGGCTATATTACCTTCTGTTGTTAATCGCGTTTTTTCGCGTGTGCCGAGTAGCTCAGGCTCTGCATTAACCGCTACTATATCCGCTCGGATATCAGTTAGTATATTTCCAAGCAGTTCGTTGTTAATCTGTGTTGCAAATCGTCCATTAGAAACAACAAGCCATGAATCCGGATTATTCTTTCTTTCTATTCTTTTGATTATATCTGATGTTATCTGCACATTTTCGCTGTAGCGTATTATATTGTATTCGGAATTAAAGAATCGTTGTCGCTGTGCTTTATCCTGCTGCCCGATTGTATCAGGTGTAGTTTCCCAATTCTCCGGGATGGCATATATCGGATTAGCGGGACAACTTTTTTCCATCACGGGTAAAACAGACCTCTTACCGATATTCCTGCATAAGGATCTGCTTAGGCCATTATGAATAATTCCGGCCACAAGCTTGTCAGCCAGAGCGAATCGCAGCATATTATCGCTGTTATTTATCAAGAGGTTGTTTTTGTGTATGATAATCAGGTTCATATATGGTTTAAGAGGGTGCCGATTGTTATCGGCTGCCGATACAATGTAGAAAAATTTACTATGGAACCGACATCCCCGGAATGGATGTCTTTTTATAGATTTAATCCTTTATTTCAGGAATTATTTTGTTCATGCGTCTTATGAATCTTGGAAATAAGTGTTTTTTTACTTGTGCGTCTGCTTCTGGCACCTTGTGCATAATAATCGTTACCGTGTCGATAGTAACTGTCTTCAATATTGACCCTGCTTACAACAGTACCTAATACTCTAACGTTTATTTGCAACAATCTTTCTTTTGCTTCTTTAAGCTCGGGTAGAGTGGTCTGTCCGGCGAAGCTGGTCAAGATTACGGCGTTTCCGATCTTGGCCCACATCAGAGCATCAGGAAATGCCAGCACAGGAGGAGTATCTATGATCACATGGTCGTATTGTTCACTGATCTTATTAATACGCTCAGCGGTAGAGGACAAGGCTAACAATTCGTATGCGTTGGCGGCATCGCGATAATCGGCTGCAAGGATGTCCAGCCCGTTTGAAATTAGAGAGTAAACCGCCCGTTCAAATTTTATACCGCTAAGAATATCCTGTAATCCCCTTGAGTCTTTCGGAAGATTCAGCAGTCGTGCGATATCCGGTTTTCTCAAGTCACCATCTATAAGAAGAACCTTTTTACCTGCCTCTGCCATGCTTGTAGCCAGATTGACTGCGAAAGTAGTTTTACCTTCCTTCATTCCGGGACTGGATACAACGAGCTTTTTGGGTATTCCTTCGCCGTCGAGAAGTCCTAAGTTGGCACGAATAGTTTGATAGTCTCCGATTATTTGTTGTGGAAGAAGTGAGGACTTAACGGTGTGTAAGCTGGTAGTGGTCCCGATTATTCTAATACCGGCCCGTTTCGTAACATCCTCCGGCGTCCATAGTCTTAAATCGGCTTTGTCTCGAAGATATGCCAGCCACATACCACAAGCCATCCCGACAAGGATTATACCGACTGATAACTTTAATCGTTTGTCCCGGATCAAAGCAATGTGAGCATAATCATGTACGGAAATTCTTGTCGGACGTTTTCGCTGCATTTCCAGATCCTGGATACGCATCAGGACTGTGTCGTATCTTTCTTTGGTCATATCTAACTTATCCTGCAAATCCTGGATTTCCAGTTGCAGGCGACCGAGTCTTATGGTTTCGGTGTCTTCTTTCTCTATTGTCTCTCGAAGTATATTTTCGTATAGTTTTGTTTGTTCCAGACTGTTGCGTACATCAATCAATTTAGAATCACCTGCCTTGGCGAGTTGCTCCGTTAATAAATCATCGAATTCCTTACTGGCTTCATCCTTGCGTTCCGTTAAGCGTGTTTTCATTATATCTATGAGATCGGATTGAAGTTTAATATCAGGATTTGTCGGTGATAATGTCTGGCGGGCGAAGATAAGTGATTGTTCTAATTCAGCGATGCGCTTCGTGATTGACACTACCGATGGATCCTGATTAATATATTGTTGGCTCATTTTCATCAATTCGTCCGGAGGGATAGGCTCCTCTCGAGTTCGTTCAAGTAGATGTATCTGAGCTTCAAGGCCCATTTTAGCCGCCTCTAATTCCGTGAGCTTGGACAGCAGACTTGAAACGTTCCGCAGCATCATATCCTGTCGGCCGCTCAAAGTATCGGTCCCATATTCTTGTGCCAATCGATAGATTTGTTTTCTCAAACTATCCATTTCTTCGGCTCTGACCTTGCGTTCATCTTCCAGAGCCGTTAGCTTCTTATCTTCCTCTTGTGTGGAACTGGTAACTCCGACTTCCATATATGCATTAATAAAAGCATCTACAATTTGCATAGCTTCTTTATCGTCGGCGTTGAACATTGTTATTTCTATTAGTTCCCTGTCACGAGGTGCGGTTATGACGATAGTTCCGTTTATTAATGCCTGTTTCAACATCCAGGCTGGCTCCGGTTGAATTCCCGGAGGATCTATTTTCTGTTTTAATTTTGAGATTAAACCGGCTGGTTTATTATTAAGAAAAGCGATGTTTCTGCCTTTTAAATTGTCCGCTACTCTCTGTACTACTCTGCTGCTGGCTACTAATTCCGCCTGAGTATTCATGAAGCTTTGATAATCGAATATGTCTCCTCGGTCCTTTTGGTCGGTCAGGATGTCAACCAGAATCGGAGCAATCCTTATTTGACCGGTCACTTGATAGACGGGTTTTATTATTAGCCATATTGCCGGTAATCCGATTGCACATACTAAAATAAATGTGAACAATACAATATACCAACGGCGAAATATTCCTGCTACAAATTGATAGTTTGCCCCGGAAGATTCGGGCATGGGCTCGATATTCACAATTTCCTGTGCAGCTTCTTGATCATTATATTTTTCTAAGTCATTCATTTATTTTTCTCCTTTAATAGTGGGTTAAAATACTTATTTGGATGCAGTGCCCGTTCTGTAATCATTTTCTGAAATGATCGATTAGGGTTAGCATAAAGACATAAGTGTTTGATTTCCGGATTACTCACGGATTTTGTCGTGTAATTATGATTTCTTCCTGGATTACCGGCGGTACAGTAAGTTTTGCTAAAAGCCAAAGTTCGGCAACAACTGCTGCAAGAGCCAAAGGCATCATCGCATACCCGCCAAAATCGTGGAATATTTTCTCCCAGTACTCGCCTTCGAGCACCGTGAAAAATATTGCTGTAATTGTTAATCGTATAGTATTACACAGCAAGGCGATAGGCAGGCTTGAAGCCAGTACGATTAGCTTTTCCCACCACGCTCGATTGACCAGCAGGGCGACTAATCCGCTTATTACAAAAAAGGCCGTGATCATTCTCAGGCCGTTGCATGCTTCGGCGATTGCAACGGTTGAGTGACCAATATGAATAACATTGCCTTCCTGTAATATCTTGTAACCTATCAGTTCAAGGCAAAAGACCGCCGACGATGTTGACCAGCGTTGCAGGGGTAATGATACGGCTGCATGAAGCCGGTTAGGCCAGGGTAGCATCAGGCATAAGAACAATAATATTGTAGCCACCTTCTTGAAAAGCTGCCAACCAAACAGAATAATAACTAAAGCGGCAATACTCAGAGCAATGGATAGTCTTTCTGCGGTCTGATATAAAAACAACAGACCGAACAATCTCAGTGCCTGCGCTACAAGTAAAATAAGTATTCCGATAACCGAAGGCTTTATCCGGCATTGGGTAATTGTCTGGCGTCTGGACCATAAAATATATACGGCAAGAAAAGGAACCAGTAATCCGGATGAGTATTCGTCGCTTTGCAACCATACTTTCCAAAGATTTACAAAGCCTTGCCAGTGCGACCATAAAAAAGCAATTAAGATCAGGCTTATCGCAAATAATCTAAGAATAATACGTTTTTCAACTTTGGCCCAGGTGGGTATTTTGTTGGAAATTTTGTTTAGTTGTGGTTTTAACGTGTCATGGAGTTCGCTTGTGTGACCTTTAACAATTTTCGAAGCTCTGCTTAATGAACGCTCCAGGATTGTTTCCGGCTTGAATAATATACATTTATCTTGAGCAGTTGTATTTGCATGCACTATGGTATTGTAGTCGATGACACACCGTTGGACTTGACAATTTGCTCCTATCTGTACGCCATTCCACAGTACGCTGTTTATTACAACACCATTTCTTTCAATCGTGACATTATTTCCAAGTATAGTCGGCCCAATAATAACAGCTCCGTTTGAAATGCGGACACCGTTCATTATAACAACCTGTCCACATATCCGGGCTCCCTGGTCAACTTTTATTTCGCCTCCTATCCGGATTATATGCGAATCAGTGTCCTGGACGGGTTCCAAATCCGGTTGTTGTCCTGGAGCCTCTTTGATGTAATTGGCTATGGAATATAGATATTCCTGTCGGTTTCGGAAATTGCCGGTGTGTTTTGGAAGCATGACCGCGCGGATTGTCTTACCCTTACGTAGCAATTCAGGAATCAGACCTTCCTTGATATCACAATAACCATCTTTGGGTATATGTTTAATAATACTCGGATTGCATATATAAATACCGGATGCCTGCCCTTTATGTCTTCGGTTAGTGAAGCCTGGGTTAAGAAATACAGTCAATTCTGTTCCACCTTCATGGTGGGCATGTATTAATGTATCGATTTCCGGAAGATTAATTAGATTGGCAGGCAAAACCAATAATAATTCCTCCATATCATCGCCTGCGGCATCTCGAACGCATCCGGCCGTACCCACCGGCAGTGGATCATTCAGAAAGGTTAACTCCGGATGATGATTTGCATGGATTGATTCGGCCAGTGACGAACCATTACTGCTGGAACAAATTACTGCCTGATTTATTCCCTGATTTGTTAAATGTATCAGCAAACGTTCCAGTGCGGTATGTCCTGCTACCTGCCACAGGGCAGTGGGTAAACGCGATGCTAACGGGCACCTGCCAAAATCAAGACCACCCACCAGTATTATCGCTTTTATTTTCTGTTTGGTTTTGGATTTTATATGTGACATTAACTTTGTTTGTTGGGGATTTTAAACTGTTTTAGCGAGCTTTATCAGTCTCAAAAACTAACTTAACGTAAAACTGTTTCCCGGACGTCATGGAAATCATATCACTGTACCGAGATACTCTACCTTATTGTATTTTTCCGTAAGTTCCGGCCACTGGACCAGGAAAAGGTCGGCGATGTGTCTGACCATTCTGCCCGATAGTGATATTCGCT
>Ga0315544_1000999_pt1 | contig 23592 bp, 29 predicted proteins | sample SalMarSW160130MG_2_FD_202543 | JGI IMG/M metagenome (GOLD analysis project Ga0315544, IMG submission 202543) | Salt marsh sediment microbial communities from the Plum Island Ecosystem LTER, Massachusetts, United States - Salt Marsh Sediment SW1601-130 ... | reverse complement strand
CCGGGACAATGTGCTTTCCGAATTTTGTTTTGAATTTCTTTATCTGAATCATTAATTGAAATCAAACTTGATTTATCACTTGAAGACATTTTTCCTTTTTTAGAACCTTGCAAACTTGGAATTAATTCATGATGAATCAAAATTGGTTTTTTATATCCAATCTCTGGTAAACTTTCCAAAGCCAACATATGAATTTTTCTTTGTTCAATTCCTCCAAGAGCGCAATCAACTTTCAAATATTTAAAATCAACAATTTGCATCAACGGATAAATAACCTGGGAAATTTTCGCATTCTCAATATCCCGCGCAACAGTTTGCATGCTTCTCAATCCGCGATTCAGAGTATTTTTTGTAGCAAGAGTGAAAACATCATCTATATAATCCAAATTTCTCTGCATTTTCGAACCTTTAACAAATTCAACTTTATCCAAACCAGAAGCCCGAAAACCTTTTTCCCATTTTTTCAATTGTCCTTCAATAAATTTCCAATCGCCTTTTTGATTCAAATAAGTATGCCAATCAGCAAACAAAACCTTAACCTTAAATCCTGCTTTTTGCAAATCCAAAAGTTTCGTCATGGAAACTAAATGCCCCAAATGAATCTCGCCGGAAGTTTCATAACCGCAATAAACAACAGGCTTCCTCTTTGAATTCAAAATTTTCTTTAGTTCATCCTCTCCAATAATTTCAATAGTGTTTCTTTTTATTAATTCAAATTTATCTTTCATAGAACAATAAACATTATATAATTTATAAAAGTTTCAATCCATGCTCATTCAAATTATTTTATTCATTTTAATAGGAATTTTGCTGGGAACTATTACTGGCCTCATTCCAGGACTCCATATAAATCTCATTGCAATAGTTATTGTCTCACTCACAGCGTCGCTGTTTTTTAATTTAAATCCAATTTATCTTGTAACTTTTATTGTTTCAATGTCAATAACCCATACTTTCATAGATTTCATCCCTTCAATAATTCTCGGCTGTCCGGATACAGATACAGAACTTTCTGTTTTACCAGGACACGAACTCTTAAAAGACGGACATGGTTATCAGGCAATAATCCTGACTCTTTACGGAAGCATTGCAGCAATTTTTATTTTAATTTTAATCTCTGTTCCATTTGGGATTTTCATAAAAAATTTCTATGGAATCATTTCAAAATTTATGCCCTTTATCCTAATCGCTGTTCTATTAATTTTAATTTTTCTGGAAAAGAAAAAAATAAATGCAATTCTCGTTATAATAATCTCAGGAATTCTGGGATTAATAGTGTTAAATGCTCTGGATGGAAAAATAAACCAGCCTTTCCTCCCTTTGCTGACAGGACTTTTCGGAGCAAGCAATTTAATTTTAAGCATAAAAAACAAAACGAAAATTCCTCCTCAAAAAATTCAAAAACCAAAAGCAAAACTTTTTCGCCCGTTATTAGGCGCATTAATTGCCTCGCCAATTTGCACAATTCTTCCGGGCTTGGGTGCAGGACAAGCATCAATCCTCGGACACACAATTTCAAATCCGCATTCAAAAACAATTTCAGACAAAAAAAGTTTCTTGATTCTCCTCGGTGCAACAAATACTTTAGTAATGGGATTTTCTTTCATCACACTTTATTTAATTTCCAGAACAAGAACCGGCTCAGCTCTTGCAGTTCAGGAACTTCTCGGAACAATTGATTTCAAGACAACATTATTGATTATGATTATAATTTTAATTTCAGGACTAATTTCTTTTTATCTTGCAAAATTCCTTGCAAAAATTTTCACACAAAACATCCAAAAAATAAATTACACAAAACTTTCAATTGCAACTCTGATTTTCATTGCAGTGCTGACTTTAATAATTTCAAAATTCGCCGGCTTAATCATCCTAATTGCCTCAACACTCACAGGGCTTTACTGCATTTCACTAAAAGTCCGGAGAACAAACATGATGGGCGCGCTGCTGATTCCTACGATTTTGTATTATTTATTTTAAAGAAAAAAATTCTCTTAAAAAAGTAATTAAAGAAGATTTTTCTAATTCCGCAGGAGGATATTTATCCTGATAAGTATTATTTGAATTAATTAATTCCTTTGGAAAAGAATAAGCTGTTTCTATATTTCTTCCTTCAAAATAATCTTTAAATTCCATAAAAAAATTATCAACCAAATCTTTTTAAAAATTTGTATTCAAAACCACTTACTAATCGCTTCCTGTTTCTCCAATTCCTTCCCAAAAATACTGTCAATATATCCCTTAACTAATTCTAAATTTTGCTGAAGATATTTTGAAAGATTGTAACTCTTTGCTAAATCAAGAGCAGGTTGCAGATATTTTTTTATTCCACCTTCGTGAATTGTAAAAATCAACTTCCCTTTGCAAACAGGACAAACCCCATTCAACGGAGGCCTTCTGACAATTTCATTGCAAGCAATACATCTAAATTCCTGCTGTGAAAATTTTCTTAAATTACCTCGCATATCCCGGATAAAATGCCTTTCTATTACCAACCTCGCTGTATCAGGTGCATCAACCGCCCGGATTTTTTCAACCAAAGCCATCTGATGCTGAACTTTTTCCTGCATTGTACCTAAAAGTTTATACGAAGAACACAAAACACCGTCGTTAAAATTGTTTGTATCATGAGTAAATCCAATTCCCTTAAAAGGATTTTTCCCTTCTTTCAAAACATTTTTTATAATTAAAATTGACTTCACCTCACTTGAATGCAAACCTTGCTCTGCTTTTTTATACAATTCCAAAGGATAATTTCCTTCAGGAACAACCTCCAAATCCAAAATCTGATCATCAACTTCTCCGGCATCAATTTTTGCATTCAAAACCAAAGGAGCATCCTGAGTTCCACCTCGATGGGAAGGCAAAAACTTTCGAGAAAAATTTAACAAAACATCTCCCAGCAACATTACAGCCGCCTCGTCTCCATCACAATCTCTCCTCACTGCAGCATGCATATAAGGACTCGCCAAAAGCCCCTGTGTTTTTGAAAAACCAACAAATCTGCAAATAACTCCTGCACAATTATGCGGCGCCATGCAAACACCCAGCTTGCCGACGAGGTCTTCTTTCTTTTTTATATCATAAAATTTTTCCAAACCATAAAATTTCTTCAGAAGTTCATCAATAAAATTAGAAACATTCATAAAAACATCATCGCATTTTTCATCAAGAGAATCAGGACTGCACGGCAAAATAATATCATGGGGCATTAGCTCCAAAATTTGCTCTTCATTTTCCAACACATTTCCATTAACATCTTTATCATAACCAATTTCTCTTAATTTTTCAATACTGACAGAAATTTCCTTTGGCTTAAAATGCGTTACAGGCAACTCAGTTGCATCAATTCTTATTGTTCCGTCCTTATTCACCTGTAAACCATACTTTGCTCTCAAAACGCCTTTAACCAAATGCTCCATAATTTTTTCTTCAGAACTCATTCCCCGAATTCCCTTAATTAAAACAGGTGCTTCATTTTTTGTCATTCCCAAAATTTCCAAAGCATTTTGATAATAAAAATTTATATCCAACTGTCTATTTTGGTATCCCAAACCTTCTAATTCAGATGATTCAATCTTTTTAGAAAAACTTTTTTCCTTTATCCTGGGAAAATAAAATTCTTTTTTTGTTTTGCTTCCACAATTTTCACAAGTTCTGTAAATTGTTTCTTTATCACATTTCTCACAATAATTCAAGGGAAACGCACTATAAACTCTTCCAACTTCACACGCCGCCTGCAAACTTCTTAATCTTCCTCCCTCGCTACCAACAGGAAAAAGCATATTCGGACTGCCTGTCAATTTCCTGAGCTTGGCTTTTTCAGGACGCCCCATTCGCGAACCAATAAATTCTCCTGCCTTGTCTTTAATTTCCAATTCACAAAGTTTATTTATTTCCCCAAGAACTTTTTCATTTTCAAAATTTATTTTTTTCTCAAATTCCAAAATTTCCTCTCTTAAATTCCTTTCTTTTTCAAGATCAAAATCCAAACCTAAATTAAAAAGCAATGCTTTTGAATTTTTTTCAGAAAGAACAACATTTTCCAAGGTCACTTCATGCTCAATTCCCAAAAGTTCCAAAGCCCTCTTTCCAATTTCAAATTCTTCCTGCTCTTCTTTATTATAAGGAAAAATTATTTTCTTCTGAATTTTTGAATTCTTCAGCCATTCAACCAAACTTTTAAACTCTTCTTTGGAAATTTGTGTCCAATAAAAAATAAATTTTGGATTTAAAGGAATTTCATTTTTCCTGCTTAACTGCACAGCGTCGTCAAAATTAATTTCAAAACCATTGGTTTTTTCTTCAGAATTTTTTTCTTTTAATTCTAATTCCCACCATTCCTCAACATAACCAGGTTTTATTAAATCAGAATTTCTATTAACAACATCACTAAATGGAAAAAGCATATCTCCCAAATAAATAATTTCATCAATATCTGGATAATATTTTTTTGCTTCTTCTCTTGTTTTTAATTTTTTCACACTTCCATTAAATAATTTTACAATAGGCCCGTCAATTTTATCACAGGATGCAACTGCACATCCTTTTGTGGGTTTTTCGATTTTCAATTGGGTTCCAATTGCAATAAACCCGTCAGTAACAGCCATTGTCGCTGGATGCAAAGCCACAGCAGAAAAACCAGAATTTCTTCCCCTCCCATATCGAAATCTAAAACCTCCACTTTTAGAAGGATGCCCAAATACCGGCCTGCCTGCAACCAAATCCTTAATATACGTCGGTGAATCATCTTTTTTTCCCTTGTCTCGTTTCTCATGCAATTCAACATATTCCCCAAGCCAATCAAAACCAGACATTTTAATTCCTTTCTCTTTTGCTTGATTAACTAATCTCAAAACTTTTGCAGCTTTTTGAGCTAAACCTTCTGCCATAACAAGACAAAAACCACTTCTCAAATAATCAGTATCTACCCTAGATAAATTCTTATGATTTGGAACTTCAATTTTTTCAGAAGCATCACCTGCAATTTGAATAGGCATTTTCCTTGCCAAAAACAAAGCCTCTTCTTCTGTTGGCATATACTGTAAGTTAGTTATTCTGTCATGAAAATGCTCAATCTCTGCCCAAACTCTTTTTACCTCTTCTTCTGTTGCATCATATTTTGCATAACCAAATAATTCTCTTAAATAATCTACAATTACCGTAGAAATTGCGGCACCTGTTGCACTTGCACTTCTAATTGGTCCTGAAAAACTTGCTTCTAAATATTCTTTTCCATCACGAGTTTTTCTAACTTTTAAACCAGTAAAGCCTTCAATTGGCGACGACACAACACCCAAAGTATAATAAGCCATACCAACTCTTGCTCCTGCATCAATTGCCTGCAAGGTATTTTCAAATTCACAAAATTTCTGCTTTGCAACTTCTTCAGATATCTTAAAAACAACAGCTGGATCAAGTTTCCCATAATCTTTTTCCAACTCTAAAATCCGTTTTGCAATTCCACTTCCAACCATTTGAGGGTAAATTGTTCCAATCAATCCGACAACCTTTTCAGCCATGCTCATAGCAAGAGGAATTTCAACTTCATCAACAGGATCCAACCCTTTTGCCCTCGCAATTTGTGCAACTGCATAAACCTTGTCAACTTCTTTTTTCAAATTTTCAAAATATGTTTGAGTGTTCATTTTTGAACTATTCTCACTTTTTTAACTAATTTGGACTTCTCTTTTTCTATTTCAAGAAGTTCAAAATATTCTTTAGACAAAAAACTCAAATTTTTATAAGAGCCATTTACCAAAACTTCAGGATCAATATATCTAAATTTCTTTTTTAATTCAATTCCATTTTCAGATTCAACAACATCGAAACCTTTTTTCAAAATATTCAAATTATCTAAAATAAAGTCATCTTTTGAATTTTCCAAAATATCTAAGATATAATCATCAGTTTTATTAAAATCTTCAAAAGAAATTAACCCTTTTTCCAAACCTTTTTTTAATGTCTGGGATAAAAGATAATATCTTGTTCTTGCCTCATCTCCCGCCCAATGATTTTTCTGCAAATCAACATATTCTTTTGCAAAAATTTCTGCAATCTCTTTATTTTTAAAAACAATCTGATTTTCTTTAACTATTAAATCTTTTAATATTTTTTCAGAAAGCTTAGAACCTCCTTTAAGAAAAATCTCTCTCAAGGAATAATCAATCCTATCTGCACACAAACTTGGAGCTTTTTTTTCCAATAAAGGAAAATTTTCATGATTAGAAATTCTTCTATAATCCAAATCAAAATTTGCAAGAATTTCTGGGATTTCAGAATTTTTAATGATTTTTAAAAGGGTCTCATCTTGGTAATTCTCTTTAGTCGGATCTCCAACAACCCAATCAATAACATGTGAAAAAGCAGTATGAGAAATATCATGAAGCAATCCAGCCACCTGCTCTTCCAAACCAGCCCCCAACCTCCTTAACAAAACCATAACACCTAAAGAATGCTCATACCTAGAACCCCCTTTTCTATGATAATATTCATTAGGCATCCCCAACTGAGAAACTCCTTTTAATCTCTGAACACTTGGAGAATAAATCAACTCTTCTAAAACTTTTTCATTTATTTTTTCTCTTCCATAAATTCTATCTAAAATTTCCATTCTAAACACTTTTCTCCTCCAATTCTTCACTGTCTTCAAAATCCAAAATTTTAACTGCGCGGGTTTTCAGATTCACCATCGGAACTTTGCAATGGTCTGGCTTATTCCCAAATTTTTCCTGATAAGGAGTCATTGCTTCCCAGCACGAAATTGAAATAACAAGAATATTATTATAATAACTAATCCCGCATTTATGCGTGTGTCCTGAAACAAAAATATCTGGGATTTTTTTTATCATCAAAGCATCTTCTTCAAAAGGATAATACTGTGTTGAACCATGCGTCGGAGCAAGATGTCTGTTCTTCAGCAAATACTTCATAATTTCTTCAGGAGAATTCATTGCATCCTTTTTAACCAGCGAGGGAATATTTCCTGCATAATAAGGAAAAGAAAAACCATGATAAGTCAAAACATTCCAGCCAGAAAAATTTTTTTCTTCATCAAAACCAATATTAACAACGCAGGGATTTTGTGTTAAAAAAACATTCTCCATATCATAAAGTGCCCAGGCATATTTTTCATTCATTGCCGGCTGCGGCTCCATAACCCTCACCCCGTCGTGATTTCCAGGAGAAATAATTATATGAATATCTTTTCTTATTTTTCCAAGCAAATCTGCCAAACCGCAAAACTGCTCTTCTAAATCACTAATCTCCAAATCGAATTCCTGATTAGGATAATTTCCAACCCCTGTTACAACATCTCCGACTAAAAACAAATATTTTATTTTTGAAACTTCATCTTCAGTTCCGGGAACTTCTCCATTAAGATATTTAACAAACTTTTCAAAACCTTTTTTCAAAAATCTCTTGCTGCCAAAATGAAAATCCCCAATAAACAAAGCACACTCTTCTTCAGGAGAATTTTTTCTTTCAGCTAATTTTGCTTCAGGAAAAATAACCTCATTAGCAAAAAAGATCTCATTATTTCCCGAGCCTGTAAAACCCAAAACAGAATCCAAAGCAATATCCTGTGCCTGTTCATAAAGCTCATCTTTATTTTGATTAATCAAAACCTTCAACTTTCCTGTAAAATCTTCCACTTCAAGAATTATATTTTTATTTTTTGTAACACTTTTGTTTGAAACAATTCCTATAATAGAAAAATTACTTCTGCTTCCGGAAATTTTACTTATTGAAACAAGATTATTCAAAGAACCATGTTCCTGCAAAAGCACCCTCATTTGATCAAACCTATTCCGAAAATACCTTGTAAAATCCTTAACCTCAAGTTTCTTCTCACTCAATTTTGCAAAATCAGTTATCCTAACATTCCCTTTTTTATTAAAATTATTCTCAATCAAATTAACATCCAAAATTTTTTCAGATTTGCCTTCAACAACTTCTCTTAAAATCTCAATACTCAAACCCAATTTTATTTTTAATTTCTCAAGTTTCTTTTGTTTTTCTTCAGGCAATTCTAGAAAAACCTGGTTAACTTTGTCGCGATTATTATAAAACAAATTTTTTGTAATAATATTTTGGTGGGTTTTATTTTTAATTTTTTCAATAATAATTTTCACAGATTCAAAATCACTTTCATCATCAAATAAATCTAAAACTTCTTTATCAACTAGTAAACCATTCTCAAGACAAAATTGCAGTATTTGCTTATGCATTTTATTCCCTATATAATTTAATTGTAATTCATTGAATCTTCAATAATCTCTTTGACTTTTTTCAGGATAGTATTTGAAATAGCAAGTTTTATTTCTCTCATTCTTCCTCCGCGGCCTTTTGAAATAACTCTTACATTAATAATTCCTAACATATCAAATTCCTGAATAATATCTGAAACCCGACGCTGTGTCAAAACTTCACATCTGTTTTTGGAACACAAATCCTGATAATAATTATAAACATCCCCTGTAAAAATAGAATTCTCTTTATTTTTCTCAATTAAATTTATTATAGAATACAAAACTAACTGAAACTGTTTTGGCTCTGATTGAACAATATCTAAAATTTTATCTTTTTCAATTTTTTCATTTGCTTCATCAATATGTTTTAATAAAATTCTCTTATAACCAGCTCTTTCTGCTAATTCTCCGGCAACTCTCAGTAAATCCAAAGCCCTTCTTGCATCACCATGCTCTCGCGCTGCAAAAGCAGCACACTTTGCAATAACCCCTTCTTCAACAACACCTTCTCTAAATGCCATCTGTGACCTCTTATTCAAAATATCCTGCAACTGAACAGCATTATAAGGAAGAAAAACAATTTCCTCTTCAGAAAGTGAACTCCTTACCCGAGGATCAAGCCCATCCAAAAAAGTCAAATTATTACTTATGCCTACAATACAAATCTGCGTCTTAGACAACTCTGAATTCAACCTGGTTAAGTTGTATAAAAAATCACTTGAAATTTTCTTAACTGTTTGGTCAATCTCATCTAAAACCAAAACAAGCAGCTGCTTTTCATTATCAATTAAATCAATAAACCTTCCATAAACTGCCTGAGTCGGCAAACCTGTATCAGGGACTTCACCTCCCATTTTTTTAATCAACTCTGCGAGAATTCTATATTCAGTATCAGCTATTTTTTTTAATTTGCAATTTAAATATTCTATTCTCAATTTAAATTCATCGCTTTTTGTGAATCTCTTGATAAGTTCATCTCTAACAAATTGAATTGAAAGTGTTTTACCTGTTCCTGTCTTGCCATAAAGAAACAAATTACTCGGTCTCTCCCCCCTCAATACTGGAGCAAGAATTGAAGCAACTTGCTTTATCTGGTTATCCCGATGAGGAATTTCACTTGGTTTATGGCTTGTCTGAAGCAAAGTTTTGTCCCTAAAAATACCTTCTTTATTAAAAGAATTAAAAATCCCATCCATATCTAATTTTGGTTTATTTGAATTCATTTTACTTTCACCTTTTTAATCACAACATTTACAAAAACAACCACAAATCTCTGACAGGTTGATTTCCTATGGAAAAATTTGTATTTGTAAGATTATCAACGGAAAAAATAGTATTCATTATATAAATGATTATTAGTACTAAATAATTAATACACCATTATTTCTCATGGAAATTTAATATTATGGTTTTACTAAATTTTTTCATTTATGCATTATTATTTTTTATTTTTTTCATTTATGCATTATTATTTTTTATTTTTTTCATTTATGCATTATTATTTTTTATTATACTATTTCATCTATATACTATATAATATAAATTTTTTTAAATAAATAATATAAATAAAAACAAAACATTTCTTTTTTAAATCTTTCTAAGCGAAATCATAGGGTCAGGGTCAAAACTTTCTTTACATTCTTATCTTAAATGTTCTTTATTCCAATAAGCATCTCTTCTAAACTCTATATAATTTCACAGAAAACTTTATAAATTTATTAAAACTGGATTGTTTATGCAAATAGAAAAAACTCCTTTTAATATTTTAATAGGAAAGATGATTGTAACAAAAGAAGGCAAAAGATTAGGCTTTGTTAAAGACATTCTTTTTGAAACTCGTTCAGGAGAATTAATTAATATTATTGTTAAAGATACAACCCCTTATACAAGAAACCTAAATCTTGAAAAAACAACTTCTAATGAATTTTTAATACCCCACAGTGCAATTGTTGCAATAGGGGATTTTGTTATTGTTTCTGAAGAAGACCTAATCTAATAATAAATTATTTTAAAATAATTACATAAATAATTTAAAAATTTCAATTAACCACCCAAATCTTTAAAAACAAAAATATAATAACATGAATATGAAACTAATAGGATTCAATTTTTCAAAGATTCATGCAGAAAAAGCAGAAAAACCAAGCGGACAATCAATAAATGTAAAATCTAACATAGACATTTCAAATATTTATGAGGTTAAATCAGAATTTATTGGAATGAAAGAATCTCTTGTTGGAGTCAAGTTTACTTATACCATTGATTACAGTTCTGATTTTGCAAAAATAGATTTTGAAGGAACAGTTTTGTTTTCAACAACCCCTAAAGAACTAAAAGAAATTTTAAATACATGGAAAGGCAAAAAAGTCCATGAAAGTTTTAAAATACCTTTGTTTAATATTATTCTTAAAAAATCAAACATTAAAGCATTACATCTTGAAGAAGAGTTGAATCTTCCAACACACATTCAAATGCCTTCCATTAAATCTGAAACAAAATAAATTCAACAACTTTAAAAATTATCTTTCTATGAAATTATATGCAAATATCAAAAGAAAAACAAGAAAAGATTTCTGAACAAATTTTAGCTTATCTTTTTTCTGTAAATCCTAAAGCAGTTTTCACTGCAAACATAGCACAAGAAATAGCCCGGGATGAGGAATTCACAAAAAAACTTCTTTTATCTTTAAAAAAGAAAGGATTTGTGTTGGAAATAAACAAAAACCCCAAAGGAATAGCTTACACCAAAAGGTCGCGATGGAAACTTACAGATAAAACTTACATTCTTTACAAAAACCTAAATAAGTAAATATATTTTCAATTATCTTAATCTTTTTATAGATGAAGAATTATTAATTATTATGGATGAAATAAAAGAGGCATTTTTAAGGGTAAGGAAAGATATTGATTTTCTTTATTCAGAATTAATGGAATTAAAAGAAGATATAAAACAAATACAAGAACTTGTATTAGAATTTGGAAATATAATAAAAAATCAAAATAACCTTTCAACAAACGCTTCGACAAATCAACACTTAAACTCAACAATCCCAACATATATTTCGACACATTCGACACATATTAAGCCTTTAAAACCCGAAAATTTAGGTATTTCCACTGGAAATAAAGGGGTTCCAACAGACAGACAGACAGACAGACAGACAGACAAACAGACAGATAAAAGTTCGTATAATCAGGAAAACAAAAAAGAAAATTCTATAGAAGATGCAATGGAATTTTTGGATTCTTTAGATAATCTTAAAAAAGAAATAAGAATAAAATTCAAAAGATTAACAGACCAGGAAATGCGTGTTTTTTCATTATTATATCAGTTATCTGAAGAAGAAGGTTATTCTGATTACAAAACCCTTTCAAGTAAATTAGGCTTAACTGAAAGTTCAGCAAGGGATTATGTTGGAAGATTGATAAAAAAAGGAATTCCCGTCGAGAAAAAAAGGATAAACAATAAAACAATTCACCTTTCTGTTTCAGAAAACCTTAAGAAAATAGCAACTCTTCCCACAATTATCCAATTAAGGGATGTATAAATACAAAATTCGTTATACCGAATAATTAGGGATATATATTTATTTTCTCTTTTTTACTCTATACTTTTTGTAATTTTATTTGTTTTTCTTCTTTAAAATTTCATTTTTCTTTACTTTCTTTGTAATTTTTTCCTTTTGTAACTCTCACTTTTGCTTTTTTGAGCATCTTTTCTTTGATATTTTCAGGTATAAATACTCTTTTTTTACCATTTTTCTCTATTTGTTCTTCAATTAAGCTCTCACCTTTGGATTTTATAGTGTTTATTTGGCCTCTTATAGTGCTTCTTTCTTTTCCAAGCATTGCTGCAAGATCATCATAACTTAATTTCATGTCACTATTCAAAAGTATCCACAGTATAGCTCTTTCAGTTACTGAAAATTGCTCTAATTTTGGTGTTTGAACACCTGTTTGAACACCTGTTTGAACAGGTAAAACAGGTGTTTGTTTGTTAAACACCCGCCTCTCTGTTTTAAACAGCTGTTTAGGTTTCATATCATTCATCAAAGATACAATATTTTTCATCCCTTCTAGTTCTTCCTGAACCGACGATAAAACCTCTTTAATTTCTTCAATATCTTTTTTTTGTATCTCTTTTTCAGAATCAAGGTGTTTAATCCAACCACTTACAGCAGAAATATCTTTTTTAACAAATTCAAAACCTTTTTTTGTATCTTCTTTTACCTGTTCAACCTCTTTTTTCCTTGAAAACCATCCAAACATACAAAAATTACAAAAAAGAACTTTATAAATTTTTCTTTTTTCGTCGAGAAAATCCTTTTAGGGAATCTCAGTTTCCTTTGATTTTTTCTTACAAAAAATGCTGTTTAAACACCCACAAACAGCTGTTTGTGTTAAAAAAACACCCTTAAACACCTTGTTTAAACAGCCTTAAACACCCAAAATAAAAATCAAACACCCAATAAATTATAAAAAATAAAGAAAATTTTTGTTTTTTTTATCGTCGATAAAATGCGATTTAAACAGCTGTTTGTTTTATTTTTTATTTTTCCCTAAAAACAGGAAATTCAAATAATTTATATAAAATAACTTACTTAACCTAAGTGAATAATTTTTCGCAAACTCTAAATAATATCCCAAAAATTTCTATGCAAAAAATATAAAAACTCTTTTTCATTTTTTAATAAAATGAGGCGAAAAATAAAACAAAAATTTTCTAATTATACTTTTATCGGAAGAAAATATAAAGAAGAATTCCGAAAGCAAATGAGGATGATCATTGTTTTTACTTTGGGATTTTCAATTGCTTTTGCATGGCGTGAAGCAATCTTTGATTGGTCTAAATCTGTGACTGCCTGGCTCACTCATTCAAACAATGGGGGTTCAAGCACAAGCGCATCAGTTTTCATAACTTTAGTCTGCATTTTGTTAATAATCTTAACAAGTCGTTGGTTAAAGGATAAAAATCCTTACAATTAACTTACTTAACCTAAGTGCAGACATCCCGGAAACAGTATAATTAAGGAGATAAATGTTTAAATAATACACAAAATTTAAATTAAAATGAAAAAAGTTGAAATTATAGAACAAGTAGATCCAAATGCAGATCCTTATAAGGCGGCTTATTATTTTGATTCTAAAACCAACAAATATACTCGAGGAAGTGTTTTCACTTTATCTAAAAAAGAATTAGAATTTTATCAAAATCCTGAGGTAAATAAAAGGGTTGTAAAACATTTGTGGTTAGATAGTCCAAATAGATTAGAAAAATCTCTTCAAGAAAACAAACCTAACCTAAGTGCTCAAAACCCTTCAAAAGAAGAATTGCCCCCAAGAATTTATCAACCAGAATATGATGATTGTGGTCCTTTTGACAACGATTAACAATAATATCCAAAAACCGCCAAAACTTCGTACAATATACCTTGTAGGTAGTTCGTATTTAATTGAAAACGAACGTTACTTTTGAGTGTTTACTCTTCTTTTTATAATTCTGAAATATTTTTTTTAATGGTTTGGAAAAAATGCGAAAATTGCGGAAAAGAAACAGAAATGCATTCAAAAAATTTATGCACAACATGTTATAAAAAATTATTATGGAAACCAAAAAAACAAATTTGCAAGAGATGTAAAAGAGAAATGGTTCTTCACGCAAAAGGCCTTTGTCCCGGTTGTTATAATTTTGTTTTTCATTTAGAAAAAAATAAAAAATGGAATAAAGAAAAATATCATGGAATTGGTTTAGAGATCTACAAAAAAATAACAAAAAAGTGTGCAATTTGTGGTTTTGATAAAATAGTCGAACTCCATCATTTAGATGAAAATAAGAAAAACAACGATAAAGAAAATCTTGTTGGATTATGCCCAAATCATCACAAAATGTTCCATAATTCCAAGTTTAGGGAAGAAATCACTAAAATTTTAAGAGAAAGAGGTTTTAGAATTACTGAAAATCAAAAGGCAAATTTTGATCAATCGGACTTATCAGGAAAAACTTTATATTCCCAATTATAATAATCATATTTTCCTTCGTGAATGTCCACATAATAAAATTCTCTTTCATCTCCAGCAGAAATGTATTTTTTCATTGTTTCTGAAAAACAATCATCATAATAATTGCAAAAATAAAATTCAACTTCAAAATATCCCCCTTGATGGTCTTTATTAACTACATAAACCCTAAATTCATCTTTGTAGTTATCAAAAAAAGTTTTCTCTTTTTTGTGCTTCCCATAACTCCTATAATTAAGAAAATCTCTTTTTTCATAATAATCTCTTTTATTAAAGTTCTCAAAATCTCTTGAATTTCTATTTTGCGTTTCAACAAGGGAATATTCATTAAATGAATTTGTATTATAGGAATTTGAAATAACATTTGAAGTAGTGTAAGTTTTTTCTTGTCTAGGAAGATAAATCACCAGTAAAACAATTGCAATAAGCAATGCAATAAAAACTAAACCTAAAAATAATTCTAAAACTCTTCTTTCATTTATTTCCATAAAATTACACCTCCCAAAACTTTTTAAGAATTATTGTGCTACAAAATCTATGAGAAATCCAAAAGTTTTTTTCCTTTCTTTAATTGCACTCATTTTTGTGGCCCTTGGAATTTTTGTTGATTGGTATTTTTTAATTGTTTCAATAATAATTATGATTATAAATCAAAGAGAATTAATGAAAAAGTCATCAAAATCTAAGAAAGATATTTAAAGAAAGTTCGTATAATTCTTCTATGAAAAAGAGAGTAAATAAAATTAAAGCAATAATTTTTGATGTGGGGGGTGTTTTGGCTTTGGGAAACAATTCTGTTTGGGATAAACAAAAACTCGTTCCATCAGGAGTTCACATTGACATTGCAAAAAAATTAAAAATTTCTCTTGACCAATACATGGATGCAATTGACACAAATTATGCACTTGCAATTGAAGGAAAAATCTCACGCGAAAAAGTTCTGAAAATATTTTCAAAAAATTTTAAAACTTCAGAAAAAAAATTAACTAAACTTTATATCTGGGCTTATAGAAAACATTTTAAACAAAACAAACAGCTGTTTAAACAGGCATTCAAATTAAAAAAACTTGGTTACAAAATTTCTGTTATTTCAGATCAATGGTATTTATCACAAGACGCCTTGATGCCAAGAAAATTTTATAAAAAATTTCATCCAGTAATTGTTTCCTGCGACATAGGAATGCGAAAACCAAATCCAAAAATCTATAAATTAATTCTGGAAAAATTAAAACTAAAACCTTCAGAAATTTTATTTATTGACAACCAAATCTGGAATATAAAACCTGCAAAAAAATTAGGAATGAAAACTATTTTATTCAAAAATAATAAACAACTTTTTGAAAATAAAATTTGGAAAAATCTTTTCAAAAAATAAAATGACTCCTGAAGAATTTTTAAAAAAACTCGAAGTGGAATTAAAAATTTCAAAAAATTCAGAATATACTTTGAGGAATTATATGATTCCGAACAAAAAATTAATTGAATTCACAAAAAAATCTCCTGAAGAAATAACTTCCGACGACGTAAAACATTACATTTCAGAAAATCTTACAAAAAATTCTTCAAGTTCTATAATTGTTTTTTTATCTGCAATTAAATATGCTTTTTCTTCAATTTTAAAAAATGACATAACTATTGAAATAAAACGTCCAAAACGTGAAAAAAAACTTCCAACAGTTTTGACAAAAGAAGAAATAAAAAAATTATTTAATTCTTTAAATAATAAAAAATCAAAATTAATGGTTTCTCTAATTTATGCTTGTGGTTTCAGGGTTTCAGAATTAATCAATTTAAAAATAGAGGATTTGGATTTTAATGAACGTGTTGGTTATGTTAAACAAGCAAAAGGCCGGAAAGACAGAATATTTAATATTCCAAATTTTCTCATTAAAGATTTAAAAAAACATATTGAAAAAAATAAATTACAAAAACAAAATTTTCTTTTCTCAGGCCCAAAAGAAAAATTAACTTCAAGGAACATTCAAAAAATAGTTTCAAAAGCTGCTCATCGCGCCGGTATAAATAAAGAAGTCCATCCCCATACGTTAAGACATAGTTTTGCAACGCATCTTTTAGAAAACAATGTAGATATAAGAAAAATCCAGGAATTACTTGGTCATGCAAATTTAGCAACAACACAAATTTACACTCATATCTCAACAGAAGAATTAAAAAAAATAAAATCTCCTATTGATGAATTAATGAAATAAAATGATAATTTCCAAATTAAAAAAATTAGCAAAAGAATTTGATTTAAATTTTAATGAAAAATGGTTTAAACATATTTGGATTTCAAAAAAAGAAAATATTCTGTTGGAATATATGTGGATGTGTCCTGATCCTCTTTATCAAAAATATGGAAAAACTCCATCGGAAAGGGCAAAACAAATTGAGAATTTTTTAGCATCAAAAGATCTTGAACAAGAACTTTTCCATAGATTCGGAGGACAAGTAATAAATAAAAAAACTTTCACAAAATATTTTCCAAAGGGGATAAATGAGATAGAGAATTATGAAATAAAAACTTCTTACCAAGATTTATACAAAAAAATTATGTGTGCTCTTGGAAATTATTCGCGAATTGCAATTTTAACAAAATCAGAAAAAGAAACTGAAATTAAAAAATTAAAAAGTTTTGTTCTGTTTCATGAGTGGATTCATGTTTTAGTTAATGAAAATAATTTGAAACCAAAAGATTGGAGATATAATGAAGGTCTTGTAACTTATTTTCAAGAATTTGCCGAGGGGAAATTAGATAAATTAGAAGAAGGAATTAAAAAATGGAAGAACTATGATTTTCAAAAACAATATTTTATTTATGCAATAAAATTTAGAGAATTATTAAAAGAAGTGATAATTCCTTCAGAGCGAAAAATTAAATTAAAGAAATTTTTAAAAGGAAAATGACAAACAAATGTGAAAAATGTGGTTTTGATTCAGAGGAAAATAAAACAAAATTTGGTTTGATTCTTTGTAGTGTGTGTCACACTTTTGCACCAAATAATCCAGAAGAACTTGATAAATATATTGAAGAGAAAGTTTCTGAAAAATCAATTGAACCTTTTAGAAAATATTCAAAATTTCGGGGGGAAAATCAAAAAAAAGGAATGTTGAAAAAATCTTTAAAAGGTTTGCATATGTCAAGAGCGCCTTTTGGTTATGAGAGGAATACTAATTCAGGAGAATTAATCCCTGCACAAAATTTCAGAGAGGTTGAAGAAATATTTGAAGAATTTTTAAAACCAGATATTAATTTAAGTAAATTAGCACAAAAACATAATTTTTCTGTTAATGGTTTGAAGAAAATTTTAAAGAATTTTGTTTACATAGGAAAAATAAAATTTGACGGGCAAATTCATTCTGCAAAACACCAGCCAATTGTTTCATCGACACTGTTTAATAAAGTTCAGGATAAATTGGATAAAATAAAAAGGAAGAAAAATTAATTATTTTTCAACAATACTTTTCTTTAAATCTTCAAATGGAAAAGGTCTTTCATTCGAAATAAATGTAATATATTTTACAAAAGTGTAAAGCTGAATTAAATAAACTTGGGACATTTTTAATAAATCTTTATTTTTCTTTCCTTCAACAAGAATTATAACTAATTGCGCAATTGCAAAACAAAAAATAAAAAATCCCCAAACTTCTAAAATAAATCCTGAAACAATTGCAATTGGAATCCTCATCCATGCCTCTCTTCGTTCAGATTTCTGTTTCTTTGAAAATTTTTTCTTATTCTCTTTTGCCATATAATAATATAGTAAAATATTTTATAAAACTATCTTTTACTTGATTGTCTCTTTGACCGCGCCTTAGAATCTCCTGGTTTGTAAGCTTCTTTACGTCTTACATCTGCTACTAAAAGATTTCTATCATAATCTGAAAATGCTTTTTCCAAATCTTTATTTTCTGTGAATTTAATAATGCCCCTTGCCAAAGCCAAACGTGCAGCTTCAATTTGAGATTTTTCTCCGCCACTTTTAACAAAGATAACCACATCAAAATTCAATTTCCCTAAAATTTCCTGTGCAATTCTCAAAGGTTCATCTATTTTTAATCTGTCAAATATTTGAAAATTTTTGTAATCTTTATTGTTAATCACAATTTTCCCAGAACCTTCAGTTGTAATTGCTCTTGCTATTGCACTTTTTCTTTTTCCAGATGTGATTATCTTATTCATTTTATTTCTTTATTGATTCAAGTTTAATTGATTTTTTTGGTTTTCTCTTTGCCAAAGTAATTTTTTCTTCTTTTTCAAATTCTTTTGGAAATTTATTATAACATTTTATTTTTTTAAAAGCCATATTTCCTCTGCCTTCACGGAAATTCGGAAGCATCCCCCGAATTGCACGCTTAACAATTTTTTCATTTGATTTGGAAATCTTTGGGCCTTTCTGGCTTGAACCAAATCTGCTTCTTTTAATTTGGAATTCTTCTTCAATATTTTTTCTGCTTCCAGTAATTATAACCTTATCACAATTTACCACAATAATTTCTTCTCCTTTCAGAGCTTCTTTTGCAGCAAAACTTGCTAACCTTCCTAAAACTGTTTCTGTTCCGTCGATGATTTTCATTTTAAAATTTTAACATCCTTTGCTGAAGGGTTGGATTTAATTTCTTTTAATATACTTGAAACTTCGCATTTAGCATTTAACAACTTTTCTTTTGTTTTCTCAGAAAAATTCAAGGCAACCACCTTAACTTTTTTATTAAAATTACCTTCAGATAAAATTTTTCCAGGAACAATCACAATTTTTTCTTTATTAACAAGTTTATTTAATTCACCCAAATTAATATTCTTTCTTTTTCTTCTCGGTCCTGAAAGTAAAGCAGCAACTTCCAACCATGCAGAATTTTTCTTTGCCAATAAAATTGTTTCAACTAATTCCGGATTTGTTTTTCTTTCAGCTTGCTTTGAAATTTTTGTTTTGCTTTTCATTTTAAATAAGATAACGAGAAAAATAATTTCCCGCTAACGCGATTAACTCGCAGGTTGGAAATCCAAGATAATTTGCCTTTATAAAATGTTTGGTATGTGGAGTACAGGATTCGAACCTGCGTAAGCACTAAGCTAACAGATTTTGAGTCTGTCCCGTTTGACCACTCCGGCAACTCCACTTATGATTTTATTACCAGATTACTATATAAAATCTTTGTTCAACAAAACTGTCCTAACTATATAGTAACTGCACAATAGAAACCTTTATATACCTTGTTGTCACTAAAAAGTTATGGAAATACCTAATTTACAGAGAGGAATATCTCTTGAAAATATGAAAATACCTGAAATATCTAATTTTTCTAATAGTAATTCTATTATTTCAATTGGAAAAGATAAAATAGAATCATTAAAAAATTCAATTAAAGAAATCCAAAATTTAGTTGAAGAAAGACAAGAATTAAGTGAAAATTTCATTTTTGAAGGTGACAAAATCAAACTTGAAATTGACAATCTTTTAATGGATAATGAAAACACTGCAAGAGATTTTCGTGACAAAGATTACATGACTGAAAAAAACGCTCTTAGAAATAAAAAAGTGGAAATTTCTGAACTGCAATTAAATGAAAAAATAAATTGCTGGAAAGACATTGCACAACTTAAACAAGAATTGCGACAATATGAAAAAGATTTGACAGAAAAAGAAGCAAGAATGAAAGAAATAAATGAATTAATGAGTGAGGGAAATTAGGATGAAAAGCAAATTCAATGAATACAAAAGAGAAGTGAAAGGAGGTAGAGATTAATATGGAAAACACAGAAGAATATCAGCAAGCCCAAAAGTACATAAAAAGTCTTTCAAATGAGAATGCTGAAGAATTTACAGACAGAATGTATGATTTAGAGATGTATGGAGAAAGTCTAGAAGATGGAATTTCTTATTTGAAACGTTTTGAAAATCGAACTGGAAAAGAAATGCCTGTCTATTTCAAGAAAAAAATTCTTGATGGTTTTTTAGGAGGGGTTTGGATTGCCACAGATTGCGAAGACGGACAAAGCGATTCGCTCTTACTAAAAATGATTAAAGATGTTGCAAGAAACCCAGAAGGAATAAATAAAATTTGGAATTCTGAAGATTTTATGAAACGATATAAGAAACTTGCTTGGAAGGCTCATTCTCATGCATCAAATAGATGGTATTATTCGCCTGAGAAGCAACATAGTTTTGTTAGATAACTAACAAATTTTTATTTTTTATTTTAACTTTTAACTAAACAAAAAAACAAAACAAAGAAAATGCAAACACAACAACAAAAACTAACAATAGAAGAAATCAGTTCAAAACTGAAACCAATACTTGGAAGTAAAATTGATGATTTGTATTTTAAATACACAATTTCTGAAAACCTCGACGAGAAAAATGAAATAATGCAAATGCTCGGTTTTCTTTATCAAAAACATCTTGGAAAATTTTTAGATAAAAGCATTCTTTTAGAACCACCTCAAAAAATTTCAGTTGAAGGAGAATATCCTCTTTCAAAAGTAATTTATGCAGGAAAAGAACTTTTTGATTTTTCATTAAAAGAAACTGACTGGCCAAGACACGTTTGTATTTCAGGGATGTCTGGTTCAGGTAAAACAACTTTAGCCCTAAACATCCTGGAAAATTTCATAAAACGTGACAAACCCTTTTTAGTTTTTGACTGGAAAAAGTCTTTTCGACCTTTGTTAAATCTTGACACTTCAATAATGGCTTTTACAATCGGCAATGATGTTGTAAGCAATTTTTTTAAAACAAATATAAACATTCCCCCAAAAGGAGTTCAGCCAAAAGAATGGATAAATGTTTTATGTGATTTGCTAACAGAAAGTTTTCAGGTTTCGTTTGGTGTCCATAAGATTCTTTTAGAAACTTTAGACGAAGCTTTTGAAGGTTGGGGAGTTTATGAAGGGTCAAAACACTATCCTAATTGGTTGCATATAAAAAAATTACTTGAACAACGTGCAAAAGAATCTTCTGGAAGAGAATCAAGGTGGTTTGAAAGTGCATTAAGAATTGCATCAGTTTTAACCTTCGGAGATTTTGGAAAAGTAATAAATTACGAAGGAAAAAAATCACTTTCAGTTGAAGATTTGTTTGATAAAAAAGTAATTTTTGAATTAAATTCTTTGGGAAATATTGAAAAGAAATTTTTCTCTGAATTTATTTTAACTTACATGTATAAATTAAAAAAAGCAAACCAAAACAAAATTGATGGGCATTTTAATTACGCAGTTTTAGTAGATGAAGCCCATAACATTTTTTTAAAAAATAAAACTTATTTTGTTTCAGAATCTGTAACTGATATGGTTTATCGTGAAATGCGTGAATATGGAATCTCATTGATTTGTTTGGACCAGCACATTTCAAAAATTTCCGACACTGTTAAAGGAAATTCTGCATGTCACATTGCATTTCAACAGCAATTACCTCAGGATGTCATGGATATAAGCGGATTAATGCAATTGCAAAACAAAAAAGAAATGTTCTCCCAATTGCCTGTTGGTTCAGCAATAGTAAAACTTTCAGAACGTTATACCCAACCTTTTCTTGTAAAAGTTCCATTTTCAGAAATAAGAAATCAGGAAATTTCCGAGGAAAAAATCTCACAAAGAATGCAATGCTTAATTAAAAGTTTAGAAGTTGAAAAACACGAACCAGAATTCATGGAACAATTAATCAATCCTGAGCAAAATGCCTTGAAAATTGAAGTTACTGAAGAGGATTTTTCTGAAGAAGAAGATTCTGAAATAGAAGTTAAGATAAATTCCCTGACGAAAACTCAGGAAATACTTTCAAAGTTTATTTTAAGTCAAATTGAAAAAGGAGAAAAGTTAGAAGAAATAAAATCTCTTTTGCAATCTGAATTAGAGAATAATGTTTATACTCTTGAAGATATTGAAGTTGCAATATTTGATGTAACAAACTCAAAAACCGAAATTAAAGAAAAACCCAAGAGAATAAAAAAAATGACTCCTGAAATTTATTCTTTTATGAAATCTCTGAATGAAGAAGAAAAACAATTTATGACTCATTTAATTGAAAATCCAAAACATAAAGACAGCACAACTGAATTTTACAAAAATGTCGGTTTATCAACAAGAAAAGGAAACTTAATTAAGAACAGTTTAATAGAAAAAGGATTAATAAAAATCCAAGAGCAAAAATATAAAAACGGCTGGAAGAAATTTATTAGATTATCAAATCACATTCAAACTCAAAACAAATAAACAAATCAAAAATTTAGACAAACAAAAACCGAACAAACACAAGATAAAAACAGTAAATAAATTACTAAATATCTTAATAATAGGTTTTTACAAACTCTAAATTAATCATTTTGTTTTGCACAAAAACAATCTGAAAACCGCGTGTCACAAAGATACAAAGTTTACAAACACAAACAAAAAACCCTTTGGGTTTTTGAACTTCTCATTAGTCACCGACGCTGTCTTTGACTGAAATACCCTGAAATATCTTAAAATATGATAGAAATATCTTTAAAATATAATTAACTTAGTATAAACTTAAATTTTATTGTTATGAAAACACTCGATGAAAAATTTAAAAAAGTAGTAGAAACAATAAGGACTTTGTTGGCAATTATCTTATTGCTGTTCGCTTATGTCGAAATCATTGATTGGATGAGTGAACATAATGTCATTTTATTAAAATTAGTGGGTTTATTTGCGATTAGTTGTTGCATTGTTTTGATTTTTTCAATTATTTATTTCAGCTTTATATGCAAAGAAGGCAAAAAAACTGAAATCAAGAAAGATTAAAGCGCACACGGTGTATCAGAGTGGTTCGATTCCATTCTGCGCACAAATAATTAACACGAATATTAATTTAATACTCAATGTTATGAAAACACGAATTTTAACTTTAGTTTTAATTGCAACAGCAATTGTTTTTTCTTCTTGTACTAATGACCAAAGGACCTATACTTTTGGTGAAACAACAATCTTCTTTGACCCGGATCTGGGTTTTCCTGATCTTTCTGGGTGGTATCTAAAAGAGATTTCCCCTTCTGGGAGAATAATTAAATACTATTTGGAGGATTGGACATTTCCTGGAAACTTTGAGAAATATAAAATTTCTCCAAAAATTAAAAATGAGTTCAATTCTTCTGTTTATCCAGATTCACTTGAATTTGAGTTAATGAAAAAAAGAGCTGAAATGTGGATAAGGAAAATTGATTCTGTTAATAAGGAGGAAATTCAATCCGAGTTCCAAGAAATTTTTAATAATTAAGCACAAGGTAGCGCAGAAAGATGCATCATGATTCTACGGTGCGAAACCATTCTGTGCACAACAATTAATCAAATAACACAATTATT
>Ga0315544_1000998_pt1 | contig 23594 bp, 19 predicted proteins | sample SalMarSW160130MG_2_FD_202543 | JGI IMG/M metagenome (GOLD analysis project Ga0315544, IMG submission 202543) | Salt marsh sediment microbial communities from the Plum Island Ecosystem LTER, Massachusetts, United States - Salt Marsh Sediment SW1601-130 ... | reverse complement strand
AGGTCCCAGATTCCTCTTCAGATGCCTTACGCCCTTGAAGAAACGCTCAAGCGGCTCTTGCACATCTTTGAGCCTTTTTACATGAGTAATATATCGATTCGCCTTAACAGTGAATAGAAAACCCTTTGGAGCCTGTTTATGCCAATTCTCAAAAGTCTGCTCTTTCGGCAGTTGATAAAAAGTGTTATTGATTTCGACTGTGTCGAACTCCTTTGCGTAGTGCTCAAGCCACTTGCTCTTTGGCAAATCTTCAGGATAGAACACTCCCCTCCAGTGGACATAATGCCATCCCGACGTACCAATTCGAATATCGCAACTCGTCTTTCCCATAAGAATCTCTCCCGAAAATCCTCCTAAAACGATCCCGATAACCAATGATATCACTCTAAGACTAAGAGTCTACGCAAAAACCTTGAATAGCCGGTATATTCAAAGAAAAAACGCTTTTGAAGTGGCTCAGGAAAGCTACTGATTGGGGTTGGTCCTAAGACTAATATACTCAAAGCAATTTCAAATTAACTCTCCATGAAGCAAATTCGTTATGAGAATAGTCGCCTTCCGTTTGGACTTGGCATGTGTTAGTTGGGTAAGTAAGTTCATCTGCCGAGCTGTAAAACAGACAGGGACCTTGACATCGAAGTTGGTCATGCCGAAAATTAGCAGCATCTTTTCAATAAGCTCCTGAATACCGGTACCGAATTTAGCACTGATTTGAACGGTTTTTCCCAACGCTCTGGGCAGTTTGGTGGAGTCGAATTTGGCTGGCAAGTCGACTTTGTTCAGTACGGTCAGTACATTTTTACCGACAAGCCTATCGAGCATGCGCTCATTGAACTGATCCATAGGCTGGTTAATATCCAGAACCAGCAATATCAAATCTGCTTGTTCGAGTATCTGAACGCTTTTTTCCTGGGCGGCTCTGTCAACGGAGGTTTCTGCGGTTGTAGCGAGTTTCTCGTCCAGTCCAGCAGTATCAAAGATTTCCATTGAGACAGGGCCGATTTGACATCGGGCCGAGACCCAGTCACGTGTGGTGCCTTTGATTTCGGTGACTATTGCCTTTTGCCAGCCGCTAAGACAGTTTAGAAGCGTGCTTTTACCGGTATTTGGGGGTCCTACAATAGCGACTTTGCTGCCAAAGATAATTATTTTTGCTTTCCGGCTGTCTTTTAGTATTTGCTCAGTCTCATCTGTAATTTGTTCGAGTGGTATTGTGTCTATATTTTCAAGCCAATCCGTCAGTATCTTGGATAAGCCGAATGTAATCTGGTTTTCGATTATCTTTGTACCCTGGATTGTCTCAGCCCTTAGCTGAGTCAGCTTAGCCTCGACCTTGATTGTATCGTCGTGTTTGTCTGCAATTAGGATTTTGGCTAAGAGCTGCTCTGCGGTAATTGGTTTTACACCGGAGCGCTCAAGCAGTTGCATTATTGCAGAAACGATGAGGGGATTGCCATGGCAGTTTATCGCGAAGTTATCAGGTCCTTCACAACCAATTGTAACCTGGTCGACAGTTTCATTTGCATCGGCGATCATACCGAGCATGATTTTTCCGGATTCAAGGTTGGAGGGCTTTGCTCCCGTGGGTCTGAATATTTTGTTAATGATAGCCTTAGCGTCACCGCTGTAAAGCTGGATAATAGATATTGCGCCAGTACCCTTGCCGGTCATTACTGCTGCGTAAGTGGCCATAAGTCATACAATATTTGCCTTTTTTTCAACATATTTTTGATAGGCCAAAACGATGCCTTTTACGACCAGGTTGGGCACATAATTATCCACGAATTCACAGTCGTCCTTTATTATTTCAGCAGCGGAGCCTGTGATTATCGTCTGGGGCCACCTGCCCGTTTTTTCTGCATAGCGTCTTACGATTTCCTCAAGCGCTCCAATTATTGAATAATATAATCCGCAATTTATAGCCTCAGCCGTACTTTTACCGTACGGTTCGTTAGGCTTGGTGATTTTAACCTTTGGTAGCTGGGCAGTATTTTGTTGAAGGGCCTGTGCACTGATTTCGAAACCTGGGCAAATTGCACCACCTTGGAAGACGCCGTTCTGGTCGATAAAATCGATGGTGACGGCGGTGCCGAAATCGGCTACTACCACAGCATCTTCGACCACTGCGTATGCCGCTGCAGCCGAAATCACTCTGTCCGTTCCGAGTGTTTCAGGCTCATCGACCCATACCGGCATTGGCAGTGGTATTTCTTTGCCTATAACGTGTATCTTTTCATTCAGTTGCTCTTTTGCTATTTGCTCGATGGCGTCTGTCCAGGCAGGTTTCACACTGCTGACCACAATGACACCATCGCGTTTTTTCTCTTTTGATCTTTCCAGAGCAGGGATCTTTTCCCAGGTCGATATGAGGCAGCCTGTAAGTTCATCTCGGCTGCCTCCGGGGATCGATCGGACGAACTGCTCCTGGCCGTCAAGAAAAAGCCCAATCGTAATGTTTGTATTACCAATGTCTATCGCGATTATATTCATAATTCGTCACTCGTAACTCGTATCTTGTGGCTCGTGAATCGTGTCTTGTATTTTTACCTTATTTTTTTGCTGATGTCAATTGATAACGATGACGCGATTAGTTGTTTTACACAGATATTTTTTTTGGTATAATTACTGCATGGACAATCTCGGTTTTCCAAAAATACAAAGAACAGCATTTACAGTAGCATCGCTTTTGGAACAATCAGATGAAAAATCATATTGGTTTTCCAAAACGCCTTACGAACGTTTGCAATCTGTAGAATTGATGCGGCAAATTATCTATGGCTACGACCAATCTGCCACACGACTTCAAAGAGTTTTTGAATTTACTCAACGCTTACCTGAAAGCCGGCAAGAAAGGTCGTAGCAGGACAGAGTGATCTGGCCGACATCGAAAACCTTCCATAGTAGTCGGTAGAGTGTGATGTGCTACTCTGCGAAGTCAGCTTCGCTACGAAGCACGAGAATCGCACTAACCCACCTAAAACCATCCCCAAAAATACTTCTGACTTCCGTCCTCCGTTTTCAGTCCTCTGTCCTGTATTGCGCTTTCGCATATCATTTTTCTGATTTCGCCCTTCTTTTATGCCGATAATACGCATTGAAAGAGAAACAGCCCCCCAGAGCGGAAAGAATACATGAGATACAATCCACGGGACCTGTCCTGCTTGCCCTCCGAAGCTTTAGCGAAGGTGGGAGCGCAGTCGAAGGATACGAGATACGATATTGGTGCGGTAGAGTTATCATCTTTTAAGGCTTTAACAATAAATAATTTCTCTCGTAATCTCGTCCAAAATCCGTATAATTGCAAAGCATACCAGTTAAGGAAAGGTATTGGATGCAAGAGAGTTGTGAGGAGGCAGTTTTGAATTGACATTCATAAAAAATGGTGTAGAGTAGTCGGTTTCCACGGTGAAAATTAAACCAAGTCCTTAATATTCACTAATCCCTTTTTGGAAGTTGTTATGTATTCGGATTATATTCGTAATGTAGCGATAATTGCTCATGTCGACCACGGCAAAACGACGCTGGTGGACCAGCTTCTGTACCAGTCGGGAATGTTTCGCCAGGAGGAGCTTGATAAACTCGCTGGCGGCGAGCATGGATTAATTATGGATTCCAATCCGCTGGAACAGGAACGGGGCATAACAATTCTCAGTAAAAACTGCGCGATTAACTATACAGATTCTCAAGGCAAGGAATATAAAATCAATATAATCGATACGCCTGGGCACGCCGATTTTGGCGGAGAGGTTGAGCGCGTCTTAAAAATGGCAGACGGCGTGCTTCTTTTGGTCGATGCGTTTGAAGGACCTATGCCGCAGACAAGATTTTTATTGAGCAAGGCGCTCAAGCATAAGCTAAGGCCAATAGTCGTAATCAACAAAGTGGACCGCAAAAACAGCAGGCCGGATGATGTTGTCAACGAAGTTTTCGATTTACTTGGTCAGCTTGGAGCCGAAGATGAGGCACTCGATTTTCCGCTTGTTTACGCATCGGCAAGGGAAGGATGGGCTACAACGGACCTTGAGAAAAAAACTGATAATATGCAGGTAATGTTCGAAGCAATCATAAAGAATGTTCCTCCGCCGAAGCTTGTTAAGGATGCTCCGTTGCAAATGCTGGTGACGAATCAGGAATATTCGGATTATGTAGGGCGAATTGCGATAGGCAGGGTTTTTGCCGGACAGATAAGTGAAGGTCAGAAAGTCACTGTAATTGACGCCGAAGGCCTGCATACACAGCAAAAGGTTATGCAGATTCATCAGTTTTATGGTCTCGGCAGAAAGCAGGTTTCAAACGTTCAGGCCGGTGACATATGTGCGATATCGGGACTTGACCCTGTTGATATCGGTAACACTATTGCCTGCGCGGATAATCCTTCGAAGCTTGCGGTTATACCTATTGATGAACCGACGATGTCAATGACATTCAGGATTAATGACGGACCTTTTTCAGGCAGAGACGGCAAATATGTCACGAACAGACAGATTGGAGATAGACTTGAGAAGGAACTACAGCAAAATGTTGCATTGAGAGTTGAAGCTGGGCAGAGCAACGATGAATTCACTGTTTCAGGCAGAGGACTGATGCATCTTGGTATTTTGCTGGAGAATATGCGGCGCGAAGCGTATGAGGTTTGCGTGGGCAAGCCGAATGTAATTTTGAAAATGGTCGAGGCAAGGCGTCATGAGCCTATAGAAATACTTGCGGTGGATTGCCCGCTGGATTGTCAGAGTTCCGTGATGAGTCTTCTAGGCGACCGGCGAAGTGAAATAATGAAAATGGACGCCAAAAGCGGTGCGAGCGATTTTGTCCATATGGAATTTTTGATACCATCTCGCGGTTTATTCGGACTTCATGCCAGAATGATGAACGCTACGCAAGGCAGAGCGATTATGCATCATACCTTTGAAAGATATGAACTGATGCGCGGAGCGATACCGCAACGCAAAGCCGGCGTTATGATTGCGACCACTACCGGGCAAGTGACAGCTTATGCGATTGATGCTTTATATGACCGGGGCATTTTCTTTGTTGAGCCCGGAGAAAACGTATATGAAGGACAGGTAGTCGGGGAGCACTGCAAGGAAAGGGACATAACTGTAAACGTAGTAAGAAGCAAGCAGCTTACTAACATTCGGTCAGCAGGCAAAGACGACTCAGCCAAGGTCAGGACTGCAAGAAAGATGAGTCTTGAGGCGGCGATTGAATATATTCAGGAAGATGAGCTTGTTGAGATTTGTCCTAATTCCATTCGAATACGCAAACGCCTGCTGAAAGAAGTCGACAGGCAGCGCCACGCCAGAAAAGCCTCTAAGTAATAATGAAATGCAAATTATCTTTTCGTCCTTTTTACCCACCCCTGCTTGCCCTCCGAAGCTGGTTCCTTCGTAGCCGGTTCCTTAGTAGCCTTGGCGAAGGAGGATGGCGAAGAAGGATAACGAAGGATGGGTGCTGGGGGGATTTTTTGTCATTGCGAGTGAAGCGCAGCAATCTCTGTACGCTACCCGCTAAACGCTGTCTTTTTTTCTTTGCCTTTTCAATTCTTTTATGTTATTTTCTGCGACTAAATGCGTGATGCATCCGGGAGTGGAAACAATACACGAGATACGCTTCACGCTTCACGAGATACGATATTTGAGATACGCTTCACAAGATATGAGATATCCATCCTCCGAAGTGGAACTTCTACGGAGGACGGACGAATTTAATTGGCGGGAATTGCGAGTTGGGATATTGTATGACGGTGTTTTCGGGTGAGAACTGGGGTATAGCGAGAGAAAAGGGATGTAATGTTATTTTGGAAAGGGTTTAGCCATGCGGTTTGAAATGAAACTGGGAACATCTTTTGTTATCGCTACGCTCATTATAGCAACGATCTTCTACGTCGCTATTTCACCTGTTGCTGTTGTTTATCCTTTGCTGATCATGCCCTTACTGTTCTATCTGTTCCTAATGCTACCGGAATATGAGAAAATCACATCGCCCGGGAGATTTTTCCTTGTAGATCGAAAAATGCGGGCGCCTGAGTTTCGCCAGACTTATGTCGGGACGAACGTTGGCCTTGCCAGTTCATTGATGTTCTCGGCATCAATCGGTTACCGGTATGGAGTTTCAGCGATGCTCTGGGGACCTCTGACATGGGCGATTGGGATTTTACTGTATTACCTCTTGTTTCCTAAAATCATTCCGCATCTGAAGACGGACCATACGCTACATGAGTTTCTAGCGAATAGATTCAGTAGACCAGGAAAGAGAAATGTAGCTCTTCGGGTTGTAACATCTGGAGTTACGTCCATCATCTTTTGGGCGCTAATGAGCGTGGAGATATATATGGCTGCAATTGTACTTAAGCCGATAATGGGGAAAACCCCAGCATTTACGATTGCTGTTATGGTTGCGGGCGTAGCTTTCATTTATTCTTACGTAGCAGGATATGCTGGGGTTGTTAAGACAGATAAATATCAGGTTTGGCTCATAAAGTTTGCAGCAGCAATAATGTTTGGTACGGTGATATATTTGTTCTCTACCTCAGCAAAGGATGCCTCTATTCCGCTAGAATTGAGAAGCCCCTTCGCAATGGGTTGGCTCACAGTACTTGCACTGTTCATTATTTCCCTACCTTACCAGTTCTGCACTATGGATATGTGGCAACGCACCTTCGCTATGAGTGCTGGATATAAAAATGACGAAGAATTTGGTAAAGATGTCCGCAAGCATCTTCTGATTTCAATTGTTGAGTACACTCTTCTGTTTTGGATCTTTATAAGTCTTGGAATTGCAGTCAGAGCCATTCAGGGCGATATAAAAGACCCTAATCTTCTATTAAATGAGTTCCTAACGTTAACGGCCGGTTCTGTGCCTATGGGCTATATATTCTTTGGGTTTATACTTCTTGGAATTATTTCATCAATAGTCTCAACAGTCGACTCGCTTCTCAACTCATTGACCCAAACTTTCATGTATGATTGGTATAGTACTATATTCAACCCTAATCTCTATCGGAGGTTTGCGCAGTTTTCCCAAGATGAGGAGAGGAGATTCGTCGGCATATCCCGCTTTTTTATTCCCTTCTTCGGATTAAGTGGTATAGTTCTTGTTTTTTTTGTGTTTGGTATATTCAACTTCCTTATAAATATCTACGCTCTTGTTGTTGTTCTCTTCCCGGCCATCTTATATGCGATCCTTAGTTCTCGGGAACGCCTATCGTTTTGGGGGCCTTTTAGTAGTATTGTAGCTGGACTCGTAGTTGTGGTGTTGTTGAGTGTCACAGGGACATTTATTCTGAAGAGTGAAATCATTGCTTTATATGCTCCTATTGGAGGTCTGGTTGTTAGCTTTATCGCACTCGCGCTAGGATGTAATCTAGACCGTTTCCGGGAGACAAAATAATGCTCGAGAATATAAAAATTTCAGAAGGGGCTGTCATTGCTATGGTTTCCTTTATGGGTGTGTTATATGTTGGCCTCCTTTTTGCTTTTGTGACAAAATTGAAGAGTGTTGTAGCAAACGCTGATCGGAATCTCGTAGCTGCTTTGGACAGGCTTCGCAAGTTGATGAATCATGAGGAGATTCACTCAGAAGCCGCAAGAGCGTATTCGGAAGTTGTTAAGGCGTATAAAACATACAGGTGCGTACAGAGGGCGACAAGCACAAAGTTGATCTTTTTTTCGACCGTTGGGGTAGTTATACTATCGATTGGATCACTGTTGGCTATAGGGTATTCTAAGACCTTATCGCTTATCCTGATGGGCGTCCTGATTCTACAAACTGTAGTGATGCTGCGAGAGTGGCTTGTTAGTTTAGTGAAATCGGGGACTTCCATAATACGCTTTAAGCCGGAAGGAAGCGTAACCGAAGATAAAAGAGAAGAGGGCTAGCCAAAGAGGCAGAAGTATAGATTCAGTGGCCGAAGGATTTGATTTGCAGGTAGTGGGCATACGGCTGTCTGAAAATGTGCTTTGGGTTTGGCGAAAATGGCTTTGTAGGAATCATTTAATTAAAGAGGTTGAGAAGAAAAGAAAGAACCAATGGGACTCTATGGAGATAATAAAATGTAGGGCAGTAACGTAGGAGATACTAAAATGTCATTTGGATTCGGTGATTACAATTTTGGCAATCAGCCTTTTGGACAGCCAGTAAAGCCACGAGTGTTTGTAAGCTATCACCACGAAAACGATCAATGGGACTATGATAAGTTTAGTGGACTGTTTAGTGATACTTATGACATTATTACTGATACATCTGTTGACAGGAACATTGAGAGCCACGAAACGGAATATCAGATGCGACGAATCAGAGAAGACTATATCAAGGGCAGTTCGGTTACGGTAGTATTGTGTGGTAAGGAAAGCTATAAACGCAAATTCATTGATTGGGAAATATGTGCAACACTCAATAAAGAACACGGTCTTCTTGGTATCATTTTACCTGACAATAAAGCTGGTTACGATGGCAAATATACTGTACCAGGACGACTTTACGACAATATACAATCAGGATATGCCAATTTTGTTCATTGGACAGACAATCCGACTGAACTTGTAACGGCTATACAATTGGCAAGAGAATTGTCTAAAGAAACCACACTAATCAGAAACGGTCGTGATACCATGAAAAGGAATTTGTCATGAACTGGACTGGATTATTAGATAAATGGAAAGAGGTGCTTAGTATTCAATTTGATGAAAACTGGGCTATGCTTTTCAAGATTAGCCCCTTGTTGCTTGCATTTCTAGCTATTGGTTTGTTCATATTATTGTTTCTCAAAAAAAGTAATGGTAAAATCTGGCATAGATATGATGTTGTCGAGGGTGAGATACCAATAGTAGGTTTGGGTAAGGTTAAAATCAAACCTAATAATGATACTATCAAAATTGCCTATCAGGCATGGACTGAATTAATTACGAGAAAGGTTGCATTGCCATTTGAGGAAGAAAATGATGTAATAGTTGAAGTATATAACTCTTGGTACTCTGCTTTTGGAATATTGCGGGAATTGGCTAAAAGCATACCTGCCCATAAGCTTCGCAAAGACCAAAATACAAGTACATTGGTTACTGTTATGCTAAATGTTCTTAATAATGGTTTGCGGCCACATTTAACTAAATGGCAGGCAAAATTTCGTAGTTGGTATGACTTTGAGAAAAAAGAGTGTGCAAAAGAACGCTTGTCTCCTCAAGAGATACAGCGAAAGTATCCGGAATACGAGGCTCTCATTGATGATATGAAGAATGTCAATGATATAATGGTCAAATATGCAGAATGGCTTCAAGAAATAGTTGTGGGAAAGAAATAAGCAAGAAATTGTAGTATTTTATGAGTTGAAGTTGAGGACCGCGAAATCACCGTGACAAATCCGTCGCTTGTAGCTCGTATCTCGCATAAATCCTAAAATCCTAAGCTATAAATCTGAAACAAATTTGAATGACCAAAAAAGATTTTTTTGTAATAGTCCCATTCGACTGCGCTCAGGGCGGCCAGACGAAATTGAGGTCCTTCGACTTCGCTAAGGATGACCAAAAAAGGTGCTTTTTTGGTCGTTTTTTTGTTGACTTTTGTTTGAAAATATGTTAAAATACCCGCATGTTTGGCGCTAAACAAACATAAACCGCCTGGAGCTTGCCCCTTTCCTGGGGGGGCGGAAATAAATAGACATTTCATAGTTCGTAGTTCATCGTTCGTTGTTCATGGTTCATTGTTCGTGGTTCATGGTCAATTATCAATTATCAATAATCAATCAGGAGGCTTCCTAATGTCCAGCGAAGCGCAAATCATTGCCAACCGGCGTAACGCACAAAAATCAACCGGCCCACGCTCACGCCGCGGCAAGGCCGCCGTCTCACAAAACGCCGTCCAACACGGCCTTTCCGCCCGGCAGGACGCTCGTCTCGGCGGAGCGAGCCGGAGCCAGATAATCAGCTCAGAAAGCCAGGCCGACTTCGACCTCTACCGCGAGCAGTTGCTCGCCGAGCTGGCCCCAGCCAGCCCTATGGAATCTATGTTAGCAGAACGCATTGTCACTCTCTCATGGCGGCTAAAACGGGTCTGTAGAATCCAGAACCAGACCATAGACGCATTGAACGCAGATAATACCTCCAGCCCATTAGCCAAGCTCACCAAATCTCTGTTATTAAAAGGCAACTTGTCCGCCGTAGGCGGATCTTCCACCCGCGATACGCTTCACGCTTCACGAGATACGCGGTCCGCCACAGGCGGAACGAATTTAGCTCTGGGTCGTATGGCGATAAAGGACTTCTCAAATGGAAGGGTGCTTGAGCGGCTGTTGATGTATGAACGCCGAATAGAGCACAGCCTGTACAAAACGATACTCGAGCTTCAAAGGCTCCTGGTCATGCGAAAGCTGGACCCCGAATGTGAAATGCCATTTAACCAATTAACCATTTAACCACTCACAACGTACCACGAAATACGAGATACGAGCGACGAATTATGAACCACTATTCACTAACTATGACCCCCGAAACCCGATCCCTGAAGCCTGCCCCCTGAACCCTGACCACTGGTCAATTATGCAAAACAAAGCCAATTTTCAAGAAGCCCGAATGAACGTAAGCTAACATTTGCAAAAGGATTAAGAAAATGTACCTCGCCGAAGACTTTAGGAAAACAAACCCAAACAAAGCCAATTCTAAAACAGAATACAGAAGTCGGAAGTCAGGAGACAGAATATGACTCAAACCATGTCAAGGGCACAGTGGCGATTAGCCCCAAGTCCCGCGCTTGAGGTAATTATTCCTTAAGCTCTTTGACTTTCTGCCAGAGCAGTTCGGTTAGTTCTTTGATGCCGGAGCCGGTTACTGCTGAGATGGCGTGAATCGGCTGCGGAAGCTTTTTTCGAAGCTCTTTGACAATTTTATCATCTGGGTCGAGGTCCATTTTGTTGGCGACGATGATCTCTTGTTTAGCAGCCAGAACCTTGCTGTGCTGCTCTAATTCATTACGGATAGTCCGATAGTTGTCCAGCGGATCGGCCCCGTCCATTGGCGCGATGTCGATGATGTGCACGATAATAGTCGTGCGCTCGATGTGCTTGAGGAAATCGTGGCCGAGGCCGGCACCGGCATGAGCACCTTCGATCAGGCCGGGGATATCAGCCATGACGAATCGGCGGAAGCCGCTCAGTTCGACGATACCAAGCACAGGCTCTATTGTCGTGAAGGGATAATCGGCTATCTTTGGCCGAGCGGCTGAGCAACGCGAGATGAGCGTGCTTTTGCCGGCATTCGGCATACCAACTAAACCGACGTCTGCGATTAGCTTGAGTTCCAATTTTATATTTCTTTGCTGGCCCTTTTTGCCTGGTTCGGCATTTCTTGGAGCCTGATTTGTTGCAGTTGCAAACGCTTTGTTGCCTTTTCCTCCCCTTCCGCCACGACAGACACATACCTTCAAGCCGATCTGATTGAGGTCTTTCAATAGTAGATTCAGATCAATATCAAAGATAAGAGTTCCGGGTGGAACATTTACGATCAGGTCTTTTCCATCAGCACCGTGCTTATTATTGCTTGAGCCTGGTTTGCCATCTTCGGCTCTCCAGTGGTGCTTGCCGGCAAAGTCCATGAGAGTATCCAGGTTGTCTACGGCCTTAAAGTAAACATGCCCGCCTCTTCCGCCGTCACCGCCATCCGGCCCGCCTTTGGGGATGTATTTTTCGCGTCGGAAGCTAACGCAGCCGTTGCCTCCATCTCCTGCTTTGATCCAGATTTTTGCCTCGTCGATGAACATATCTCGTGACTCGACATAAAAAAAGGATGGTGCAACCACCATCCTTATTACCATCATAGCTTTTTATATAAAATCAGACGACGTGGACTCTTCGGCCCTGGAAACGTACCGTTCCCTCAGCAGTAGCGAACAATGTATAGTCTCTGCCAATGCCGACGTTGGAGCCTGGAAAGAATTTCGTACCGCACTGTCGAATGATAATTGAGCCAGCTTTTACCTGCTGGCCACCAAACAGTTTCACGCCCCTATATTGAGCGTTACTGTCTCTGCCGTTTCTTGAAGAGCCTTGTCCCTTTTTGTGCGCCATATTCGATTACCTCAATTATCAATAAAAGGTCTTATTACCGTGCGAAAATCCTATTTCCTTTAAGTTTAACCACGATAATAAAATATGTCCAGAAATTTTTCTGGGATTTACGGCCGTTTCATACTCAACCTCGCTATTGCTTTATATTAAACTGCTATTTTCCTGTTTACCACAGCTTTTGGTTCATATCATATCGGGTCTACAATGCAACATAAAACATTGTTTCCTAATGAGATGGTGTATAACCTAATTTCCCCCATGCTGCTCTCTGGACTCTATATAAATCTTCATTGCCAACTGACCAATACGTATCTTGTACGTCCGGGCTGATTGTTTCTCCGGGCAAGAAACTCCCTATCTCTACGGTGCGTGGATCACGCCATTTCCAGTATTCACTGTGCCCATCGGCAAAACCGAAGTTTGTCCCATCACCATGTCGAGCCGTAATTGGGTCCCACCACCTCTCACGATAATAGTAAACGGTCCAGCTTGAGGGTGATAACCGTCCTTCATCAAGAAAAACAATCTGCTTAGCAGCATTGCGAATTTGCATCCTTCTTTCCAAGGGAGGTAGTGTGGCTCCCTCAATCTCATCATGGCCATTCATATAATCAACTATAGCGTATGTCACTACCTCTCCACGAATACCTGTGGGGCACTTATAGAGTTTTACCTCAGGACAATATGGATACAGAGCGCCTTCTATGATTCCACGTATCTTTTCTTCTTCTGTATTACCTGGCTCATAGAACACCCAAGCGCTTCTTTCATGTGTGTTGGCGTATACAATCCTCTCGTCGTTATCATCGGCATATACATTCCAGGCGAGGGACAACTGCTTTAGATTGTTCAAACACGCTGCACGTTTGCCCTGTTCTTTGACTCTGTTCAATGCTGGCAGAAGAATCGCCATTAGAATTGCTATAATTGCGATTACTACCAGTAATTCAATTAGAGTAAATGCTTTCGTTTTCGCTTTCATTACATCTGTCATATTTATAGTAACCTTTTGCTTAATTATAATAGCAAATAGGCTCGAATGATTCAACTTCCTGGCGGTCTAAAAAAGACGCTTATCAGGTTCCCGAGAAAAAGGCGTGTTGCAACTGTTGGTCTGCCAAATAGTTATCTACACGGACTCAATTTTTCCGAGCTGGCAGTAACATTCTAAATGCGCAATGCGCTTTAGTAATGAGTTGGTATACAGGGATAGTTCTATTTTGCCTGCAGTATTGCTTTAGTGTCGCTTAGTGGAAGTAGACCAACTGTGGCGAGCTTTATTTTGCCTTGGGGATCAATAAAGAAGCTGCTCGGAATAGCATTCACCTCAGCATATGGCTTGGGAAGCCTGTCAGACTGAGTCAGAACCGTATAGTTGATGTTCTGCTGGGCGACGAAGCTCTTGAGTAAAGCAGGACTCTCGCGAGATATGGCGAGCATAGTTAGTTTGTCCCGGCTGACAGTGTTTCGCAGTTCAATCAGACTCGGTATCTCAATCCTGCATGGGCCGCACCAGGTTGCCCAAAAAATTATCATCACGTTTTTGCCGCGGTAACTGCTAAGAGTATGTTGGTTGCCCGCAAGATCAGTCAGGCTGAAGTCGGGCGCGACTTTGCCGGCCCAGGATTCAAAAGCTGGCCCCCACGTTCTTGCGGAACGTACGACCTCGCTGAGGCTAATTTTGGGCCCCGGGAAAAGATCGGTTAGACTACTTTTCGGTGTCTCGGGCTGTTCGGCGATAGGTTGAGGCTGTTGTAATTCTGGACCCGGCTGTTGTGTTTCAGTCGTTTCTGCAGGCTCCTTCTTGCAGCCGGTTAAAATTGCTGCTTCGGCGAATATGATTGCGCCAATCAGTACTATCATGAAAAGCGACTTGTATTTGCCTTGTCTGGTCATTTTTACACTCCTTTTAGCTAATAATCCAGGATTGCACTATACCGTTGCCATGCTGCTGCGTAAAGGCCAAACTGACAATTTTTTATACCTTGCGTAAGGTCGCAGGATGAAACCGACGACCTTAATGTGGATCAATTATCTTAGGCTCTGCCGCTAAAATAAGATTTTGAATACCTTAATCAATGGCCAGTGGTTGGCTATCTACGTGAGTTTCGCAGTCAGCTTGGATTTGGTTTATCTCGTTAGCGACGGTTCTAACCTGGTTCTCGCTGATGTGAAGGGCGAAATTAATGACGAAATCGCGGCTTCGAAGCGAAGCAAGCTTGTGTACTCAACCGGATTTGCGCTTAATAACCCTATTACGAGGAAAGCCGTGCCTGTGATGTGGCATATCTCTACATAGACGTTCTTTTCGACATCGATAAGGACCAATCGGAGGTGTTCGATGGCCAGAGCAATCGACATCCAGACTACTGCAATGACAATAGATGTCACATTTCTCATAGTTTTGCCTGCTGTAAGAACGTATGCGATTTCTTCCTTCAGACTTCGCTTGCGCCTCATACAGACGCGTAGTGGGATCTTAGCTAAGTACAGCAAAGTGTGATAACCATGCAAACGCACCCTACATTATTGTCCAATTCACTATGGGAGTACCCAAAGATGGATTTGAATTTTGACTATTTGGTGTTTACGTCGCGGTTTCAAATATCTATTATTACAAAATCGTTATCTAAGAGCTTGATTCAACTATGGCCGCAATGATTGAATTGCCAAAAAATATTTTAGCACAGAGCGAAGAGCTTAATATTATCCTGCTGATTGGAATTGCCATTTTTGGTGGCACGGTAGGGGCGAGAATATTTCACCGGCTTAGCATTCCGCGTATCGTAGGTTACGTTGCCATAGGAATAATATTAGGGCCTTTGCTGGGTGTCATTTCTCAGAAAACAGTTAGTGATCTTGAGCCGTTCAACACGTTTGCTCTGGGGATCATTGGTTATTTAATCGGTGGTGAGCTTAAACGCGATATTTTTGTGAAGTTTGGCAGACAGGTTATCGCCATTTTGCTTTTCGAAGGGATGGTTGCGTTTCTCTTGGTGGGGCTACTTAGCTTTGGATTAACATGGTATTTCTTCGACTGGAAAACTGCGTTAGCGGTTAGCGTGGTATTTGGAGCCATCTGCGCAGCAACAGACCCTGCCTCGACAATGAGCGTGTTATGGGAGTATAAGACACGTGGACCACTGACCGCGATGCTGATGGCAATTGTCGCACTTGATGATGCTCTTGCCTTGACTTTGTATGCTATATGTGTCAGTGTTGCAGGGGTAGTCATAGGACATCAAGAAGTAGGGTTTCTTCCCGCCTTATTCTCATCTTTCTACGAGATCTTTGGCTCGCTGGTGATAGGCATAGCAGCAGGAATAGGACTCAACTGGATTTTAAAACGAACCGATGAGCCGGAAAGAGTATTGATTTTTTGTATAAGTTCGGCGTTGCTCATCATCGGTGTAGCAATAACCCGGGAGTTGGATGTTATTATTTCAACTATGGCTTTGGGCGTAACGCTAACGAATATCGGCTCGAAGAAAGTTTCATCGAGCTTCGAGCTTGTACACAGGTTTTCGGCACCGATATACGTTCTGTTTTTTGTTATTGTTGGTGCCAGATTAAGTATTTCCGATGTAAGCATCCAAACTCTACTCCTCGCAGCTGCCTATATTATTGGAAGTGTTGTTGGCAAGACCACAGGCGCGTGGTGTGGTGCCGTTCATTCCAAAGCTGTCCCGACAATTAGAAAATATCTGGGATTTTGTTTGTATCAACAAGGCACAATTGCAATAGCGCTGCTGATAATGGCGAGCAACCGATTTGAAGGGCAGATAAGAGATACAATGCTGTCGGTAATAATAGCTGGTGTATTTGTACTCCAGCTTGTTGGTCCGGTGTTTGTGAAGATCGGGATGAAGAAAGCCGGAGAAGCAGGACTCAACATTACTGAAGAAGATCTTATAAGAGCCTACAGCGTCGCCGATGTAATGGACAAGAATGTGCCGGTTATCTCTTCTGGTGTGTCACTGAGCGAAGTAATCAAAGTAGTCAGCAGTACTGACAGTTACTATTACCCGGTTGTCGATAAGGACAACAAGCTGATAGGCAGTATCACGCTTGAAGGTATCAGAAATACCTTCACCACTCAGGAGCTAAATGACTGGCTGGTAGCGCTCGATATTGCCGAGCCGATTGTTACCAGTGTAACACCGGGCATACGACTAACAGATGCGTTTGAAAAGGCACGGCAATTCGACATTGAATGTGTGCCTGTTGTGGCCAAAAGTAATGGTGATACACTTCTTGGTATTCTGGACACGCGTATTGTGCATCGCCGACTCAGCGCGGAGGTGCTGGCCAAGCAAAAGGAAGCAGACAGTATGTATGGTCTAAGCAGAAGCTAAGTGCTGCAATGGTATAAATATGATTCATACACTTGCCAATTCGAGCGGTAATCTTTTCACCGGGCTTGAGCTTAACTTGGCTTTGCTATTCGGGCTAATTGTTCTGGGCGGTGCGTTGGGTGCGCGGCTTTTTCAGAAGCTGCATATCCCGCAAGTTGTAGGCTGCATAATCATCGGAATTCTTTTAGGCGATGTCCTGGGCCTGATAACGACAAGAACAATAGAAGCTCTTGAGCCCTTCACGATGTTCGCTCTCGGCATAATCGGTTTTATGATAGGTGCGGAGCTAAGAAGCGACATATTCAAAAAGTACGGAAGGCAGTTTTTCACCATCCTTTTTTCTCAAGGCATCGGTGCCTTTTTGCTTGTTGCAGTAGGTGCATCAATAGTTGCGTGGTTTGCACTGCCTGGCATAATCAATGATATCACAGCGACGGATAGACTTTACATCGGGATTGCGGTCGGCCTTGTGCTCGGTGCTATAGCCTCAGCCACAGCCCCTGCGGCGACGGTAAACGTCCTATGGGAGTACAAAACCAGAGGCCCGTTGACGACAACAATCCTTGCTATAGTAGCTCTCGATGACGCTCTGGCACTATTGCTTTATAGAGGCGCAGCTACAGGAGCAAAGGCCCTTATGGGCACAGGCCAGAACTCAGTCTTAGCTACTATCTTCATACTTCTGGGCGAAATTGTGGGAGCCATAGCGCTGGGCTTCTTGGCTGGGGTGCTGCTTTATTTTCTGCTGAAGTTTGTGAAGGCTGATGATAAGGTGCTTGACTTTGCGCTAGCGTTGCTCTTACTCGTTGTCGGTGTATCAATGATACCGCGAATCGATCCAATTTTGCCTGCTATGACGCTGGGCATAACAGTTGCAAACTTGATGCCTCGGCAGAGTAAGGCTACTTTCAAGCTTGTGGAGAAGTTTGCACCGCCAATTTATATTTCGTTCTTTGTGCTTGCCGGGGCCCACATGGAGTTTGGCAGGATAACGGTGTGGATGATGGTCATGGTTGCTGTGTACACACTATGCCGGGCGGCGGGTAAGGTGGCAGGCTCCTGGTTTGGAGCCGAATTTTCCGCGGCGCCGGCAGCAGTTCGCAAATATCTTGGCATTTGCCTGCTACCCCAGGCTGGTGTGGCAATCGGTCTTGCAATCCTGGCCAGCCAGCAGTTTGGCTCAGAGTTGGGCCATGCAATCGTTATTGTTGTTATGACCGGCACTTTCCTCATGGAAATTGTCGGTCCAGTGCTGGTTAAGGCTGGAGTTAAACGGGCCGGCGAAATAGGCTTAAATATCACCGAGGATGACCTTATCAAGACGTACACCGTTGGTGATATAATGGACACCGATGTGCCGGTGATCTCCGCGGGTACCTTGCTTAGTGACGTTATCAAAGTAGTCAGCAGCACTAACCACTTTTACTATTCAGTTATTGACGATAAGAACAAACTTCTGGGGGCCATCACACTCGACGGCATAAGGAGCATGTTTGCCACACAGGAGCTGAGTGACTGGCTGGTGGCACTTGATATTGTAGAACCTGTCATTGCCAAGGTGAAGCCTGATATGGCTTTAGCAGATGCACTGGAGAAGGCAAGGCAATTAGATGTGGAATGTATGCCCGTTGTGGCTGCGAAGGATGGTGACAAGCTTGTTGGCGTTTTAGAAACCAGAACTGTTCGTCGCCGGCTCAGCGCAGAAGTCCTAGCCAAACAAAGGCAAGCCGATGCGATGTACAGTACGGCCTAGATGTTGGGGGGAACGTGCACCGATTTTAACACAACTCTTTTGGTGGGGTTTGTTCAGGTTTTTCAACTATTGGCGTGGTGAGAAACTTGTATATGCTTAAGAATAGATTATAATAGTTTCTTTTTATAGTTATCGAAATTAGTCTACAGGCTAAAGGGAAACATATTATGAAGCTTGTCAACGTTTTGCGGAAAGAGTGTATGCAGGCTAATTCGGCGTTTAACAACAAGAAGGAGGTGCTGCAAGCAATTGCTCACTTGGCTAAGAAAAGTCCGATTCTGGCCGATGTGAGCGAGCAAAGTGTTCTTGAGGGACTGCGAAAGCGCGAGGCTTTGGGATCTACCGGTTTTGGCAAGGGGATAGCCATTCCCCATTGTCGTCTGAAATCTGTGCCGGATTTTGTTATTGGGATAATCACCGTGCCCGGTGGTGTGAATTTCGAGGCTTTAGACGATGAGAAAGTGAAACTTATCGTTTTTATTGTAGGGCCGGAGGGCAACGCCAGCAGGCACATAAAGCTGCTTTCTGCCATCTCACAGACTCTCTTGGTGTCTGGGGTTATCAAGGAAGTTCTGGACCAACGGACACCCGATGGTATCTACGAGAGCTTTCTGCGTTATACAGTGCCCGAGGTAGGTATAGAGGAAGAACCTGGTAATAGCCTGTTGCATATATTTGTCCAGGATGAAGATGTGTTCAGAGAAGTTCTCCAGCTCTTGGCCGCGGTAGATGATAGTCCCCTTATGGTAGTCGATGCGAAAAATGCAGGGGCATATCTTGCAAAGATACCTTTGTTTGCTGACTTCTGGACAGATCAGCCGAGCAGGTTCAGCAAGATCGTTATTGCGGTGGTCAAAAAAGCGTTGGTCAACGAGACAATTCGCCGGATTGAGAGCATAACAGGCGATCTTAACAAGGGCGAAGGAGTCATGGTAACTGTGCAGGCGATTTTATATTCGGCAGGTTCTTTAATTACTCAACTGTGAGGATGGGTTGTTGGAGTTTGTATAATAAGAGAAAGAGCTTGAGCTATGAGTCTTGACGTTTCGTTTATTCATCTTTCGGCGATAACACTTCTTGGATTAGCCACGATTGGAGGATTCTTCCTTGGTCGCGGAGCGAGACGGATCAGGCTGCCGTCGCTTATAGGCTATATGGTTCTTGGGGTGATCCTCGGTCCTTCGCTGCTGCATCTTTTCAGCGATTCATTGTTAGGGCATTTGTCGTTTATCACGGAGGTTTCTCTTGGGCTGGTGGCATTTAGCATTGGCTCGGAGCTGAATATATCTTCCATGAAGCGTCTCGGTGCAGCAATCGTCGGGATAATTTTTGCGGAGTCCTTTGGAGCTTTCTTTTTGGTTGCCGCGGCTGTGTATTTGCTCACGCGTGATCTTCCTTTGGCGATTATCTTTGGTTCGGTCGCTCCTGCCAGCGCACCGGCAGGCACCGTCGCTGTCATCCATGAGTACAAAGCACGCGGCACTCTCACCAAAGCCCTATATGCAGTGGTCGGATTCGACGATGGCCTGGCTATTATTATTTTCGGATTTGCGGCGGCTGTGGCAAAGAGTCTTCTTATCGGCGGAACGACCGATAGAGCAACAACTATTATGTCATCGCTTTTAGCGCCCTTTGAGGAGATCCTGTTAAGCTGTGTTGTTGGGGGCATAGTTGGGTTCCTGTTCTGCCAGATGGTACGAAATCTCCACAGTTCACGTGATATTTTTATTATCACGTTTGGCGTTGTCTTGTTGACTACAGGGTTATCCATACGCTGGCATCTGTCTCTGATTCTCACCAATATGATTGTGGGAATGATATTGGTGAATACTCGCAGGGAAACGCTGACATCTCGTGTGGTAGCTCCGCTACACGAAGTCATGCCGTTTGTGTTCTTACTCTTTTTTTGTCTGGCGGGTGCGCATCTGAAACTATCGGCCCTACCAGCATTAGGTCTTACTGGTATTGTGTACATCATAGCTAGGTCTGCGGGGCTAATGGGCGGCGCTTATTTTGGAGCTCTTCTCGGGCGGGCTGAAGATAAGATTCGAAAGTACTTAGGTATGGGCATCCTTTCGCAGGCTGGCGTGGCGATAGGTCTGTCGCTTATTGTTCAGCATGAGTTCACGCAGCTTGGTACACAGCACAATTTGCCACACGCTTGTGCAATCGGGACAGCAGTTCTTACTACGGTTACGGCCACAAGCATATTCTTTGAGATAATAGGTCCAATTCTCACGAGGATCGCCCTTAAAAAGGCTGGTGAAATACCCGAGTCGCGGGAGCAGTAATCTTTATCATCCTACGGCAAGCAGCCTAATAATATAGCGATCAAGTATCACATGTTTAACTGAATGTGTGCTTCAGCTTTATCGTAAGCTATCTATCTGGGCATTCCTTTATTTCAATGTTGTCTAGGTCTGCAGACAATGTTATCTTGGCTGATTGTAGGTGTCAAAGACTTCTTGCGCATAATGGCGAGATTCTTGGCTGGTTTAACTTTGTAGTTTTGATAAAATTAACCACAGCCAAATGTAGCTTTTGAAGAGTCTTGTTTTCTCTTTCACCTACTATGATTACGTCGTAAAAAATCCACGGATTCAGTTCCGAGGACGTTTCGCACAAGAAGCTTTATGTGCAAACTCATTCTATGGTGAAACCTTGAAACGTCATTCGTTTCCAAAAAGCAGAAGGCTTAAAAGTAACAGGCAGTTCAAGCGTGTTCTAACTAATGGCCTACGGGTAAGCGATGGCTTGTTTACGCTTTATATGGCTGATAATGACTGCGGTCATCCGCGTCTTGGAATTTCAGTGGGCAAATCCTATGGCGGTGCGGTTGTCCGCAATCGATTGAAGCGAATGTTACGAGAGGTTTTCCGACAGAGTGTGGATGCGATTCCTTCGGGCTTCGATTATGTGCTGATAGCATCAACTCAGTCTTCGCAGAAGCCACGTGCTTCAGGCAGGATCAAAAAGGCTTCTGAGAAGATTAGCTTCGAACAAGCACGGAATTCTTTTTTGAATTTGGTCAAAAATGCCATTGGGACAAGGACCCAATCGAAAGAGAAGTTTAACACAGGCCCAGACCAAATAGAAACGTGATGGTATGGACCGGAAAACAATTGTAATTAGGTTGAACAAGGATAGAATAGTATAGCGAAAGTCAGGAAAATAGCAGCATAAAGCCTGATGAGAACCACAAGATGTCGGTAGCTGAGCGCTGGACTTCAGGGAAGCTTGAAGGCAAACACAAGGGGACAATTTTGGGTAAGAAAGGTAAGTTGGTACCGATAGGCACTGCTGCAAAAAAGGCTGGTGTTTCAAGGCAATCTCTGCAATATTACCTTATGATTGGTTTGCTTGAAGCAACGGAAGTTACGTCGACCGGCAGAAGGCTATTTGACGAAGGGGATATCAAGCGGATAAAACTTATAAAAAGGCTCAACGAGAGCGGTTATCAATTGCGCGCTATAAGAGAATTATTTCTCCAGGGCCATGCCGATTTGAAAGGGAACGAGCAGTGAGCGACTATGAAACTATTCAGAGAAAGCGCAATATCGTGGTAGGCGTTTTTGTGATAGTTGGTTTGTCTGCGCTTGCCTGGTTAATATTTAGGTTTGGTGATCTGCCCACTGTCGTCAGTAAGGTTGGGGCGTTTCAGGTATTGGTTCAATTTCCCACGGCGCCGGGTATACAGAAAGACACCCCTGTGCGTTTTTGTGGTTATCAGATAGGCAGAGTGACAAAGGTTATGGCTCCACGGATGCGTGCGGATCTGATCACGGGTCAGGAGTATCATCAGACTGTTGTTATCCTTACTGTTGACAAGCAATATGTTGATATCCCATCTAACGTAAAAGTCAAATTAATGACTCGCGGGCTTGGAAGCAGCTATATTGAACTTAAGGTAGATACTGCATCTCTACCCGCGCCACCTCAAGATCCAAATCGGCTGGAGACACGTTTTTTAGTCGATGGAATGTGGCTGCAGGGATCAACCGGTATGACCAGCGAGTTTTTCCCGGAGGAAAGCCAGGAAAAACTGAATAAATTGATTGAGGACTTGAGGACTTTCATTGCTAATGCCAACGATATTATCGGCGACGCTGAGAACAAGGAGAACATAAAAGCAACCGTGGCTAATTTATCTGAGGCATCTCAGCATGTTACGAAGGCGATGGAGCAGGCTGCAGAGAGAATGAAGCAAGCCGAACAGACGTTGGAAGAATTCCGCAAGCTTGCCACCACAGGGACAGCAACTTTGAAAAACGTTGATGCCAAGGCAGAAAAGATTGTTGCTGCTATGGTTGAAACAAGCGGACAATTGAGCGAGGCGGCTTCACAACTTCGGATCATTCTTGAGAAGGTAAATAGCGAGCAGGGAACTGCCGGCAGACTCATTAGCGATGCGCGATTGTACGAGAGTTTGCTTGAAAGCAATGAACAGCTACAAACGCTCATGCAGGAAATTAAATTCGTCATAGAAAAAATCAGAGACGAAGGGTTGCGGTCCATATATTAAAGCCTAGCTAACGTCCTGGTGCGCTGTTCTATTCTCGCTGTCAAAACTTCATTTGAGCCTAACCTGCGTTGAGCAGAAAAGAACTCCGTTTTTTGATGATGTTCGGGATTGGCCAAAAACCAAGCAGCCATAGAAGACCACACACTATTGGCCGCACTGAGGATACTCAGAAAGATCGCTCGGCTCAAAGTCGTCCGGCTCACCAAGACCTGCAGATAAGCCCACTATACTATCGTTGCTGGCAACTGATAACCACGAAAGCTGTATACTGCCGTCAAAATACATCTCGACCTGGAACGTATTGGTAGAACTGCTGCTATACTCAGGCACTGCCGCCCACGTCACTACCACACGATCCGATAGCTGTTTATAACTAACATCACCGGAAGATGATGGATTCAGATCGTCAAACAATACCGATATACGCTCTGTGTCAAAATGTTCCGCGTATGACTCTGAATAGGCACTATCTGGCTGCGTAAACGTTATATAGCCGTTGCTGCCTATGTAAAAGCTCGAATAGCTGCTGCCGTATATCCATACATTGTCCTGGCCGGACAAGTACACATGCTCATAATCGTCATCCCCAAGCGAAACAGATGTACCGCCGGATGGTTCGGTCGGTAACGCAGATATATCACTTATACAACAGCTATATGAACTATCTATAGGTGTAAATAGCAGGGACTTGTAAGATAAGTCAAACGTGCCTATACTCACAGAGAATCGCTCGGTAAAGTAGTCGTCCTCCTCCGGCTCAGGTAACTCTTCGACATACCCAGTGTAGTCCTGACCCGATATATCAGAGGTTACATTGCTATATGAGCGAGAAAGCGGATCAAAACTATAGCCGGTCTTGCTCGGTGTTGCCGTACCTGACCAGCCGGAAACAACAGCATGACTGTAATAGCC
>Ga0315544_1000996_pt1 | contig 23606 bp, 18 predicted proteins | sample SalMarSW160130MG_2_FD_202543 | JGI IMG/M metagenome (GOLD analysis project Ga0315544, IMG submission 202543) | Salt marsh sediment microbial communities from the Plum Island Ecosystem LTER, Massachusetts, United States - Salt Marsh Sediment SW1601-130 ... | reverse complement strand
CGCACCGACCGCCGTATTGCAAGGTTAGAACACATATGTCGTTGGTTCGACCGCTACCTGAAAAAGGATACTGACAGAATCTTGTAATAAGTAAGAGGGTTTTACGCAACAGCCTGTTTTCTACTATAAATCGTATACTTTGCCCGATTGCGTGAAAAGAAGCTTGAGACGAAGCTGTATTGGCTCAATCCCCAGTATTTTGGATAGGGCCTTTCCGTAAAGTATCAATTGTGGACGATAGAGTTTGACTGCATTCTGTAACATAGCAAGATCTGCAACGATATCACTCTTGTAATCCAAAATTGTCGCTGTCAATGGATGGTCAGACTTGTCTCGCGAAATCGTAACACGATCAAAAACACCACTCACCCACCGATCATCAAGAATGATCTCAAATGGTCTCTCGCGCCACAATTCGACATTACCCTTAGGTCGTGCTAAGGCTCGCTGAACATCGGTGCAGAGAAGCGCGAACCGGAATTGCTTGATAACTCTCTGCTTCATGTCCCTGGTAAGCAGCGAATTCTTCTTCCATTGCCCAATCACCCCCTCGATATCTGTGCTATCAGCCCACATGATCTTCTCAAAGAGTTCGTGCATCGCACTGCCAAAATCCTGGCTGTCATAAGTGTTGCGATCAAACAACAAGGCCCCGGTCTGCCTGACCCTTGCCATCCTCGCCGGTAGCACATGAGCAAGCTGTCGCCTAAGCGAAGGCCGCTTACAGAAATCCTTTGCCAATTCAGGTTGCTCGACTTTGGAAGTAGACTGTCCCGCAGTAGAAACGTTCTTGTACCAATCTCGTTCTCCCGCTTCATAGAGACAAACAGATTCATTGTGGTCAATCGTAACCCGAGGTCCATCGGCTGGCTTTGGGTCTCCAATTAGTTGTAATTTCAGGAGGGCATCCGTGGTTATGGCCTGTGCTGTTCTTCCAGGAAAACTTGTAATCATGTATAGGGCTTGTCTGGCCCGAGTCAAAGCCACGTACAATACACAAAGCTCATCAAAACAGCTGGCCTCATCGTAGGCCTGTGCCTGAGAGCTAAGCACGTGGTCAGCGTTAGAAACGAGCCTACGCGGCATTTCTAATCCCCATAGAGGCCGGTTGCTATCAACAGAACGAGCAATAATAAAATCAACCTTGCCGCCTCCGACCAGATTCCTCCCGCGCAGTTCCGGCAAGATAACGATATCAAACCCCAGCCCTTTGGATTGGTGTATTGTCATAACACGCACAGCATTTGCCACGGCTAGTTCGTCAACTTTGTAGCTCTCAACAAAGCGAAAAAAGGCATCACAATTGCGGTTGCCGCTTTCATCAAACTCACCGGCGGCATCGATAAGGTTTCTTAACATACTCCTGCCAAAATCGTCAAGCGGATGTATTCCCTGCAGTCGAGCGCCCCAGTTCCGGATGAACGCTTGAAATCCGAACGTCTGTATCTCTCGTAGCAATACCAGTGACAGGTTATCCCTGCTCAGTTGTTCTTCCACAAAATACCTACACAAAGGGCTCATTTCCAGATGTCGCCAGGCAAAGGTATCGCCTGGATGTGAGGCAAACCTCACCAATGAAAGAAACACGGAAACAACACAATTATCCTTGATTGTGGCCTTCCCTTCGTGAACAATGTTCATACCTGAGCATGTACGACGGAGGAAGTTCACGATTCTCTTGCCAGTCTCATTAGTGCGCACAAGGATTCCCACTGAGAGCCCTCGGGCTAACGGGTTGATCTCGTTTAGTAGATGACCCACAAGCTGGTACCGGTCACGAGCGCTTGGTTTAGGTCCTTCCTTGTTACATGGTGGTTCCAAGAGCGCAACATGCCCGTGTTTGGGAACAACGCCTTGCTGGCTCCTGTGCTCTTGCCAGGTCTTCTTCCACTCCTTTATCGTTTCCTTTGGCAATATGCCTTCCGGTAGATCCCCAAACACAGCATTAACCGTATCGATAACCGGCTGACAAGAACGAAAGGAGGTACTGAGCGGCTTTAGCGCAATACGCCCGCTGTATTGCTCAAGAATCTTAGCAAAAAGCTGGGCGTTGCCTCCACGCCAGCCATAGATCGCTTGCTTAACATCGCCAACGTAGAAGAAACTACGCTGACCGCTAACATCTTGCAGAATCTCATCAGCAAGGTTACGGAGTACTTCCCACTGTAAGTTACTTGTATCCTGGAACTCATCCAGCAACCAATGGTCCAGCTTGCAATCAATACGGTAATCGATGTACAAGCGCGCATCTTCATTAGGCATCCGACTGAGTAAGGCACCGCCGCTATAACGATTGGCCTCAGTCAACAGGTACTGAGCATCGTCAAACGTAAGCTTGCCGCGACGACGAACCATGACATCGTAGAATTGTTCATACCGATCGAGAATCTGGTAGATGCCACGAGTCTTGTTGAGCGCAGTATTAAGCTCAGTCTTCATGACATGACTAACCAACACAAGAGCCAACTCACATTGTCGCTGTGACAATTCGCACGCCGCTCTATTGATCGGGATACAAGCGCTTCCCTTACGTAAGTCATTCAGCCTATGAACGAGTTTCTCAAATAGGTACTCGACATCTCGGATCCATGGTGAACTGGGCCGAAACTTCGCCGCAGCATCAATAAAGGTATGCCAGCGCCGCATAACGCTTTCCGAAAGCTTGTCTTCCAGCAATAAGGTCTCCAGCTCCGATGCAGCAGCATTAACATCGCTAAGGCTTACCGGCCACGGCGACCCATTGGGCCAGATTACGTTTTCATTGCCCCACGCATTACTCTTGGGTAAGACCTGGTAACAATTTCTGTATCTATCGATGATAGTAGTTAGATTATGTTCAAGGCCTTTCTCCTCCCGGCCAAAGGTTGCTTGTTTGAAGGCTTGAAGAAATTCACGCTGTGTACTTCGATCCACATGATGGTGATCGAAAATCCTGCGTAGTATTTCCTCACGCGCCTCCCTTGCTGCAGCACCATCGTTGTCCAGCACCTGAAAGTCCGACGAAATACCAAGTTCCGTTGGAAAGGTACTTACAATACCGACTATAAAGCTGTCCAGGGTGCCAATATGCAAGCGATGGGAATTATCCAACAGGTCTCTAAGTAGACCAAGAAAATCACCCTGACCGCTCCCTGGCTTTTCGATTCTTTTCCCCATTCGCTGGGCCTGTTCTGGGGAACTGATCGCTTTGCATAGATACCTTACGATGGACTCAAAGATCTCACCCGCCGCTTTTCTGGAGAAGGTCAGCGCAATGATCCGATCTGGGGGGACCCCGCCAGCCAGGAGCTGTATATACCGATGGGCAAGCTGAAAGGTCTTGCCCGAACCAGCAGACGCAGCAATAGCCATGTGGTTGATCTTGTTTTGTGTCATGCTACCAATTTCTCCAAGAAATCCTGGAAAGCGCGCACATCTACACAATCACCAATCTCAGCGGGAAATAAGCTTGCGAACCGATCATACTTAACCTTTGGTGCTGGTGGCCAGAACCTGTGGCGTTTTATATCTTCAACAACACCTTCAGCACATATCCTGCCTGCCTGTAAGAGCTCATCGTCAAGACCATCCCAAAAAACTAGCTTAGTATCCTTTATGGCTTTTGGCAGATTGAAGTAGCCTAACTGCATACGACCTCGGAATTCCTTATTCGGAAGCAACAGTCTATAAAGAGGCAACTGAAGGTCAAGCCAGCGCTTCTCTCCTTTGCCGACCTTCACCTTGGCATAGTCTCTTGTAAGAGACGAAAGAGGACCAAGATGGGCTTTCTCTGGGGTTTGTGCTTGGTCTGAAGTTTTGTAATCTATAATTCGTATACAGCCTGTTTTACGGTGTTGATCGATCCGGTCAATTCGTCCTCGGACGGCCACGCCACCAAATTGTCCTTCGATCTCCATCTCGGATTCCAGAATCTCCCACCCATCTGCGGCTAACTTGCCCTGAACACGTGCTGCAGCGTTAAGGCGCTGTCTTGCCGCTTCAAGCTGGATCTCCACCTGCAATGGCGGTGTTGACCCAAAGCGTTTCACAACCCACTTTTTGGCTTCGGCACAAAGAAAGTTGCTTAGCCGCTGGCTGTTTTCACAATTGCGCATCTCACCACTTTTGGCCATCTTGTAAAGCACCTCATGCACCAATAGGCCAAAATCTAGCGGATCCATCTCTCGTTTTTCTTTTAGTTCTTCCATTTCAAGGATACGGTTCAGGTAAAAACGGAAAGGGCATTCCAGGTAATCCTTGAATCTACTAACCGGCAACTCTTCTAACTGCATGCGGTCACCTGAGACATCCGCTGGGGGAGTAGCATCAAGCAAGAAACTGACCGTTGATGGATAACTGGCTCGCTTCTCCTCGGGTACGGTGAAAAGTCGTTGCGCCCGTTCAGGCAAAGCCGCATCGTTGCAATGGAAGAACAAGCGCGATGGCTTCAATGGGTCACCTGCACTGCTTCGCTTGCCAGCAATAAAACAAGCGCGGCCTTCTTCTCTCCGCGACTCGATGAGTTCGGTCATTAAGTAGGCATCCCTTGCCAGCCGATCTTCATCATGCCGCAGCCCCAGTTCATTCCGAAGCGAATCCGGCAGGAAAACGTCACTTGGCTGACTATCGGGAACTAATCCATCGTTCATCCCCGTGACTATCAGCAACGGAGCATCGTTCCAAGGTAGTTCAAGCCATCCCTCCAGGTCGATGACGGCATCACCTCTTTCTGGATAATAAGACTGTTCTCCCAACCTGTTAAGCAAGAGCTCGAATGCGTTCCTTTTTTTCAGTCCGATTCCAGTAACGACCTCATCCGCAAGTTCGTTAAGCGTGCTGTCAACCAGTCTTGCCACTTCTATAAACTCCTCATCTTCCGGATCGTTAGGATCAATGCTGCGCACTTTGTATATGGCTTGCAGCAGTGAGCGTAGCGCACTGTCAAGTTCGTTATTCTCAAAGATATCTAGCTGGTCTTGTACAAACGCAGTTGCCCTTCTAAGATCAGCAAACTGCTTGCTCTCCGTCTTACTGACTGGCTCACGGAACAGACGATGCGTTACATCTTCCAGTGCTAAAGGCAGGTAACGGTTGCGAAAGACGTCCAGGTCTTCCAACAGATTGCACGGCGACACGCTACAACTCGCTTGCAGAAACCCGAGAACATCGCTCTGCCGTAAGAAACGACCAAAAGTGCCATAATTACTATCATTGACCAGCATCCAAAACGCTTCGAGAAGCTGGTATACTGGATGCTCCCTAAGAGTCTTTCCCGCAGGATCAAATGTACTTAGTCCCTTATCAGCCAGGTCAGCCGCCAAGAACGAGGTCACACTGCGATCCGGAACACCAAGAGCAATGTCATTTGGACCAAACCTGCCAACCTCTGTAGCAAGCACCTCCAGGACCTTACTGCTCTGCAAGGCCGGAGAGCCTGCAAGAATGATATTTGCCCTCGCATCAGGAACATCAATTTGAGCCTTGCGCCACCTTCCCGTAATAGGCCGTCCCCAACTATCAAACTGGTCCTTCAAGCTTTCCGGAGCGTGCACCAGGACAATGATACTAGTCTGCTCTGCAAGATGGTCCAACGCTCGAAGCACAAGCGGTGTAGGATCAGGAACGGCGGCTATGACTACTGTGTCGATTCTCTCTGGAAGCCTCGGGTTTTCGGCTTGGTTGATCATAAGTTCAAGAGGATCTGATCGGTCAAGTTCCCGAAGGCGCTTTAGATAGGCTCCCTCTAGCCTTGCCAAGTCCTTCCAGCGCTCTGGTTCTTGGAGAAGGCTAGCAAGATCTCTTTGCACATCCGTTATTTGATATCCTCCATCAGCAAGCCTACTACGCAACCCTTGAATCATATTCCCAGTATGCATCGCCCACGCGAAATCCTGGGTCGGCGGATGCACAGAGAAAAATCCAGCGTATTCACTTGGATCAATCTCTAGTAACGTTTCAGCCCAGAGTGCTCTTATCTCTGCCTGGTTCGCTACATGTACTGCTGGGTCATCCGAGTGTAATAAGAAAGTTGGAGTTACAACTTGAGGGGATAATACCGCTGTCTGCCGAGCTGCACAATGTAATGCTAGCGCCCCTCTGAATCGTCTTCCTGCCTGACGTGTAGGCACAACGATTAGCTTGTTCTTCAAATCGGCTGAGACCAAAGATGGCAAACGTGACAAGAAAGCACACACCTTTGTGGCTACTGGTGCATCCCAACCAAGGAAATACCGCTCTACCGACATGGGTTGTATGCCTCCACTGCACGATTACTATTGCCTTACCTGGCACGACGACATTCAATTGACAATCAACCCTGCTCAAATAAACGCAAAATCAAGACAAATTCTTGCAAATCTCGAGCAAGATTTCAACCCAAGATTCCCTCGAACGATACTTCCATTCTCATGCCCATGCATATTTCTCAGAAAACAATGTGTCGAGTTGACAAAGCTCTACATTTGGTGTAGTTTAAGGAAACGTTTGCGCAAACGTTTTGGAAAGGTAGTACATACATGACAACTACCATAAGAGATATTGCAAGGCAAGCAGGGGTTTCGATAACAACAGTTTCTCATGTCATTAACAAGACTCGCTTTGTTAGTGCCGAGCTATGCACAAGAGTCGAACAAGCGATAGAAAAACTCGGATATCAACCCAGCTTCTTGGGACGAGGCTTAAGAAAAGGTAAGAGCAATACGATAGGGTTGATTCTGCCAGACTATGGCAATCCATTTTTCCTTCGAGTTGCTAGGGGCATAAACGAGCAAGTTCAGCGGCACAACTACAGCTTGATAACATGCAATACGGATGAAGACCCACGTCAAGAGGAGTTCTACATCAAGTTGCTGCAACAGCAGAGAGTGGATGGCTTCGTGATTGCGTCAGCTCTGCCAGATAATAACAAGACGCTAATATCGCTAACTAACAGCCATATTCCCTTAGTGCTTATTGATAGGTATTATAAGGAACTTCAGGTAGATCAAGTTTTCTCCAACAATGAAGCGGGAACATACAGGGCCATAGTATATCTAGTTAAACTCGGGCATACAGCCATAGGCTTGCTCGAAGGGATACCAAGCCTCAGACCGATCAAAGATAGAGTGGTAGGGTATAGGAGGGCTTTACAGGAACATGGGATCGAGGAAAACGGAAAGCTCATAGCGCAAGGCTATTCACAGATCGAAGAAGGCTATACAGCCACAGAATATCTAATCAACAATACCAACATTACAGCCATCTTTAGTACGAACAATATGATGACCCTCGGAGCATTGCGTTACTTCAAAACCAAGAGAATCAAATGCCCTGAAGATATTTCCTTGATTGGGTTTGATGACGCTGATTGGACTACTGCCTTCACTCCTAGCTTGAGTGTTGTTGCTCAACAAGCTTACGATATGGGCTACCGTGCTAGTGAATTGCTGTTTAGGGCAATTGCCAAAAATGGTGAGCGGTCGAAACCACTCCATATTGAACTTGACACAACTCTTCTCATCAGAGAATCGACCGTAACTGTCACCAAGAATTCAGCTGCGGGAGGTGATAACGCAAAATACTAAGGCTTGCAATCCTGCAAGCAAGAAAAACAGAATACTCACACTAGAAATACAAATAGCTTCGAAGTAAGAGGAGGAAAAATGTTTAGAAAACTGGCGCTTGTGTTGGTAGTGCTAGCAATGCTTATTCCGGCGATGAATGTCGTAGCAAATGACAACGAGCTCACTGTTTATCACTGGTGGACAGCAGGAGGGGAAAAAGAGGCCATCGATGCGGTTTTCGACCTTTACCATACTGTATATCCTGGCATCGCGCTTGTAGAGAACCCAACCTCGGGTGGCGGTGGCGGAATCATGAGAGCCCAGATAAAGACCATGATCATGGCCGGCAATGCCCCTGATACTTTCCAACTTACGTATGGAAGCGGGATGCTCGCATCCTTTGTCGATGCTCTTGAGCCAATTGATGACATCTGGGGCAACATACCAGTTCCCGCAAAGATCAAGGAAATGGGAACAATTGACGGGCACCAATATGGCATTCCTCTCAACATTATGAGGAATAACTGCCTTTGGTATAACAAGAAGTTAGTCGATAAGATCGGTATCGAGATGCCCCTTCGCAGCCTTGAGGATTTCTTCGCGGCATGCGAAAAAGCTAAGGCAGCAGGATACGCTCCCTACGCTATTGGGGCAGGGGCAGGACAGGAATTCTGGTATGCTCATATTTTTGAGCAATTTCTTTTAGCAGTACCAAATGGCGGCCCAGCTTATCTCGAAAAGCTCTACTCTGGCGAAGCCGACCCCGCCAATGATCCAGCAATTCGTGAGGTTCTTGAGGCCTGGAAGTATCTTAAGGAGAGTGGGTATGTCAATACAGACTATGGTGCCTTGACCTGGGATCAAGCGGGTGACCTGTTGATCTCGGATAGGGCCGTTTTTTGTCAGATGGGTGATTGGATGAAGGGGCACCTTACCTGCGCAGGTTGGAAGCCTGGCGTTGATTTTGGCTACCAGCCAAGCCCTGGGACGGATGGCATGTTCACACTCCATTTGGATTGTTTTGTGCTTCCAAAGGGAGCTCCACATCCGACAGCTGCCCGCAAATGGTTAAGCTTACTTGGAACTAAAGAAGCCGAAACGGCATTTTGTCCTATCAAAGGCGCAACTCCACCACGCTTGGACGCGTTTACCGATATGTATGATGAGGTTTCCCAAGACATATTAGCAGCCTTCCGAAATCCGAATACAATTATCGTAGAGTCAGCTTGGGCAGCGCCTCCCGAAGCTTGGCTGGGTGCATATGGAAGCATGTTATCCGGTTTCTTTGAGCACCCAAATGTAGATCAAGGCGTAAAGGATTTTGCTGAAACCTACAGTATTGTTTTCGAGTAGGATGACCTCACTATAGACGTAACGTTTTAGGAACCGGGAGGCGGCAACATTGTACCCTAGCTGCCACCCGGTCCTTTTGACTAGTAAGAACTTACGAAAACAGTACAAAGTCTGTATTGAAGACGTTGAAAGGAACGGAAAATTGCAAAACCGGAAGCGAACGATACAAATCATCGCATTTCTCACACCGGCGCTCGTACTTGTAGTTACCTTCGTATACGTGTTCCTGGGATGGAGTGGCTGGCTCTCACTTACTGATTGGAAAGGATTGGGTGGATCGGCCGAGTTTGTCGGTTTCAAGAACTACATCAAGATGTTCACCAACGATCGCATCTTTATTAAGAGCCTTAAGAACACCTTGGTGCTTTCCGGGATCTTCATCGGAGTTACAGTACCTCTAGGATTGCTCAACGCCATCCTCCTGGACCTGGGCCTGAAGGCGAGGCGACTGTTTCGCATGATTTACCTCATACCGCTCTCTTTCTCATTTGTGGTCTCGGCAACAATGTGGCTTTGGATGTACGCGCCTGAGAGCGGGGCAATCAACTCTCTCTTGCGAATAATCGGCTTGGGCAGTCTCACACAGCCATGGATTACGTCAAGTAGCCAGTCGCTATTGAGCCTGGCAATCATTTACATTTGGCAGTTCTCCGGCTTTGCGACCTTAGTATATTACGCGGGTATCGCCAGCGTTCCTCAACAACTGCTTGAAGCTGCGCTAGTCGACGGGGCATCAACGTTCCGCAAATATGTCTCAGTTGTTATTCCGCTACAGCGTCCAGCAACGATCACAACAGTTGTGCTGCTACTCATGTACTCGCTGCGAGTCTTTGATTTAGTATGGCTTACAACAGGTGGTGGCCCAGGATACTCTTCACAGATTCTGGCCACCTACATGTGGCGAGTTACATTCAATAGAAACCAGTTCGCGTATGGATCTGCTATTGGAATCTTGATGTTCTTTCTGTCAATGGCAATTATCATTCCTTTCCTCGCCATAGTTAGGCGCAGAGGGGAGGCTTAAGTGAGAAAAAGAAAGGCTGCACTGGGAAAATGGCTGCAGGCGCATATCTCGCAACAGCGATATATGACTTATGTTATCCTGATTGCCCTTTCATTTTTCTACCTATTTCCGATATATAGCATGATAAATACTTCGCTAAAAACAGCAGAAGAGCTAGCATACGGTCCCCTTCAGCCTGCAGGTAAGCTGTATCTTGGTGCCTACTCAGAAGCATTCCAACGCATAAGAAAACCTTTCATCAACAGCGCTATCATGGCCATATCAGCAACGATCCTATCGTCGGTCATCGGCGCAATGACCGGTTACATCCTATCGCGCTACCGGTTTCGGGGATCAAGCGTCCTATTCTTCTTTATCATCATTGGCTTCTACGTAGCGCCACAATCTATCCTTATCCCGTTGGTACGCTTCATGGGTATGTTGGGAATCTACAATACTTACTTTGCTCTCATTTTGACCCACACGGCTTACGGCATTCCAATAACGACACTACTATTCAGGAACTATTTTGATCCAATCCCTTCTTCGCTTGTAGAGAGTGCCCAAATAGATGGCTGTTCAGTAATGGGTGTGTTCACTCGAATAATGCTCCCTCTTTCTCTTCCCGCATTTGCCGTCGTGGGAATCTTCCAATTCACCAATATTTGGAACGACTATCTGTACGGGCTTACTCTAACTCAAGGAGTTGCTTCACAACCTGTGACTGTAGCTGTAGCCAACCTAAAAGGAACTACAGTTGCCGCTTGGAACGTACATATGGCAGGAGCATTTATGTCAAGTATACCTGTGCTAGTAATTTACCTCTTCTTTCTTCGTCTAATCATAAAAGGGTTATTACTGGGTTCAGTGAAGGAATAACAAAGGAGGTTGTATAGATGAACGCAACAATTGTCAAAGTTCTGTTCGTAGGTGAAACATGGGCGGTCACCAAGATCCATACTAAGGGGTTTGATGTTGTGAGGCTAGGTGGCTTCGATGATTACTCCGTATATCTCAAAAATGCTCTCAAGAGATATCCCGACATTCAAATTACCCATCTGCCAAACCACCTAGTCCTCAGCCAATTTCCAGCATCTCTGGAAGAGCTGAAAGGCTTTGACGTAATCATCGTCAGCGATACGGGAAGAAACACTCTTACGATGCATGCTAACATGTTCAAAGTGCCAATGGGACCTGATCGCCTGAAGATGATAAAGGAGTATGTTAAGGGTGGAGGTGGTTTTATCATGGCTGGCGGCTACGTGTGCTATCAGGGCTTCCAAGGTATTGGCAACTATCACGGCTCTGAAATCGAGGAGATCCTACCAGTGGAGATCAGTAACCGTGACGACAGAGTGGAAACAACCGCTGGTATCAGGCCAGAGATAGTTGACCAGGAACATCCAATCATGAGAGGAATACCGGGCGCTGGATGGCCAACTTTTTTGGGATACAACCGCATAAAAGCCAACGATACCGCGACAGTGCTCGCTAAATGTGGTGAGGATGACACATTCATATCGGTCTGGAATTACGGCAAAGGCAGATCGATGGCCTTTGCCTCCGATCTTGCGCCCCATTGGGGAACAGACTTCGTTAAATGGGAATTTTACCCGCTTTTCTGGTATCAAGCAATAAGCTGGGTGGCTGGGAGATAACAAAGTAAATTAGCTTGGCCAACTATGCTACAAGGGAATAGGAGATAACCAATAACATAGATCAAGATAGTGGCGGGTTCAGAACCGGCAATCTAATTCAAAGAAGGAGGGAACAATGAAAATTGGATTTTTCACTACATGTTTTCCCAATCTATCAATAGCGAGGATCGCAGAATTCGCGTCTGAAAACGGCTTTGAGGCCCTGGAGATTGCTACCTGGCCGAGCGATGCCGATCGGCACGAGTATGCACCGGCGCACTTGGATATCGATGCTCTTTCGGAAGGCAGAGGTATTGCTGAATTGAAAGAGCTAATGGAGAATCTGAAGCTAGAGATTTCCTCATTGGGGTACTACCCAAATAACCTGCACCCAAATGATGCTATGCGTGAGAAGTATCATACGCATCTTAAAAAGGTAATTTGCGCAGCCGAGAAGCTTGGAGTCGAATTGGTGGGAACATTCATTGGACGGGATACCTACTCACCACTGGAAAAGGAAATTGAACGGGCCAAGAAGATTTTCCCTCCGTTGATCAAGTACGCAGAGGATCACGGAGTAAAGATCATAATCGAAAACTGCGCAGCGACACATCTGGTTATCCCTGAAGGCTTCCCATTGGGAATGAACCTGTTTTACTCTCCAAAGATCTGGCGAGCCCTGTTTGAGGAGATTCCGAGCCCCAACTTCGGATTGAACTTTGACCCATCCCACCTATACTGGCTCGGGGTCGATCACCTCCGTGCGATCAGGGAATTCGGGGACCGTATCTTTCACTTTCACGCAAAGGATACGGAATTCCTCCCTGAACAGCTATATAACAATGGCTTCCTGGGAACCGGATGGTTCCGGTATCGCACGCCAGGATACGGAGCAATCGATTGGCGAGAAGTGATCAAGGCCCTTTACGATATCAAATACGACTACGTGATCAGTATTGAACACGAGGACCCCATCTGGGAGGGGTCCGCTGAAAAAGTAAAGCAAGGCCTGCTACTAGGAAAACGAGAGCTTGATTCGCATATTCTTTAGCTAGTCAGAGAGGTGAGAAAAAATGCCACTAATTGACCAATTTGATAAAGGCTCAGCAATGACCAAGGAATGGTTATCTCAGTTTGGTAAAGATCATCGCGTTAATGCAATTCTAGAAGATACAATGATTTCTGGCAAAGAGACAGAGCCTATTTCTAAAGCCGGAACCATCAACATTGCTATAATTGGAGCTGGGGCTATTGCTCAGCGAGGACATATTCCAGAATTCTTGAGCATTGATGGAGTCAAGATTATAGCTGTTGCCGATGTCAATCTTGAGAAAGCAAAGTGCGTCGCTCAGAAGGCAGGCATTCCGCAATACTTCGGCAATTACGAGAAAATGCTCGGTTTGGATGAGTTAGATGCAGTGACTATCTGTACCCCCAACTATCTTCATGCACCAATTACCAAGGCAAGCTGCGACGCTGGCAAGCATGTTCTGTGCGAGAAACCAATGGCTACCAGCGTAGAAGCTGCGCAAGAGATGATCGACGCTGCGGCTCGGAACAATGTCATCTTGATGATTGAACAGGCTAAGCGATTTACACCCCCAGTTGAAATTGCAAAATCGCTTCTCCAAATGGGGATTGTTGGCGATATTCTCGCAGTCAGAAGCAAGTTTGGACACGCAGGAGCGCAAGCCTGGAGCCCCATGGGTAGTTGGTTCTTTCAAAGAGAGAAAAGTGGTGGTGGTGTGTTGGTAGATCTGGGCATTCATCATGCGGATTTAATCAACTGGTACACAGAAGGTATGGAAATTGAAAGTATTACAGGAATGACTAGCTCGGCTCTTAACAAACAATGGGAAGTAGAGGACTATGCTATGGGGATTATGAAGTTCAGCTCCGGTGCCATGGCCAGCCTTGAGGTAAGCTGGTGTACCAACCCGCAATTCGATGGAACGGAGATTGTAGGAACAAAAGGGACCCTCTTTGTTAATTATCCCGGAATGCCCGAAGTAGTCTTCCAGGCTGCTAGCAAGACCAACGAGCGTTTTGTTCCACAGATTCCCGGAGAAAGTAAATATGGCAGTCCGTTCCAGCATTTCATAGACTGCGTCAGAGAAAGGCACCGTCCATTAACTACCGGTGAAGTCGGTAGAGATGCCCTTAAGATTGTATCTGCAATCCGCGAAAGCGCTGAACTAGGTAGGGAAATCAAGATGAACTCCCAAAAGGACGGCTGACTATGGATATATGTATCTCAACATGGAGTTTAAGAGACCATGTAGGACAGGAGTTTCCGCTCTCTAGGTTCGGCCACATCGTAAAAGAACGATACGACATCTCCGCGGTTGAGATTTGTCAAATGCACTTAGTAACGTATCGCTTCGGTTTCGCCTTTCCCGCACAAGAGAGCTATTTTCTCGATGCTGTTCGTACTGCAATGTTGAAAGACAACATCAAAATCATCAATGTCCCGGTTGATGTTGGCAACATTTCCCAAATTGATGCTGCGGCCAGAGAATTTGATATGAATGTGGTGAAAAGTTGGTTGCATACTGCAAAATACCTAGGCAGCCAGGCGGTGCGAGTCAATACGGAAAGCGTCATCACGCGGGGAGACTCCAGCAATGTGGAAGTCAGCCTAGTCATAGCCAAGGAATCATTCAGAAAACTAGCTCTATATGCAGAAGAATTAGGCATCCAACTCCTCTTGGAAAACCATGGTGGGTTATCCTCAAATCCGGATAGTATCATTGAAATAGTAGAGGCAGTTGCAAACGATCATTTTGGGATATGTGCTGATTTAGGCAATTTTGCTGATGATATCCGCTACAAGGCCTTGGAGAAACTCGCTCCTTATACAAAGCTCATTCACGCTAAGACCTACGACTTTGATGAAACAGGAGAAATGAAGGAGTTTGACTTCAGGGAGTGTCTGCAAATATTCAAGAGAACCGGATATGATGGTTATATTTCCATCGAATTCGAAGGCAAGGGCGATCAATGGCAAGGTGTAAGCCAAACACTTCAACTAATAACAAAATCATGGAATAACGCTCAAGAGATCTGATGCTCCTTGGCTGTCACCTATCGATCGGAAATGGGTTCACCGGTGCGCTCGTCGCAGCGGAAGAGCTTGGCATAAACGCTGTACAGATGTTCTCCCACAACGCTTCTTCGTGGCGAATAAAGGAGATCAGCGATAAGGCAGCTGCCCTGTTCCAGGAGCGGCTTGTAAGCTCATCGGTGGAGTACATCGTCATTCATACAATGTACCTATTGAACCTGGCAAGCCCCGACAAATTCCTCTTTGAACGCTCGATTGCCGCCTTAGAGGAGGAGATCAGGCGCGCAGGAATGCTGAACATCGATCGGCTCGTCACACACCTCGGCGCGCACAAGGGGAGCGGAACAGAAGCAGGAATTGCTCGCATCACTACTGCACTTGATCGAGTTCTTGCTTCACAGAGCTTCTCACGATACCCAAGTATAAGGCTTCTTCTCGAAGACACGGCTGGAGCTGGGACAACAATGGGAACAGGCTTCCCCGAGATCGGAGCGATTATCGATGGTCTCTCGGATGCAAGCCGCGTCGGGATCTGCCTTGATACCTGTCATGCCTTTGCCGCTGGTTATGAGCTACGCACACTGCAAGGCCTGGAACAGACGCTTACTTCATTCGATCGGCAGATTGGCCTCAACCGGTTAGAGCTCATTCACTTAAACGACTCCAAGTTCCCGCTTGGGTCTCGCCGTGATCGCCATGCCCACATCGGCCAAGGTGAGATTGGAGAAAGCGCCTTTTCCTTGATCGTCAACCACAAGGCCCTACACAGCCTTCCATTCATCCTGGAAACTCCAAAAGAGATCGACGGGAAAGCTAATGCCGACCAAATGAACTTGGAGAAAGTGCGATCCTTCCGTAAAGAATAGGGCTCCTCACACTCCAGGCAACATTTATCTCTCGCCCGTTCGTTTCACTCACTCAAGACGCCAGGATCGCAGAGAGAAGAAAGAGAATGCTGGATTATAAAACACCAAGTAAAGGGTTTCTTGGCGTTCTTTGCGTCTTTGCGAGAGGCTAAGGTCGTGAGTCTTTCTCTGGGTTACCTCGCCTTAACTGCGAGGAACCATTTTAGAGACTGATTAGCTCACGCGGGAAAGTGGTCAAGGATTCACAACCGTTCTCTGTGACCAACACATCGTCTTCAATACGTACGCCATACTTATCGGGAATGTAGATCCCTGGCTCAATGGTAAAAGTCATCCCAGGTTGTAGATTGGTCTTATCCCCAGCAACAATGTATGGCGGCTCATGCACCTCTAGACCAAGACTGTGTCCTGTACGATGAGTAAAATAATCCCCATAACCAGCCTCTTCGATTACGGCGCGTGCAGCCGAATCTACATCCTCTGCCTTAACACCAGGGCTGGCTAGCTTCCGCGCAGCAGCGTTTGCTCCCTTAACTACCTCGTAGATATCTTTCCACTCAGGATCCGTTGTGCCAATAGCAAAGGTGCGAGTAATATCTGTCATGTAATTTCCGCATTTGCCGCCGAAGTCAAACAATAGGCAGTCCCCTTCTACAATTTCTCGCTCTCCTGCCGTTCCATGAGGTAGGGTCGCCCGACCGCCCGACAGAACAATAGACGGAAACGCTAACCCATCTACGCCTGCGCGAAATAGCTCCATGTGCAGAATACTCTGCACCTCCAATTCGGTCTGCCCTGCACGAATCTGCGTCAACGTCGCGCTTAACGCCTGTTCAGTTATACGGATTGCCTCTCGAATGCAAGTAAGCTCCTCAGTATCTTTAGTCATACGTCCTTCCATCAAGAGAGTGTCTGCCTGCCTTATCTCACAATCAGTTAGGTTCTGCTCTAATTGGCGTAACTCCAACAGCCGCATGCCTCTGTATTCTACTCCAATCCTTTTTCCAGACAGCTTTAGTCTGGCACAAGCCTCGGTAAACGCATTCTCATACCCTTGCGCATCGGTATAGGAGAAAATTCGCGCATCGTAGGAAAGGACCTGATTAATAGCTTTCAGTTCGAGTCGTGGAGCGATAAAACTCGGGTAGCCATCTGCCGAAAAGAAGGCAACAAGTGGACGATCGCCTATCTCACGAGTAAATCCTGTGTTATATGTAAAATTAGCCCCTGGAAGAACCACAACATAGTCCAGGTCATTATCATCCATACGCTGGGACAACGCCGCTACTCTCTGCTGATATGTATTCATCTACTCCCCCTTTCTATAGTCGTACCATAACACACTGCGAGAAGATATGGATAGTATAGCAGCCTTTCTTACGCTGATCTATGCATATGACAAACAACACTTTTGATCTCTATTCTCCCATTTCGCTCTAACCAGAAAACCTATATAATTGTTGACTAGCGATAGCAAGAAAGGGGGAAGAATGGCAAAATACAGGATTGCCTGGCTTCCAGGTGACGGCGTTGGCAGCGAGGTACTCGAAGCAGCAAGAATCGTACTGGACAAGGTTGACTTAGACGCCGAATACATTCACGGGGACGTGGGTTGGAAGTTCTGGAAAACAGAAGGAAACCCATTACCAGAACGGACAATTAATCTGCTGAAATTGACGGATGCCTGCATGTTTGGTGCGATCACCTCCAAGCCCAGGGATGAAGCGGCTGCAGAACTATCGCCTAAACTGCAGGGGAAGGGACTCAGTTACTCTAGCCCCATTGTAATGTTAAGACAGCTGTTCAACCTACACACCAATCTGCGACCCTGCAAAGCCTATCCAGGGAACTCGCTTAACCTACGTGATGACATTGATCTTGTCGTCTTTCGCGAGAATACCGAAGGACTGTACTCTGGAGTTGAGTTTCATCCCATCCCCAAACAGGTGCGAGAAGCACTCAATACTCATCCGAAGATGCAGCGATTCAATAACACAGCAAACGAAGACATAGCCGTGTCGGTTCGTCTTTTCACCCGCGCAGCATGTCAAACAATTGCCCGCGATGCCTTTGAATACGCCAAGAAACACGGTTATAGCTCAGTTACAGTAGTGGAAAAACCAAACGTTATTCGTGAAACCTCCGGGTTGATGATCCGTGAGGCACGTCGAATCGCACGGGATTACCCCAAGATTACCTTCGGCAAAGCGAATATTGATGCAATGTGCATGTGGTTAGTCAAAAACCCTCAGAACTACAGCGTTCTCGTCTCTACAAATCTTTTCGGAGACATCATATCTGACCTTGCAGCACAGCTCGTAGGCGGGCTTGGATTTGCCTCTGCAGGAAACATAGGTGACAACTACGCTTTATTCGAGCCAACACATGGCTCAGCCCCCAAGTACGCTGGGCAGTACAAAGTCAATCCCATTGCAACAATCCGTGCCGCCAAGATGATGCTCGACTACCTCACTGAAAAGGAGAAGGCACAACAGGTTGAACACGCAATAGAATCTGTGATCGCTGAAGGGCGTGTTCGTACTTATGACATGGGCGGCAGTTCATCCACATTAGAAATGGCTGAGGCAATAACTGCTGCTATTCAATAGGAGGTCAATATGGAATCAATCAGCCGTAGGATGGCACGGTTTGCCGGCACTCTCTGCTATGAGGAAATCCCAAAGAAAGCGCAAAAAGAGGCAAAACGTTTCCTTCTCGACAGTATCGGTTGCGCACTTGCTGCACTTAATAACACAGATATGCAGGCAGCCTACGCCTATATTCAAGCGCTCGGAGGAACGGCTCAAGCGTCCATCATCGGTCATGGAACCCACACCAACATGCCTAATGCTGCGCTCATGAATGCACTGCTTATCCGCGCTATGGATTACAACGACATCTACTGGAAACAAGATCCCTCACATCCATCTGACATCATCTCGGCGGCCCTTGCTCCAGCAGAGTACCAAGGAGCGGGCGGGAAAGACCTGATCGTGGGAATTGTTATTGCCTACGAACTTGAAATGCGGATGTGTTTGATTGCCAATCCAGGCATTCGTGAGGTTGGCTGGCACCATGCAACACTTACGCAATTTGTTAGCCCGCTGGTCGCCGGGCGGATGCTTGGCCTGTCTGAAGACGAATTAGTGGCAGCGGTAGGAATAAGTGGATCGAGCCACTTCAGCCTTGGAGGCGTCGTTGCCGGACAACTAACGAATATGAAGAACGCAGCCGACCCAATGGCAACGGAAGCAGGTGTTAGAGCAGCAATGCTAGCAAGAACCGGCTACTCCGGACCAACAGAGGTATTTGAAGGAAAGGAAGGACTCTTTGAGGTACTCTCCAATGTTAAGTGGGATCCCGATGTATTGTTCGACGGGCTTGGGAAGAGATTCCTCATTACCGAGTGCGGGTATAAAGCATTTCCCACCGAGGCCCTCACTCATCAACCAATTACGGCAACCCTTGAGTTGATAGAAGAACATAAGATCAGTCCTCACAGCGTAAGTGAAGTGATTGTGGAAACAACGACGCGGGGAGCAGACATCTTGTCTGATCCAAGCAAATATAATCCAACGACAAAAGAAACCGCCGATCATTCCCTTCCTTACTGCATCGCAGTCGCAATAGCAAAGAAAAACGTCCTTCCATCTGATTTCGAAGATGCCGCACTCAAGGACCCATCCGTGCGGGAACTCTTACCTAAGATAAAAGTTGTTGCCAACCCACAGATCGACAAGCTTTTCCCCAAGGTAAAGCGAGCAATTGTGACCATCAAGACCAAAAATTGGGAAACCTACAGCAAACAAGAAGACCATGCCAAGGGACGAGCAGAAAGGCCTTTATCAAACCAAGAGCTGATCACTAAATTCCAGGCTAATGCTGAACAAGTATTGCCAGAGGATCAACTGAACGAACTTCTCCAAGCCACCCTTAAGATTGATGACTTCAATGATCTACAAGACTACATGCCGCTCTTGTATCGGTAAGGTTGACAGAAGAGGCCACAGTTTGCATCAGTAACACTTGACGCAGGCAGAGATATGGACCTCAACCGTTAAGTAGCGAGCATTAATGGAGGGTGTTTTTCCTGCTCCCCTGACACCTTGGGCAATAGTAGGTGCGGGTATTGGCGTAGCGGATTTCTGCTATCTCAGTTCCACAAACCAGGCATGCTTGTCCAGTACGTTTGTACACCTGCATGAAATCGCGAATTTCATCAGTAAACAAGCTATCTCCAATGCGAATGCGAATCTGCTCAATCGCATTCTGCAAGACCTTTGTTATCGATCGGCACAGCTGTTCTATTTCCATAGAACAAAGGGTATTCACATAGCGAACAGGAGAAATCTTAGCGTCGAACAGGATTTCGTCAGCGTAGGCACTGCCGATGCCTGCGATCGTCTTCTGATCAGTGAGAAGCCTTTTCGCCTGTCGACGATGCCCTGCCATCAAATCACCTAACACATCTACGGTGAGCGCAGAACTGAGGGGTTCAATTCCCTGTTGTGCAATTCCCTTTACCTGTAGAGGATCCTTCACCATGTGCACCCGCACTAGTTTAACTGGACCGTTTTCGATCAGCCGCAGATCGTCACCATCTGAGAAGGCAACCATCAGACTTGTAGCCTTAGTCGCCCGTGTGTTGCTACGGCTGATGACCAATCGACCAGCGGTCATAAGATGAATGACTATGTGCAAGCCTCTATTGACTGAAAGGACGAGGTGCTTGCCCCTACGAGAGACTTCGCCAAACGAGTTACCGTTCAGTGTCTCAACTGGCGTTCCCACTATTCTTAGGACTCCTGGACGCAATACATGTACCGCAGTAATCTCACGACCGACGACCCGACGCTCCAAGAGCTCCTTCAACACTTCCAGTTCGGGCAATTCAGGCATATTTCTCCTCCACACCATCACCCTTGTTTCTTAATAGCAAACATGTTCAATGAGGCCCAAGTATTCCTTTCCCCCTTCAGATATGATTGTGACTTCCCGAATTTCAGCTCGAAAAAAGATTGTATACCAGCACAAGCGTTCATTCTCAGTAAGAAACAGTGTTTCTCAAGCCTAAGGTTGCTTTTCCCACCACAGGTGCGCGTGACAGTGACCATTGGGCTGATGCCAGGCTACATATGGACAATCTCGCATAGGAGCCTCCACCGCGATCACGGTAGGGACGCCTGCAAGCTCTCCCTCCCAAAGAAGACCGTGGGTTAATTCCATAAACTTGTCGTCAATAAAATCTAGCCTTAAGGGGGTCAACAACCACTGAAACCTGACAGTGTAACGATCTCCAGATTTGGAGATGGCATTGTGTACATTACACTGAAGCCGTGTATTATAGGTCACTTGTTGCGTTTCAAGGGTGTAAGTTGAGCTAAACGATATCTGCCAATCTGTTACTTCGACGCCACGGGACAGCCAACTTGCTGAGGTCTTCGTAGCAAGTTCCTGCAAGTAGCTTTCCGGGTTAAGAAGATAAGAATGACACCCCTCGCTAAATCCCTCCTTATCCCAGGTAATCTCCTTGCTGTAGACTAGGGTTAACTCATCTGTAGTGATGGTCACTACCTGCTTGCTTATTGCTGCAAATGCTCCAAGGCTAACAACAGCAACAGCGATGCTCAGTGTCACTAGTCTGACAGCTAACAAATTGCGGTTCATGTTTTACTTCCTTCAAAACTTGATAGTTGTTCCAACTCCCACAGAAACAAAACTTTCTTTGTATACTTCCTCAAACAGGGCTATTGCACTGCCTCCGGTACAATGGCACGGCCCTGCCCGGCTTACACCAAGCTCCTGTAAAGAGGTAATGATTGAACGAACCTTGCCCCGAGAGATACCGCCTAAGTGAAAACCACCAAATAAGAGATCGATCGGTCTACTCAATTGCTCTGTTGCCGCCTTTGCTATCGTTACAATTCCAGGATGAGCACAACCTGTAATCACAACCAGGCCCTTCTCTGTGTCGATAATGAGGCTCTGCTCCTTGAGCCCCAATCCCAGCTCTCCTGTGGTGTAAACCGTGCCAAATAGATGATTGGCCCTGGTTACTTCATGGAGTTTCGCTCCCGCTCCTCTCACAGCTGTCTTTAGCCGATCAGAGAAGGAATGGCCAAGGTAGACTTCGAGTTGCCCGCCCGCTGCTAACACTTCTTCTATTCCACCTGTATGATCGCCATGTGAGTGAGAGAGAAACACAGTATCAATCATGCTTGGGACAGCCTTGAGCCGTCCCATGTTAGCCATAAGCGTCTGTCCATCCGCCCCGGTATCAAAAAGGATTCTTCTTTTACGTAACTCAATAAGGGCAGAAAAACCCCATCCTGGAGTGAGGTCATCGCTTGTAGTATGGTTGTCATACACTATCAAGATACGTCCATTTTCCATTTGGTCACCTCCCAACATCAATACACCATTAGCTTACATTCACTATCCATCAAGTAAGCGACAAAGGTCAAATTGTGAAGGTCTCAATGGGAAATGAAACCCCTGCCCGGCAAGAACGATGAAGTATCGTTTGTGACACCACAACATGGGAGTGAGCAGCGTACCGACTTAGATCAGTCCGTTTCACGAAGTCTTGCTATTGCCCCGGCTAGCTCGCGTACATGTTCTAAGTCAACCGGTGCAGTTACTTCTCCTTCCTCCTTAAGGGCAGATCCGACAATGAACCCATCGGCTTCGCCGTAGGTAAACAGATTATCGATCCTTACCCCACTTCCAACAAGTACTGGTAAAGAAGTTGACTGTTTTGCTACCTGCAGGTCATCCGGTGCGGTTCGCTTTCCTGTTCCAATTCCGGAGACAACCAGCGCATCGGGTAGATTCCTCGCTGTGTCTAGTGCCGCCTGTTCCACTGTAGCAAGATGGGAAGCATGTTTCACTAGTACATCGGCAAGAATATTGACATTGCAACCAAGTCGTTTCCGCAGCTCCAGTAAGGCATGCGCCTCTCCTTCAATTGGCCCTTGATCGGTAAACGCAACCCCACAGTACACGTTTATCCGAAGAAACCGACCTCCAGTAGCAGCAGCAATCGAGAGAGACGCAAGCCCGTCGTTTCGAAGAACATTTACACCTATTGGGATGCTTGCTCTTCTTACTACCTCTTGAACAACTACTGTCATCGCGGCAAACGTTTCCTTAGAAGCATATTTGGCAAACGGCGTATCATGAAGGTTCTCCACAAGCCCTGCATCGGCCCCACCTCGTTCCAACCTATCAAGATCACGTAATGCAGCGTCGATAATCGGTCTTATTCCTCCACCAGCATAGCGATAACTCCCTGGCAGCGGAGACAGGTGAATCATTCCGATAAGCGGTTTTTCAACTTTAAATGGCTCCATAATATGCCGATTATATCCTTTGTTGCCCTTAACCAACAAGCATCAAGTCATGGGATATTCCTATCGTTGAAAGCCTCTCTACTTGCCATCTTCTTTGATGCTTGACTTTTCTACGCATTATCCTGTATAATACATCTAAGGGCATGTATCGTCTTATAAGTACTGTAGTGATCATAGGCCTACTGCCCTTTCATCATGTTTGCATGGGAGAGCTTGAGAACGCATGGCAAAGCAGAAAGTCCCCTTTAAGAATAGAGCGCGGCAAGTAAGCTTGCGATTTTGCGTTGCTATTCTTTGCATGGTTTTCGGCTTTGTTCTTCAAGTCTTATCAGCCTCTCCAGGGAACGTTGTAATCAATGAAATTGCCTGGATGGGAACAAAAGCAGGTTCGGGAGATGAATGGATCGAGCTTGCTAACAATACAAATTTTCCAATTAACATCAAGGATTGGTCCATTTATGGAGCGGATAGTGGAGATTGTGTGAACTTTGCAGATGCTGATGGCAACAGAACCTGGGTTATCCCTTCTTATGGTTACCTAATCTACGCAAATCATGAAGACGATGTTAATAACTCTGCGATGGAAACGAATGTTGATATCTGGGACGCAACTATAAGCATGGTTAACTCGTCTCCGGGCCAAGTAGTTCTCTACGATGCTCCAAACTGCACGGGCACCGAAATTGACAGGGTAAACCAACCCACCGGAGGCTGGTTTGCGGGCAACAGCACAGATAGAACAACCATGGAACGAATTGACCCCAATGCAGCTGGCGTAGAAGAAGCTAACTGGGTGACAAATGACCCTAAC
>Ga0315544_1000995_pt1 | contig 23617 bp, 19 predicted proteins | sample SalMarSW160130MG_2_FD_202543 | JGI IMG/M metagenome (GOLD analysis project Ga0315544, IMG submission 202543) | Salt marsh sediment microbial communities from the Plum Island Ecosystem LTER, Massachusetts, United States - Salt Marsh Sediment SW1601-130 ... | reverse complement strand
GCCTTGTTGCTTGCGCAACTCAACTTTACACTACCGAGCGGTTGACTAAACCTTACCCGGGCAGGCCTGTGATCCTTTCGGATCATTCCTGCTCAACTGGCAACCATTGCCAGGTTACCCTCACCTTCTGATCTCCGACTTCTGACTTCCGACCCCTGACCCTTGAATCAGGGGAGATTACTCTTAATATTCACCGGTTTTTCTTCCTGAATATGGGCCCCCTTGTCCCCCACATCCGTAACAACCCCTGCATATTGATAGAAATTGTATTCCTTGTCTTTTCCCCCGTGGTCCACGAGCAGATCTTTTTTTTCGTAAACCAGCGATAAAATTTCTCGCTTGCACATCTCAAAATCAGGCGTCAATTGGATGGCCGACGTCGGACATGCCTCTTCACATAAACCGCAGTAAATACATCGGCCAAAGTTGATGCGAAACCAGGCAGCGTAACGTCTGCCGTCCTCTCGCTCTCCCGATTGCATGGAGATGCAACTCACCGGACACACTGCCGAGCACAGGTAACAGGCGACACACCGTTCCCCGCCGTCCGGGTCCCGTGTCAAGATAATTCGGGCTCGGGTCCGCTCCGGTAAAGGACGCTTGTATTCCGGGTATTGTTCGGTAATGGGCTTTCGAAAAAGGTGCTTGAAGGTCGTGGCAAATCCGTCTGCAAACGCCTTTAAAACCTCCAAAGCCTCTGCCATGGGCGCAATCCTTTCGCCCAAATCCTTTTCAATATCACGCTGATCGTTGTTTTTTGCCACAATTGTACCCTTCAAACCGCTACATCTAAGGACTCTAATTCATAAGTTCGATTACGTATTTTTTATATTGTTTCACCACCCGCTTCGCTTGAGACGCCAAGGCCGCAGAGTTAAATATTATTTCTTTTACCGTTGAGAGGACGGCAAAAGAAAATACTCCAAGTTTTATAAAAGTAATATTATATTAAAATTCAGCCGGTTATTTCTTTGTCTCACAAGAATGCAGGCTTTTGCTTTCCGCCCTCTCAGCGGAAAGCAAAAAAGAAACAAATTCTCTGCGATCTTTGCGTCTTTGCGGTGATAATAAGTAATTCAATTATAATACGATACCGTATTTAAGAATAAATGGACTAAGCCAAAACGAATACTCCCGTAATCAAAATATTTATCAACGCCACAGGAACCAGTACTTTCCAGCCCAGGGCCATCAGTTGATCGTACCGCAGACGCGGCAGGGTTCCGCGTATCCAGATCATGACCAAGGCCACCAGCATGATTTTCAAAAGCAGCCATACCGGGGCAGGCAACCATGGGCCGCGCCAGCCGCCCAGAAAAAAGACCGCAACCAGTGCCCCTAAAACCTGTATATGGACATATTCACCAATGAAGAAAAGGCCGAAGCGCATCCCGCTGTATTCCGTGTGAAAACCGGCACCCAGCTCATTTTCCGCCTCGGGAAGATCGAATGGAATCCGCTTGCTCTCCGCCATGGCACTGATAAAAAAGATGATAAAGGAAATCGGCTGAACAAGAATAAAGGGATAATTTGCCTGCGCTTGCACAATGTCCACCAGGCTGAAAGAACGAGCGAGCATGACGATGGGAACCAGGGAGAGACCCAGGGAGAGTTCATAACTGATCATCTGAGCAGCACCCCGAATTCCGCCCAACAGGGCAAATTTTGAATTGGAAGCCCAACCGCCCAGGGCAACACCATAGACACCCAGAGAGGATAATGCGAAAACATACAAGAGCCCCACGTTGAGATCCGATATCACCAGAGGTATTTCCCGGCCCCAAATCTTCATGCTGGGTCCAAAGGGGACCACGGCAAACATGAGAAGGGCCGTAAAGGCAACTACTGCCGGAGCGATGAGGAAGACGACCCGGTCAGCCGCTTCCGGAACGATATCTTCCTTGGTGATCATCTTGATGGTATCGGCAATGGGCTGAAGCAGTCCGAACTTTCCGGCCCGATTGGGACCGTAACGGACCTGCAGTCGCGCCAGGAGCTTACGTTCCGCCCACACCAGATAGGCGGCGAAAAAAAGCATAACGCCCAGTACTACCCCCAGCTTAACCATCAGAAGAATCAATCCGGCAATCCAGTTCAACATGACGTGTCCTCATTCATTCCTAGAATCTGGTTTTTGTTAAGCGTAATCTTCAAGGCCTTCAGATGCTGCCAATCGAGTCTGTGATGCCGGGGCAGTACGAGAATTCCGGGAGCCATGTTCTCGACGACAGACGCATGAACATGGATGGTCCCCGCGTCCGATCGAATGGCCACCCTGTCGCCGTCGGAAATTCCCATTTGGGCCGCATCTTTCCTTGATAGAAACAAACAGGGGTCCTTTTCCATCTGCCGGAGATACGGAGAACGTACGGACAGTTCTTCGGTGCCAAAGGTCCAGTCCACGGTGATCAACACCAACTCGCCGTCAGGTTTAAAATCCGATTGAGGTACGGCGAGCCGATCTCGTTTAATACGGGCCCCAGTGCCTTGCCCAAGGTTGAGCCGGACGCCGGTTTCCGGAAACACATCCACGGGTGAAAGATCCGAAAACACCGGATGAGCTTTAACCATCCATTGCATTAATTTGTTGTGCATCTCTTTTTCAAGGTGATCGGCCGTTCCATCGGCAAGTTCTGTCAACGCTAGCCAGGCAGGCTTGGTTTTGTGGCCGGGAATATCGTCTCTGAAGGACCGAGGCGGATGGCTCCCGCCGCTGATCTGGGCTATGGGACGGCCGCCCCGAAAGGCAGCGTGCGCTTTCCGGGCCCTTCCCTCCTGATTGATGAAGAAACCACCGGCTTCATAGAGGGGCATGGTCGGAAAAAAAACATCGGCGGCCCGGACTCCCCGGGAATCCAGATAATCCAGCACAACGAGCACATCGAGCCGTTCAAGGGCCTGCTCTAATCTGATTCTATCCGGAAAATTAAAATAGGGATCGCTTTCCACCAGCACCAGGGCCCGAACGGTATTGGTTTCGATTCCCATGAGGATTTTCTCAAAAGAGGTCTCGATATCCGAGAGTAGAGCGGCACCAAAGGCATTGGCTCCGGTGAACAGGTAAAACAGGCCGGACGCCTTTTTCATGGACCTTAAGTGCCGGGCACAATCGGCGGCCAGGCCGGGGACGGTTTTCGGCACAATTTCCGTACCGCAGACAATCATGGGTCGCAAACTCTGACCAAAATCTTTCTCCACTGCTTCCATCTGATCCGGGTTCCATAGGGGCGTGAGATCTTCAGTCACGGTTCCATCCAAATTTTTACGGGCCTTGGGTCCGGGCGCTTCGGAAGTATCAGGTCCAACCATGTTTTTCAGCAAAAACGACAGCCAAAGGCCCATGGCATCGGGGGCCACCGGCAGGTGGCAAAAATCCAAGGGCAGACTGATGGGCCGGGGATCCACAAGCGCAACTTTGGCCCCTTTTCTTTGAGCCTGGCGCATGGCCATGGCCAGCATAGGGGCTTCGTTGACAGGATCTACCCCGACCGCCAGTATATAATCGGCGTTTTCCAGATCACGAAGGGAAACGGCCAGATCGGAATCGAGTTCGAATACGGCAGTTTTGACCTTCATTTCGATATCATGATCCATCCCGTATACGGGCCCTTGCCAGCCCTTTGTTCGGCAAAGGCGCTTTAAAGCTGCCTGGGTTTCCAGGCTGCTTCTCACAGAGCCCACACAGGCAACGGCAGCAGGACCGGATTCCCGGCTGATGCGTTCCATTCCATCAAAAGCCGCTTGGAGAGAATTTTCCCATGAAGCCTCTTTTCCACGGATCCGCGGGTACCGGGGTCTTTCATCCTGCCCGGCATAATAAAAACCGTACCGGCCGCGATCGCAGATAAAATGACCGTTAACCGCCTCGCTGAATTTCGCTTCCTGCCTCACAATTTGACGATAGCGCACGCTGACCACGGTACGACACCCCAGAGAGCAGTTGATGCAGACAGACGGGCTGCGCTCATAATCCCATCGCCGCCCAATGAACCGTGACGGCTTGTCCGTATAAACACCGGTGGGGCAGATATCGGTAAGATTTCCGGCAAACGGACTTTCCAGCGTGCCTGCTTTGTATCGGCCGAAATAGACACGGCTGCCGATTTGCATGACGCCCAGATCGCGATAACCGGCAAATTCCTGATAGAACCGTGAGCACCGGTAGCACTGGATACAACGGTTCATTTCATGCTGGATCAACGGCCCCAGATACTGATCGTGATGGGTCCGTTTTCTTCCCTGAAAACGTCTGATCCCATGGCCGCCTGCAATTGTCAGATCCTGGAGCAAACAATGGCCGCCTTCATCGCACACCGGACAATCATGGGGATGGTTCAGCATCAGCCATTCGATAACATGTTTACGGAAATCGACAACCTCTTCATCCGTGGTCGATACCACCATGCCGTCCCTGGCATCGATCATACAGCTCATCTGCACGCCTTTGATAGGACCCTGCAGGAATTTTACCGCACATACTCGACAGGCCCCAACAGACCCCAGGGCCGGGTGATAGCAAAACCGCGGAATCACGATGCCCAGTTTTTCGGCGGCATCAATCACCTTGGTCCCCGTGGGAACTTCTATTTCCTGTTCGTCGATAATCAGTTTCGGCATGAAAAACCTTTGTTATCCGTTTTTAAACGGACATTTCTTTTCTCGAATGTGTGCGTATACTTCATCTTTAAAATGCGTCAAAAGGCTCTCTATGGGTGCAACCCCACCGGCTGCAAAAGCGCAGTAAGAATTCCATAAATGCCGGCACATTTGCTTGAGGGTCGAAACAAATTCCTCCTGACCCTGGCCATGCTCTATACGCCAGAGCAGATCGCGCATGTATGGGAAGCCTTCCCGGCAAGGCGTACACCAGCCGCAGGATTCCCGGGCGAAAAACTCGGTTAAATTCAAAGTGGCTGCAACCAGACAGGTCTTATGATCAAAAACCATGATTGCACCGGTACCCAACCGATGTCCGGCTTTTTTCATGGTTTCAAAATCCATCTCAATGTCATAGAATTCAGCGGTCAAAAACGCCGTGGAAGCCCCACCGGGTAAGCAGGCTTTGAATTTAGCCCCTCCCCGCATGCCGCCGGCATGCGTTTCTATGATTTCGCTCAAGCGGATGCCCATGGGAAGTTCATAGCATCCCGGCCGATTCACCTTGCCGCTGACGCAGAAAATTTTGGTCCCCGAACCGGTTTCGGTGAGTGCCAGGTTGCGGAACCACTCGGGGCCATTGCGGATGATATGCGGAATACAGACCAGAGTTTCAACATTGTGTGTAACGGTGGGTTGTCCCCAGAGACCCTTCTCCGTGGCATACGGGGGGGGTTGTTTGGGGTTTGGCCGTTTGCCTTCGAGGGCATTGATCTGGGCCGTCGCCTCCCCGCAGATGTAGCGACCCCCGCTTCGATGCACCACGATATCAAAAGCATAGCCGCTGTCCAGAATGTTGTTGCCCAAATAGCCCGCTGCTTTGGCTTTCTCTATCTCCCGATGGAGTATCCGGGCGGCACTCTCATACTCGGGCCGCATAAAAATAATCCCCTTTTCCGCCCGTGCCGAATATCCTTCGATGATCATTCCCTCGATGAGCATGTGGGGATCCGCATGGATCAACACGCGGTCCTTGAAAGTCCCGGGTTCCATTTCATCGGCGTTGCACACGATATATCTCGGGAAAGGCGCGTCATCGGCCACTGTCATAACTTTGCGTCCTGCAGGAAACGCGGCCCCGCCACGGCCAAGGAGCAAAGCATCCAGCACCATGGCTCGAACATCCTTGTAAGAAAAGTTCTTCAAGACATCGGCCAGCGCTGCATAGCCTCCGCTCGCCCGGTATTCTTCCAGCGAGGCAATCCGGTCCGGCTTGCGATTTTGGAAAAGGACTTGAGGATACATTTACCCGGCCTCTGTTCTTAACTCTTCTAAGATTTTATCGAGTTTTTCGGGTGTCAATGGACCATAAACTTTGCGGTTGATAAGTATGGCCGGAGCCCTGTCACAATAACCGATGCAGCATACGGGCAGAAGGGTAAACAACCCGTCGGACGTGGTTTCGCCCATTTTTATCCCTAATTTTTGACTGAGAAAGTCTCGAATGGATTCATATCCGTTCATCCAGCAAATGATACTGTCGCACACATGAATGACATATTTTCCCACCGGTTCACGAAAGATAAAGGTATAAAAAGTGGCGAGTTCTTCCATTTCAAGAGGCGTCATGCCAAGTAAAACGGCCGCCTCTTCCAAGGCCTCGTCACTCAAGAAGCCGTAGTGATCTTGAAATGTAAACATCACATCCACCACCAGTTCCCGAGGGTGATCGGCAAGTGATATCTTCTTTTCCAGTGATGCTTTTAATTCTTCGGGCAGCATTCAGCAGGCCCTTTCTTTTCATGAGAAATTCGTACGTGTTCACGGGGTGTGACTCCCCGTTTCACTCCGGCGTCTACGTGTCTGGTCATTTCAATGACTTAGCAGCGGTGGCATTCCTGCCCACTCCGCCGATATCGTTACACGAGGAAGCACACCCCGTAAACACGTACGACGTGAACACGTACGAAATTCGGATTAACGATCGATATCCGGTAAAATAAAATCAACGGAACCGATAATGGCAATCAAATCGGATATGGACCAACCCCGAGCCATCATGGGCAACACTTGCACATTGGCAAAGCCGGGAGCCCGTATCCGTGTGCGATACGCATATCCCAGCCCATCGCTGACCACATAGTATCCCTGCTCCCCCCGTGGAATCTCACAGGATGCATAGGCCTCACCTTTTGGGATTTTAGGACCCCGGGTCACATTGACAAAGTGATGAATCAGACTTTCGATATCTTTGAGCATATCCTCCCTTTTGGGAACCGCATAGCGGTAATCATCGGTAATATAGCGTCCCGGCGGCATCTGTGCTGCAGCTTGTTTAATGATTTTCAGGCTCTGCCGCATTTCCTCAACCCGAACCAGATAGCGTGCGTAACAATCGCCGTCTGAAGCGAAGGGAATATCGAACTCGAATGACTCGTATCCGGAATAGGGAAACGCTTTTCGTAGATCCCATGCCAGGCCACAGGCTCGCAAATTGGGGCCGCTGACACCCCATTCCATGGCATCATCCAGGGAAAGCCGCCCGACGCCCAGGGTCCTGGCTTTGAAAATCGCATTTTTGGTAATCAGCGCTTCGTACTCCTTGAGACGGGAAGGAAAGACGCCCACAAATGCATCCACGGCCGATTTCCACCCTTCGGGAAGATCGGCGGCGACACCCCCCAAACGAAACCAGGAAGGATGCAATCGCCCTCCGGTAATGCGCTCAACGATGTCGAGAATCATCTCCCGTTCCCTGAAGGTATAGAAGGTGGGAGTCATGGCCCCCACGTCGTGGGCAAAGGTCCCGAAAAAGACGAGATGATTGCTCAAACGGAAAAGTTCACTCAACAGCACACGAATATACTGGGCTCGATCCGGCACCTTGATCCCGGTCAGGGTCTCCACGGCCATGACATATGGAAGGTTGTTGGCTGCGCCGGCCAGGTAGTCTACACGATCCGTATAAGGGATGAATTGATGCCAGGTTTGTCGTTCACCGATCTTCTCGGCGCCCCGATGATGATAGCCGATATCCATGTCCATTTCAGCAATCTCTTCTCCTTTAAGGGCAACGATAAAGCGCATCAAACCATGGGTACTCACGTGGTGAGGACCGATGTTCAGTACCAGCTCTTCCTCTCTGTCCGATCTCCGCACATAAACACCGCCATCCAGCGGCTGGTGTTTTACTGCGTCATCTCGGGTAAAGGGAAGCATTTCTGTGGCTCTGCCGGGGTGACTTTTTCGAAGCGGGTGCCCTTCCCAGTCGTGGGGCATGAGAATCCGGCGAAGATTTTCATGACCTTCAAAGCGGATGCCGAACATGTCAAAAACTTCCCGTTCATACCAATTGGCAGAGGGCCAAATATCGGTAATGCTTTGGGTTATTGGATCATCGCCCCACAAGGGCACTTTCAGGCGCATCCGGCGAGCCGGCTCAAATGAAAGGAGACTGTAAACCAGCGAGTAATCCGGATAGCTTTGACCCGGCCTGCGCGCGGATTCGTCGATGGCCGTCAGATCTTCCAAACGCCGGAACCGGGGGGACGCCTCGGTCTTGAGAAAGCGAAGTATCTTCTTTAGTCCGTCTTCCTTGACCTGAAAAGTCAGCATATCCGAGGTTTTCGAAAGTTGCCCAATGGTGTCCCCAAATCGCGCTTGTAAAATTTCAGCCAGGCTTTTGTCCTTCTCGCTGATTTCAATCTGAACCGGCGGCGGCGACCACATCAGATTGGAGCGGCTCTCAAAAAATCCGGGCGGTATCGCTGACGTACCGCGAATCGCAGCGCCCTCCATTCCCGGACCGCGCGAATCACGGGATTTGGTTTTTCCGTCCACGAGAATGGGTGTCCGGGAGCCCTGGGTTCCGCCGCCAAGGTGCAGGATAGAACGGACGGGCCGTTCCGAAAGGATTTTCTTCTGCAAAAGAACAAGTCCTTGCAGAACGGCTTCGGGCCGCGGCGGACAGCCCGGAATGTAAACATCTACCGGTAAAATCTGATTGACACCCTGCACCACGCTGTAGACGTCATACATGCCGCCGGTGTTGGAACAGGATCCCATGGAAATGACCCATTTGGGTTCCGCCATCTGTTCGTAAAGCCTCAGAACCACCGGAGCAATTTTTTTGAACACCGTTCCGGAAACGATTAAAAGATCGGCCTGTCTGGGTGAAGGACGCAACACTTCAGCGCCGAAACGGGCGATATCGTAGCGGGAGGTGAACGCCGTCGCTTCTTCAACAAAACAGCATGAAAGCCCGAAAAACATCGGCCACAGGCTCATCGACCGCGCCCAGTTGATGAGCGGATTCAGGTATTTATCGAGGCGGTTTAATCTCTTGTTCGCGTCGGGCCCCAATCAAGTCCCCCTTTTCGCCAGATGTAAACGAGGCCTAAAAGCAGCATAATGATGAAAAACGATATTTGCAACCACCCCGACCAGCCGAGTTCGTCGCAAGAAATGGCCCAAGAAAAAATATAGGCACCTTCCACGTCAAAGATAAGGAAAAAGACGGCGATTAGAAAAAAGGGAATTGGATAACGAAGGCGGGCGGAACCGGTAGGAATGATCCCACTTTCGTAAGGTCTTAATTTTTCAGGGTTAATTTTCTTTTCCCCAAGCCATGAAGCGATAAAAAGAATAGCGGTTACCAGTGCAAAAATCATCATTCCATAAATGACCAGGCTAAAAACAGCCGGTTCCCAGGGAGATAACGTTCCAGCAATCGTAACAGGATGCATGTGTCCTCCGCCAAGCGCTTTTCTCTATGCAATTGAGGATGGTGAATTCAAAAAAACGGCGAAAACTGCGATATGTGTTATCGCATCATAAGGATTTTGCTAAGCTGAATGAAAAAAAATCATAGCACCGAAAGCAGTAAAAATAATGGACGTCACAGATAAAATTAAAGCCCTAAAAACAAGGGCATGCTTTCTACTTAATCAATAAGACGGTTAAACTTCTGAATTATCTTAAACAATAGAATCCTTGATTGTCAAGTGGTGAAATGGACACAAAAATTAGAACCATAAGAAGGTAACTTATTCCTTTTTACGAGGCCATCCCCAGTTTTCATAATATTCCCAGCTGCCAATGGCATTCAACTCTTTAATTTGAAGATCTTTAGCGACCAGGCCGGCTCTTAGAACATCCCCAATGGAAAGAAGACCGATATAGTCGCCGTCTTTTTCGACGAGAATATGACGGATAAACAATCCCAAAAACATTTCCTTGATCTTAAGAATAGATGTGCTGTGAGCGGTGGTGTATAGCGGGGTAGTCATCGCCATCGGCAACTTCGGGCTGTATACCGGCCAGTGGGGCGTGCGCGAAGAAGACACTGTGGTCATCGGGGCGCAACAACCGCCACTTAAAAAGAAAATGTAAAGGTTAAAAAAACCAATTGTTAAACTACCAACAAAGGAGGAAAAACAATGGCAAAAGAAAAGGCTGCTTTTATTTGCGTCAAAGATACCCTTGATGGCGCTCACCCGTCTCTGGTTTTAGCCATAAACGCTGCAAGACAGGGTATGGAGAGCAAGATTTTCTATTCTTTCATGGGTATGAATCTGGTACTTGAAGGTGGCGTTGACAGGGCCAAGTTCTTCCCGCCGGGAGTAATGGGAGCTATACCCGGCATGACAAGCATTGCTACCGGGATGATGAAAAAGAAGATCGACAAGGCCAACATTCCTTCTCTGGGCGGAATAACCAGTTTTGGTCACGCGCAGCGCAGGCGCTTGCGCCGCGTGTTGGAATTTGGGATTTAGTTGATATTTGGTACTTGTATATTGATTTTTTTCTAAAGAATTGTCTTGAAGGCAAGAAAATGATTGTGTAATCATAATGTTGATTATGTAATCATGCTTAATGTAGGTTTCATGGTTCGAATACAAATTCAGTTGACTGAAGAACAGGCCAAAAAGCTCAGAGAGCTTTCGGCTGCCACCCGAGAATCTGTGGCCGAATTAATTCGAAAAGCGGTGGATCAGTTTATAATTACAGAAAAACCGGACCGATCGGCACTTTACCGTCAGGCAGAATTAGTTGTCGGCAAATATAACTGCGATACAGGTGACGTTTCCATAGATCATGATCGCTATCTTGAAGAGGCTTTTGGACCATAATAATTTTTGTCGATTTTTAGAAATCATATGGGTTAACGGCGACTGGTATACCCGTGCAATCCAGCGACTTTTCGCTCTCAACAATCGAAACGTAAGTCTTGTTAATTGCCTCAGTTTTGAAATCATGGAATCACGGGAGATAACCCACGCTTTTTCTTTTGACAAACACTTGCCTGAAATCGGTTTTGCCATCGATAGTTTTCACGATTTGGATCTTTAAAATAGATCAGCGTTTCCAGAACTATACGACTCCTTATACATTTTGATATGGCGACAGTTTCACTGCTTTTTTCGCTCTTTTCGTTGTGATAAAATATATAATACTGTTCTGAATGAACACTATATAATGGAATTTCAATAATGTCCGAGCAAAAAATAACACTGCCGATTGCCGGTATGACGTGTGCAAACTGCGCCATGAATATTGAACGGGGTGTGAAAAAACTACACGGCGTTACGGATGCCATTGTCAATTTTGCATCAGAACAGGCAGCCATAAGTTTTGACTCCAACGACTTGAACATTAAAGATCTGGTCGATAACATTCACAGCTCGGGTTTTACCGTTCCTACAACAAAAATTGAACTGCCCATAACCGGTATGAGCTGCGCCAATTGTTCAGCGAACATAGAGCGGGCTTTATACAAAAAGACAACGGGTATTGTAGCTGCATCTGTAAATTTTGCCACGGAACGACTGACAGCGGAATATATTTCCGGTGTTACCTCTGTTAATGATTTGGTTTCGGTTATACAAAAGGCCGGATACGGTGCAATTTTGCCGGATGAAGTTGTTGAAGGCGAAGACGCGGAGCAGGCTGCACGAAATGCGGAGATAAAGGACCAGACACGAAAGTTTGTCTTTGGGGCAACCCTTGCCCTTCCCCTCTTTATTATCAGCATGGGACGTGATTTTAACTTTTTGGGTATGTGGAGCCATGCACCATGGGTGAACTGGTTTTTCTGTGCCCTGGCCACGCCGGTTCAGTTTTACACCGGGTGGGATTTCTATAAGGGTGGAGTTAAAAGCCTGAAACTTAAGAGCGCAAACATGGATGTTCTTGTGGCCATGGGTTCCTCGGTGGCATATTTTTATTCTCTGGCGGTTCTTATTTTTCCTCCTTTCGGAGATCATGTTTATTTTGAGACCTCAGCGGTCATTATCACTCTGATTAAGCTGGGAAAGATGCTCGAATCCCGCACAAAGGGGAAAACCGGAGGCGCAATTCGCAAACTCATGGGTCTGCGCCCAAAGACCGCCACGATCATCAAGGACGGCGTTGAAAAAGAGATTCAAATAACACGGGTCCAAAAGGGCGATACGATCATTGTCAGGCCGGGGGAACGTATTCCCGTGGACGGGATTATCATCCAAGGGGAATCTTCTCTGGACGAATCCATGCTGACCGGCGAACCTTTGCCGGTGGAAAAGCATGCCGGAGATACGGTGGTCGGTGGAACAATCAATGGCCAAGGTCTCTTAAAATTCCATGCCATGGCCATTGGAAAAGAAACTGTGCTTGCGCAGATCATTCGTCTGGTTCAGGAAGCTCAGGGGAGCAAGGCCCCCATACAATCGCTTGCAGACCGGGTGGCGGCCATCTTTGTTCCTGCGGTTATTGCGATGGCCCTTGTTAGTTTTGTATTATGGTGGGGGATTACCGGTGAATTTGTACCGGCCATGATCCGGCTGGTAGCGGTGCTCGTAATTGCCTGTCCATGTGCTTTAGGGCTGGCCACCCCCACGGCCATAATGGCCGGCACCGGAAAAGGAGCGGAACAAGGCATCCTGTTTAAAAAAAGTGAGGCCCTTGAGACGGCGACAAAACTCGATACCATTGTACTGGACAAAACCGGCACCATCACCATGGGCAAACCCGGCGTGGTTGACATTATTCCATTTGATTCGGGTGTTACAAGCCAGGATCAGCTCTTAAAACTTGCGGCTTCGGTTGAGAAAGGATCGGAACACCCAATTGGAAAAGCGATTGTGAAGGAAGCGCAAACAAAAAACATCGATCTCTGGGAACCTGAAAATTTCAAAGCTTGGGGCGGTTTTGGTGTTGAGGCCAGGATACACGGCAACTCTGTAAAGCTGGGCAAACCAAAATGGTTTCAAGACATTGGAATCGATATTGAAAAAGCAAAAGATAACATAGACCTGCTCCAGTCCCAGGGCAAAACGGTAATGGTTCTGGTGCAGGAAAAGGAACTGTACGGGCTGGTTGCAGTGTCCGACACCCTGAAACCCGAATCAAAGGCCGCGATACAGCAACTCCATAATCAGGGTCTTGAGGTGGTCATGCTGACCGGGGACAATCTTAAGACCGCTCAAGCCATTGCTTCGAAAGTGAACATTGATGAGATTTTTGCCGAGGTCCGTCCTGAAGAAAAGTCATCCAAAATCAAAGAACTTCAAAAAAAAGGACAGAAAACCGGCATGGTGGGGGACGGGATAAATGACGCTCCGGCCCTTGCCCAGGCTGACGTGGGCTTTGCAATCGGGACCGGTACGGATGTGGCCATTGAAGCCGGCGATATTATCCTTTCCAGCGGAAATCTTACCGGCGTATCCCGTGCAATTGAGCTTAGCAGCGCTACCATGAAAACGGTCAAACAGAACCTTTTCTGGGCGTTTTGCTATAATATCGTGCTGATACCGGTTGCAGCGGGAATTCTTCAACCCTTTGACGTTTTCCCCGTCTTTTTAAGGCAGCTTCATCCCATTCTGGCAGCCCTTGCCATGTCCTTGAGCAGTATTTCGGTGGTAACAAACAGCCTTCGCCTGTATCATGCAAAAATCGGTTAATCTTTACTGTAACCCTAAATAAAGGGCTACTGACCTAGTGTAAATTCAGATTCAACATATTTTAATGGAGAATCCACATCTTGAAGACATATAAAAGATGAACGTCGAACATCGAACATCGAACGTTGAACATCGAATAATGTATTCTACCATTTTATAATAAAGACAAAGCGAAGCGCCTTCCACATTCGACGTTCGATGTTGAACGTTCGATGTTCGATGTTCAAATTAATGAGCGAAAGTCGAGGATGCCCCCCGGTAAAATATGCTTCGCCCCGATGAAATAGGCGCTGCATTTCATTGGGCAAGCATTTCACGGGGCAGGCAGATTCGAGGCATCAAGGGTGTAATTTCCCATGCTGTGCAAGTTCTTCCAAACCGTTTCGATTCAAAAGCTTTATATTTCGACCCTCTACTAGAATCAAATTTTGTTTGTTCATTTTCGCTAAAATACGCGACAGGGTTTCCGGAATGGTTCCCAGAAGACTGGCCAGTTGTCCTTTTGAGATTGTCAGGGAAACAAAGTCTCCGGTGGCTTGCTCGTCGGCAAGATACGTCAGATAGGAGGCAAGGCGGGCCGGAATCTCTTTTAAGGATAGATTTTCTATCTGGACGGTGAATTGGCGCAGGCGCATGGACAGGATAGCAAGCATATTCAAGGCAAGTGAGGGATGTTCGGATATAAGGTCAACAAAAGCCTGCCTTGGAATAAACAAAAGGTGGCTTTTGAGAAGGGTTTCGGCATTTGCAGGAAATTTTCGTCCGGAAAAAACCGGAACTTCACCAAACGGATTGCCCGGCCCATAAATATGAAGAATATGTTCTTTACCTTCCAATGAAACTTTATAGATTTTTACTTTGCCGGCCACAACAATATAAAATCCATTACAATCATCGCTTTCCAGAAAAATCGTTTTACCCTTATCATAAAACTTGTCTATGGCTATTTGCCTGATTTGGCTCAACCGTTCTTGGGAAAGACCGTTGAAAAGCGACGCCTGTGAGATAATATCCAGAATTTTTTTCATAATTTTTCTCTTTTTTTAAAATTATCAACTATTTTTGACATAAGTCAAGGTAGTGCATGTGTTTATCGTGTAAACTACCTTAAAAATCAGGAAAAACTTTAAAATCCAAAAAACTGACTTATTATATAGACAGAATTTTAGGATGAGCAGGATATAATAAATCTTGTATATCCTGTAGATCCTGTCAATTAAGATCTAAACAAGGAGAAAAAACATGAAATGCCCGGGACAGGACAGCAGATACTGGAAACCAGGAGCTATTTTTAAAGCAAAATGTCCGGAATGCGGCCATAACGTTGAGTTCTTCAAAGACGATACAACCCGCAAATGTGACAAATGCGGTCACAAGTTCGCAAATCCAAAAATGGATTTCGGCTGTGCGGCATACTGCCAGTTCGCCGAAGAGTGCATTGGGACTCTGCCGCCGGAACTTTTGGCCCAAAAGGAAGATCTTTTAAAAGATCGTATTGCCATAGAAATGAAGCGGTATTTTAAACGGGATTTTAGGCGCATAGGACATGCGACCCGGGTGGCGCGTTATGCGGAACGGATCGGCAAAAACGAAAGGGGAAACCTTGCGGTGATATTGGCTGCCGCTTATTTGCATGATATCGGTATCCCTGAAGCGGAAAAAAAGTATAACAGCACCGCTGCAAAATACCAGGAAAAGGAAGGGCCGCCCATTGCAAGATCCATTATGGAAAGCCTTGGCGCCAATGACAAACTGATAGAAGAGGTGTGCGATATTATCGGTCATCACCATCATCCCCGACCTGAAGAAACGCTTAATTTTAAGGTGGTGTATGATGCGGATCTAATTGCTAACCTTGAGGAGAAACATAAAGAAAGCCCCATAGATAATGACCGGCTGACCCGGATCATAGAAACGTCTTTTTTGACCGAAAGCGGACGTGAAGAAGCGAAGAGGACATTGTTAAATTAAATAAATAAAACAACAGGCTTAAATTATGAAAGTATTGCGTAAAATAATAGAAATAGATGATGAACTTTGTGACGGATGCGGGCAGTGCGTACCCTCCTGCGCCGAGGGCGCCCTTGAAATTGTTGACGGCAAGGCACGAATTGTAGCGGATAAACTTTGTGACGGGCTCGGAGCCTGCATGGGAGAGTGTCCCACAGGTGCGCTAAAAATTATTGAACGGGAAACTGAGGAGTTTGATGAAGAAGCGGTTGAAAAACACCTGGCGGAAAAAGAAAAACAAGGGCCCAAAGAAGAAGCCGTTATGCCTTGCGGATGTCCGTCAACCACTATCCAGACGTTTGTTCCTGCTGAATCCCGTCGGACGGCCGACATACGCGCCGCTATGGGACCCGAGAGCGAATCGGCCCTTTCCCACTGGCCGGTTCAGATACGGCTTATACCTGCCAACGCCCCGTTTCTTAAAGAAGCGGATCTTCTGGTGCTGGCAGATTGTGTTGCGGTCGCTTTTTCAACCCTTCACAGGGATCTTATTAAAGGAAAAGTTGTGATGATGGGATGTCCTAAATTCGATGAGGTTCAGGAGTATGTCGCAAAATTTGCAGAGATTTTCCAGATTGCGGGCATCAAGAGCATTACCACGGTTGTTATGGAGGTGCCGTGCTGCGCCTGCCTTCCAGGAATTGTGAAAAAGGGATTGGAAGCATCCGGACAGAAGATACCTATAAATGAAATCGTTATCAGCACTCGGGGAAAGGTTTTGGAACAGAACAAATAGTGCTGCATAGGGGGTGAACGGTCGGGAAATTGGACTCATACAAAATATTGATTTCCTCGATTTCAATTCAGATCTGCAGATGGGGATTTGATCAACGGATATTTACCCGAACGTTGCAAAAGTCGAGGATACCCCAGATTCAAGGCATCAAGGACGAAGCCGTAGCCGTTTACTGCAAGTCCTTGATAACGAAGAAGATGGGGTGTCATCGGCTTTCCTGAAAGGTAAACAACACAGCAAAAATTTTATTTTCATTGGATGCCACCAACAGTTAGATCTTATAATGGTTACTACAATCAACGCAAAGCCTTTGTCCAAGTTGTTTAACGTATAATCTGATGTGTTGTTTATACAACGATCGGGTTTATTTAGTACCACACACTTTTAATGCTTTTACATGATCTGATTTATAGTAACCACAGATTTACCAGAATACTATGTTGGAGTTATGTTGTTAGTTTTAAAGCTGCAAATAAACCTGCAGTAGGTCAGACTTATCACAGGATTTCCGGCCGGCTGATATCCTTAGGGATAGATGGATATCACAGAAAGGATCACTTTCTATGATGATCAGATAAATAGGGGCATCAACATCGCTAATTTAAGCACTAATTGATAGTGCTCAATATTAATATTCGATCGCCAGGAACTTTCTGCACGAACGTCTCATTTGACAAATCAACCTTTGATGGCGATCCTAAGCTGCTGATATTAAATTTATAAATATCCTTATTCACAATACAAGATTTGACACCATTCCCTTCTAATTGCCATATTGCTAAAGACAGACTGGATGAGTATGATTGGATAAAGCATATGTCGGAAAAGACGTGGGTCAATATCCATGATTTCGAACGAGCATTTTTCATGGCTCAAACAATGCTCGAGTTAGAGATAATATAAGATCTGCTTATGGTACGACAGTCTTCCTGATACAGACATTTCGTGGATTACCAGAAGTATGCTTCTTTTTTCCAGTGAACGGCACTATTGCAGTTGCTGGCAAGTAGTGTTCGGTTTTGATATTCTCAATTTTATCAATCATCCCGCCTCAATAAAACTCAGCTATAAATTTGGTTGCCAGAAAGATCATAAAACGATAACCTCAATGTATCTTTTGCGGGACGATGGATAAAACACTTATTAGGTATCTGTCGTCAAAACTTATTTTCTTGATATAAAAACTTTGTGATTGTTCACCGGATCAATTATGGTGAGATTGCCTTTGATCGCAACTTGGTTTCTACCCGATCTGATTCTGGCCACGACAGATAATCCAGGTCTCTTAATTGACCTGATTGTTTAAGACTACATTTAATATACAAAAATATTGGCATATTCATGTATAATGCAAGCTATACGCAATGAGGTCTAATTTTTCTATTGATTAAGGTGGGTTAACTGCTATATTCCTGCTTCAATTTGTTGTTGTTGCAACATGCAGTGAGGTTAGTATATGGTTACTAAAGAGAAAATTGTTGAAAATGAATTGATGAAAGAAATTGTTTCGATACGCGTCGATGCCTTATGGAAAATGCTGAGCCAAAAAAACGACGGCTTTTTTCCAGAACCATATGAAGAAGGGGCCACTGGAAAATTCGACAATAAAGGAGCCATATTTATTCCAGGAGGATTGATCTATAAAGACGTAGACGAAATGCCCATATGTTATGATAACAATAGTGCGGTTACACCTGAGTCCTTTCGGAAAAAAGTTCGCGAGGCCATGCAATATGATAATGCCACATTGCTTTTTCCAGACGGTATTGCCGCTGGTATCAACCTTGATAGCGGATTTTTCTCAAAAGCTGCTAGGCATATTTATACATTTAGAGAAACCGCATTTCGAAGAAAAAAAAGAATTAAAGATCACATTTATTTTACAGTAATTTCGGATGATATTATACGCAGCCATTGCCCTACATATATACCTCAGCCCTATGGGGCACGTACACGCATAAGCAGCTGTGCAGCTGTTGGTTTAATTGATCCGCCCTTATTTTTTTTGTATTGTAAAACTCACTTCAACCTTTCTATAGATCAAGCCGAAAGATTCGCGGAACAGCTTGATAAGGCGCAAAAGCCAGCAATAACAAACGATGGTACTGTTCTTTATCAACCCTACCTCATTATATGTCATGGCACGCGATATAAAGAAAACAGTTTAACTGGCTTAACGAGACTGTTGGGAATTGGCAACTTTGGAGAATTTGCAACCTTTTCTTTCGAACAAATCAATCAAACTCTTATCCGTGAATTAAAACGTAAACATAAGACCTATACTTCTGAAGATGTTTTTGCCGAATATAAAAATATTTGCATTTTAGGTATCTTGCGCATTTATTCACCGACCAAAATAGGAAAACGGCCACAGAAGTATTCTCTCCATATTGTGTCCCCAGAAAAGGATATTGGTTTAAATATTGATCAACTCAGACAAGATGCCCAAAAAAGATATCATTTTCGGGTCGATTAAATTCAATTCATTTCATTATTTGTCTATTCTGCGGTATGAAATTGCTGTGAATTTATGAAGAATGATCGATAACGAAGTGAAGATCCGGGGTTCGGGTGTTCTTATCGGTGGGCGAGGTGTCGATTGAGCCCAGCTAATCATCTAATTTCTGAGAGCAAATCACCAGATTTTTTTGCAGCTTATCATTCTGAAGCAGCTTGACAAAATGGATATATATGCATATTTTTAAGGATAAATCGGATATCACAACATTTCTCTTTTCTACTTTTTAACTAACACCGGTTTGAATTTAACCGGAGCCAGCCTCGCAACAGCTAATCACATTGCGCGCTTTCATTTGTTGACTTATTCCAAAAGATTACATTCTTTATCATTCTTTTCAAGTCAGGCTTAATTCCATCAATCGCATTTGCGATCGCTTTGGAAGGCAGGTTCGAGCAACATATTTTTTTTGTGAAGGAGGAAACACCATGGTAGCTTTGTTGGATAAACGCTATGAGAAACGTAACGGTTGCGATGGAGAAATAATTTGGTCTTATTTCAACAAAAAAGATTACTACGCGGCGCGTGCGCTTAACTTCAGCCAAGACGGCAGCTATTTTGAGACGGATCGGGCCCTCGGTGTAGGGTTGACAGTTCTTATCCGTGTTCTGAATTGCATTGATCACAACGATCGATCCAAAGACCCTGAGGGCATTCGATGGAACGCCCTATGCGAAGTCAAATCGTGCCGAGAACTGAACGGCGGGAAACAAGGTCACTATGGCATTGGTGTTAAGTATCACCCGAATTGATACGCATATTTTTTCGGTTTATGACTCGATTGTTGTTTCAAAAAGGAGGATTTGAACCATGAAACTCAGACCATTACAGGATCGAATTTTAGTTCAACGGGTTAAAGAAGAGGAAAAAACAAAGGGTGGAATCATCATCCCGGATACGGCCAAGGAAAAACCAGTTGAAGGCAGAGTGATTGCTGCCGGAATTGGTAAACTCAGCGAAGAGGGAAAGAGAATAGCGCTTGAAGTCAAGAAAGGCGATCGGATTCTATTTGGCAAATATTCGGGTAATGAGATAAAAATAGAGGGTGAAGAATACCTTATTATGCGCGAGGATGACGTGCTTGGCATCATCGAATAAAAACTAAAATGGAGGTTAAGACAAGATGTCTAAACTAATAAAATATGACATGAAAGCCCGTGAAGCGATGCTGAACGGGGTAAGAACCCTTGCTGATGCAGTGGTTGTTACCTTGGGTCCCAGAGGAAGAAATGTCGTCCTCGACAAATCTTGGGGATCGCCGACGGTCACCAAAGACGGCGTCACAGTGGCCAAAGAAATCGAATTGGAAGACAAATTCGAAAACATGGGCGCCCAGATGGTAAAGGAAGTCGCCAGCAAAACAAGTGAGATGGCCGGTGATGGCACAACCACTGCTACTCTTTTGACCAGATCTATTTATCAAGAGGGGCAGAAGCTGGTGGCGGCCGGCCATAATCCAATGGCCATTAAACGGGGGATTGATGCCGCGGTTGGAGTCGTTGTGAAAGAACTTCAAAATTTGAGCAAACCCACCCAAGACCAGCGCGAAATTGCCCAGGTCGCCACCATTTCGGCGAACAACGATGAAACCATCGGCAAAATCATTGCCGAGGCCATGAACAAAGTTGGTAAAGAAGGGGTCATCACCGTTGAAGAAGCCAAAAGCATGGAAACAATACTTGAAGTTGTTGAAGGTATGCAGTTTGATCGAGGATACTTATCGCCATATTTTGTGACCAACGCCGAAAAAATGGTCGCTTCTTTGGAAGATGCTTACATTCTGATCAATGAGAAAAAGATCAGCAACATGAAAGATCTTTTGCCCATCCTTGAACAAGTCGCCAAAATGGGCCGACCTTTATTGATCATTGCCGAAGATGTGGAAGGTGAAGCATTGGCCACCCTGGTGGTCAATAAATTGAGAGGCACCCTGCAAGTCGCCGCGGTCAAGGCGCCGGGTTTCGGCGACAGACGAAAAGCCATGCTGGAAGACATTGCCGTTTTAGTCGGCGGTCAGGTGGTCTCCGAGGATTTAGGGATCAAATTGGAAAATGTAACGGTTTCAGACCTCGGCAAGACTAAACGGATCAACATCGATAAAGACAACACCACCATCGTCGACGGCGCCGGTTCTCGCTCGGCCATCGAGGGCCGGGTGAAGCAGATTCGAGCCCAAATCGGAGAAACCACCTCCGACTACGATCGTGAAAAACTTCAGGAACGGTTGGCCAAACTGATCGGCGGGGTGGCGGTGATCAACGTGGGCGCAGCCACAGAGACAGAAATGAAGGAGAAAAAAGCCCGGGTCGAAAATGCCCTCAATGCTACCCGCGCGGCTGTAGAGGAAGGGATCGTGCCGGGCGGAGGTGTGGCGCTGGTTCGCTGTTTGGCCGCGCTGGAGAAAATGAAAATCAAAGCCGATCAAAAGCTGGGGGTGAAAGTCGTCATGCGCGCCATGGAGGAACCACTTCGTCAGATTGCCAACAATGCCGGTTCTGAAGGTTCTGTCGTCATCGATAAAGTCAAAAACGGCAAGGGAGCTTTTGGTTACAATGCCGAAACGGACACCTATGAAGATCTGATGAAGGCTGGTATAATGGATCCGACCAAAGTGGTCCGGCTCGCATTGCAAAATGCAGCAAGTGTGGCTTCATTAATGCTGACCACCCAGGCCATGGTTGCAGAAAAACCCGAAGAAAAAAAGGAGATGTATCCGGGAGCTCAAGGAATGGGCGGCGAAATGGGTGGAATGATGTAAACCTCCATAGAAAATCCCGTAAGGGGCGCAATCCCCAAACCGGTGAGGCCATTAAAATTAAGGCTTCAACTATTGTAAAATTTAAAGCTGGAAAGAAACTCAAAGGCGCTATTTAATAACAGATATAATAACAGGAGCGGCTATTGGATTCTAAAATCTAATAAGCCGCTTTTTTATTTTTAAGAGGTTTGAAAAATCCGAAAGGGAAGATTTTGGTTCGTAATATTTAATATAATCAAAAGGTTAGGCTGTTTCCGTTAAGGCAAGATATCTGCACTTTTATCTATTTCATTCTCCTCTATATGCCTTCGGGACCTTCCACAACTTATAGGGTTGTCCGTTTGGTTCGAAATTTAATAAAAAAGAATCAAAGTCAGACATATCACAGGTTTTTGAGGTGGATGATATTTTCAGGCGAGAAGATCGTATCGCAGATTAAGCATTAGCAAATTTTACGTATCGATTGTATTTTCATAAGTTGTTTAGGAGCCCACGCACCTATTTTATGCCATTCGGCAGGCGGGTTGGCCGACTGAAATGTTCGTGCCTGTCCGATAGGTCTGCGACGAATTATTCTATTCCCCCTCCGTGATTTCATTTCACTGGATTTTTAAGTCGACTCCGTGCTATGGATATGCAAAGAATCGCTTATGGGGCAAGGACCTTAAACTTGGCTCCCATTTCAATTTGTAGGATGCATTATTATGGCGGAGATCTTTGACGATTGGCCCGAAAAATATGATCTGTGGTTTGAAACGCCCATGGGGAGGATGATCAAGGGCTATGAGAGCAAACTTGTACTCCGGATGCTGACGCCGGACCCAGGAGAGGTGATTTTGGACGCGGGATGCGGGACGGGAATCTTTACAGCGGACATCCTTGAGACGGGTGCTCGGGTCGTGGCGCTTGAAATTGCCCTCACCATGCTTCGCCGTGCCCTGACTAAGTGCGGAGGTCAAACATTTCAATCCGTCATTGGCGACATGCGGAGGCTTCCCTTTGCCGACGCTTCATTCCACAAGGCGGTATCCATAACCGCCATTGAATTTATTCAAGATGCAAGGATTGCCGTTGAAGAGCTATTCCGCGTCACAAAACCTGGAGGATTTATCGTTATAGCAACCTTGAACTCCCTAAGCCCCTGGGCGCAACGAAGGAAGGATGCGGCCCAAAAAGGGCATCCACTCTTCAGGCATGCGATCTTCAGATCTCCTGACGAGATCAAAGGTCTGTCTCCTGTGGAAGGTATAGTTCAAACGGCCATACATTTCGAAAAAAATGATGATCTGGATATTGCCCCGAAAATCGAAAAGTCGGGAAGCGAGAGGGGCCTAAACACGGGAGCCTTCCTGGCAGTACGCTGGATAAAACCAGAATAGATCAATTTGAAATCTTGAGGTAAAGTCGTAGTTGGCTCAAGCCTAGTAGTATAACTCCTGCTGCGGACATGCCTCGGGAAGAACTCCTTTCAGGGGCCAAACTGGTGATTATTAATCTTCGTGGCAGCCAAAATGTAAAGCTCGGGTTCGTCAATGAACGTTTCTATTTTAAGCCCAAAGGGCTTGAGCAACGCACCGACTTCCGGCTCTTTCGGGAATTCATCAAGAGGAAAAGGAAGACTCTCTTTTAATGAAAGAATGAAAGCTTTTCCCAGGGGATGACTGATCACAATACGCCCTTCAGCTTTCATCATCCTGCTGAGATTAGAGAAAGCACCTGTCTTGTCAACGATGTTGGGATAACAGGCATTTATGAAAGCCACATCGATACTGCCTCCCGCCAAGTTGAGATCCCGAACATCCGCCATAATGGTTTTCACGTAAGGGTAGTTTTTTCTCAATTGTTCCAGCATACGTGCTGAAAGGTCGCAGGCATAAATGCAACCGGGCTTATATTTCTTGATAATGGGAATCAAAATTCCCGAGCCGGACCCCACATCAAGAACTATATCACCCCTGGTGATCTTACCATGCGCTACGATTTTCTCAAGACGTTCAGGTACGCCATCAGGCAAAGGCGGCTCAAAGACCTGATATAGTATATCAAACGAATTTCGCTGG
>Ga0315544_1000993_pt1 | contig 23669 bp, 19 predicted proteins | sample SalMarSW160130MG_2_FD_202543 | JGI IMG/M metagenome (GOLD analysis project Ga0315544, IMG submission 202543) | Salt marsh sediment microbial communities from the Plum Island Ecosystem LTER, Massachusetts, United States - Salt Marsh Sediment SW1601-130 ... | reverse complement strand
CGATCATTTCCGGTGTAGTAGCCTGTCCCCAGTCGACTTTAAGCTCTTCGACGTTTCTGCCGCAGCTTTTGGCGACGCTCGCCCACTTGTCGCTGAATGCGCCGCAGCATGTACACAGGATTGTTTCATCGAAGTTGACGCAGTTGCGAATCGAAGCTTCCCAGATACCTGAAGCCGAGGAAGTGGAGAGGAAAACATTCTGGTCCGTGAAGAGAATTTTCTTTAGCATTTCGACGGTTTCACCGTGCAGTTGTGCGTATTCCTTGCCGCGGTGTCCCAATGTGGGGCGTGCAAGCTGCTGCAAGACATCTTCGTTGACCTTTACCGGTCCGGGAATGAACAATCTCGGAGGGTTTTTCCAATCTACCATATATTTTCTCCATTCTTTCTATCTTTCCCGCCCCGCATCACAGTGCGGTATAAACTCCGGCGGGAATCTCTGTGCTACTTTTAGTTAATAGATCCCTGCTTCCGCAGGGATGACGTTTAGATAGATATTATAATTTTTGAATAGTTAAACCTGAATATACCTTCGGATAAAAGAAGGTTGACTTTTGCGGCATTCTTTCGCCGGCGTCCGTTACGTCTTTAAGCTGTTGCATTTTAATCGTATTCATAAAGAAGGCTACCTGTTGACGGCCCGCATCGACCTCGGCGATAGACCCGTCGATTGCGTTGGTTATGCCTTTTACATATTGCAGGTTCCCGCCTCTGGCAATTGCCTGCTCGTCGATGCCCAGAAGAGGTTCCAGAATGAGCTTATGCAGGACTGATACGTCGAGCGTTTGCCATGCCCGGCTCATTTCAGGTGCGACCTGCTCGGTTGCATGTTTATCTTTCAGGACGGCGACGTAAAAAGCGTTGTCTCCGCCGTAAATGCCGAACGCATTTTTATCTTCGTCGTGCCCGGCTTTCATCGCTGCAATCATTTTTTGTCTGGCCTTTGCCTTGTCCTGGGCCGTATCGAAGGGAAACCTGGTGATTTCGAAATTTACGTCCATCTCGGCGATGAGTTTTTCGAGATTGAAGTTTTCGATATTGCCGACGAGCCTGTGCGTAGCAAGGACTATCAGGCCTTCCTGTCGGATATTCGAAAAGGAGAGCATCTGATATTTCGTCGCCGGGTCGCTGTTTTGCCTGGAGTAGTTCAAACCGGTTGTATAACGATGGTGGCCGTCGGCTATGATACAGCTTTTATCGCTCATCATTCGTACGATTTGTTCGATATCAGCACTGTCGGTTATTGCAAAAAGACGATGCCTTACATCCTGTTCGTCGGTGAAATCGATAAGCGGCTGTTGGCCGGCGGTCTGTGCAATGATTTTGTCTGCAATTTTTTCTTCATCATCGTAAAGCATGAAGACCAGGCCAAACTCAGCCTCCGTGGCTTTTTTGAGATTGAGCCTGTCAACCATCGGCCCGTTGAGGACTTTTTCGTGCGGTTTGACAATTTTTCCGAATTCTTCGAGCTTAGCCTGAGCTATGAAGCTGTAACGCTGCAGATGCAGACCGGTCGATTCGGAATTGGGTACCTCGAAATCCTGGATATAAGCGTAGATGGTCTCGGTCATATCCTGTTTTAAGGCCCCTTCTGCTATCCATTCGTTCAGATAGCTTGCGGCCCTGGTGTACTGATTGTTAGAGTCGTTGTCGGAGGCGGTCGTTTTGCCTTTGGTTATCCGAACTATATTGTACTTGCTCTTTTCATAAAGCTGCTGTTGCTGAGTGCTATTAATGACGTCATAAGGCGGCGCAAGGCATGAGGCAGCATCTCCCACCACGGATGGATCATACCTAAATGCCTTGAAGGGCTTAAGTTGCATTTTCGTATCTCTTATTGTATTTAACGATTGGTCATTTATACACGCTCTACTCACGATTCACCTTTCCATTCATTGGCCGGCAATAAAGGCCCCGGATAATACTAAAGAATCACCCAATTGTCAAACGTGAACAAGATATATTTGAAAATTGAGAATACACAACAGGCGGATAGTATGTCCGAACGACCGGCTGAATCAATATTTAGTTTTCAAAATTAAGGCTTTTTTATAAAAATCTAATTGCATAGTTTATCTTTTACTGGATTTTGCCGGAGAACCGCGTTGTATTTTTTGTAACTATTTTGTTGATAGCGATTCGTTTATAGCGGCGGCGGCGATTCGGCCCTGGCCCATCGCCAGGATTACCGTTGCGGCTCCGGAGACTATATCGCCGCCGGCATAAACACCCGGCGCCGAGGTGGCCATCGTATGCTCGTCAACGATAATAGTTCCCCACTTGGTAATTTTGAGTTCCGGCATAGTCTGCGAGATAAGCGGATTGGGTTTGTTGCCGATGGCTATTATGACCGTATCGAGTTCTATAACAAACTCGGAACCTTCGATGGGTACCGGGCGACGCCGGCCTGAGTCGTCCGGCTCGCCAAGCTTGTATTTGAGACATTCGACGGCGATGACATGACTGTTCTGGTCGCCGATGATGCGTTTCGGACTTTGCAATATGTGAAATTCGATTCCTTCCTGTTTTGCATGGTGGACTTCTTCGATCCGCGCGGGCATTTCCTTTTCGGTTCTTCGATAGACCAGATAGACCTTTTCGGCGCCGAGCCGGACCGCGGTTCTTGCCGAATCCATAGCGACGTTACCGCCGCCGACAACGGCGACTTTTTTCGAGAGGGCGATCGGTGTGTCGGAGCCGCAGCCATAGTCGTATGCCTTCATAAGATTCGCCCGTGTGAGATATTCGTTGGCGCTATATACGCCGACGAGCGATTCGCCTTCGATACCCATAAAATTCGGCAGTCCCGCACCAACGCCGATGTATGCGGCGTCGAAGCCGTCGTCTGCGAGCAGTTGCTGTATGGTTCTTGTTTTGCCGACAATGAAGTTACAGACGATTTTGACGCCCATTTTTGTCAGGGTGTTGATTTCCTTTTGCACGATGGCCTTGGGCAGTCTGAATTCCGGGATTCCGAAAACCATCACGCCGCCGGGTTTATGAAAGGCTTCGAATAGGGTGACATCATGGCCCGCTCTTCGAGTGTCAGCGGCGGCGACAATCCCGCCGGGTCCGGCACCGATGATGGCGACTTTTTTCCCGGTCTCGGCTGCAACGGCCGGGGTCGCCTCGGCGTTTTGGTTAAGGTCGGCGACGAATCTTTCGAGCCGGCCGATTGATACGGCTTTTGTAGGGTCCTTGAATTTTTTGCCGACCGTGCACGTAAGCTGACACTGGTTTTCCTGCGGGCAGACCCGCCCGCAAACGGCGGGCAGCAGTGAATTTTCCCGGATGATTGATAAAGCCTCTTTGTATCGGCCTTCGGCGATGGCGATGACGAAGTCCCTTATCCTGATTCGTACCGGACAGCCCTGAACGCAGGGTGCGTTTTTACATTGCAGGCAACGCAGTGCTTCGAGTCTTGCCTGTGTTTCTGTATAGCCGGTTGCCACCTCGTTGACGTTACTCCTTCTGGTAACGGGGTCTTGTTCCGGCATGTTCTGCTGGGGGATTTTGTATCTTTGAGCCGGTGTGAGCTTGCCGGCTTTGTGCTTTTCCAAGAGCTCCTGCAGAAGTTTTTGTCTTTGGTCCTCTGTCACTATATCGAATCTCGATAAAGAGTTATTGATGGCGGTTCTTTGTAAGAACAGGTTTTTCTAAAGTTCTATTTGTCCAGGCCTATTTTGCATTTGTGTTTCTTATATTTTTCGTGTTCTTTTTGCTCTAAGTGTTTGTATGCGTTCAGTCTTTTCATCATCAGGTCGAAATTTACTTTGTGCCCGTCGAATTCCGGTCCGTCCACGCATACGAATTTCGGCTGCCCGTCATATTCGATTCGGCAGCCGCCGCACATCCCGGTCCCGTCAATCATAATAGTATTGAGCGATACCTGTGTCGGGATATCGAATTGTTTTGTCACTTCGCAGCAGAATTTCATCATTATCGCCGGTCCGATTGCAAAGACCTGGTCTGGCTTCGGGCTGCGTTGACAGATTTCTTTCAATGGTTCGGTTACCAATGCCTTTCGTCCGTATGAACCGTCATCGGTAGTGAGTATCAGCTCGTCGCTTGTTCCGGCAAATTCCTTTTCGAGGATAAGCAGCTCTTTATTTCTTGCTCCGAGGATGCTAATGATTTTATTACCTTTGTCTTTGAGGGCTTTTGCGATCGGCAGCAGGGGAGCGTTGCCGATGCCGCCGCCCACGCAGACAACCGTGCCGAATTTTTCCAGATGTGTGGGATTGCCCAACGGCCCGGCGACATTTGCGATTTTATCGCCTACCTGCAGGTCGGACAATTCTGCGGTGGTCTTGCCGACGCGCTGCCAGATAAGGCGAATAGTGCCTTTTTCAGGATCGGCATCGGCAATCGTCAGCGGAATCCTCTCGGCGTATTCATTATTGATGCTGATTATTACAAACTGGCCCGGCTGCCGTGCCTGTGCAATCAGCGGCGCTTCGATTTCAGCGGTAAAAACGTCTTGAGAAAGCTGTTTTTTGGATACAATTTTGTGCGACATACGTAAATCTTAGTTCAAATTTAACTTAAAACACTCCTTATCGCATTTTAATGCCTAATTGTCAAGAAATATCGATATTTGTCATTTGATATATATTATAAGCATCGCTTATTTTACCTTGTTTTTTAGAAATTTTTTAAAAAACATTGAATTATGCTTGCATAAAACGAACAATGATTCATAATATGAGTAGATAATCAGTAAATGAGAGTCTGCTCAACTGTTAATGAAACGAGGTAAAAAGATGAGCGAAGAGCAATTATCACGGAAAGAACGGGAACGGTTGCATCATAAAAAGGAAATTTTAGATACGGCCCTTCAATTGTTTTCTGAAAATGGATTTCATAATGTCTCGATGCAACAAATTGCTGAGGCGTCGGAGTTTTCTGTGGGTACTCTATACAACTTCTTCAATAGCAAGGAAGCGCTCTTTGAAGAGCTGACAAATAGCTGCGGCGAGAGAATTATAGAGACGCTTGTAGCAATTATAGATGCCCCGGGAACTGAAGTGGAGCGTTTAACCAATTTCATTCGGTATGCGGGCACATTGCTCGAAGAACATGCTCAGTTCATAAAACTGTATGTCTCAGAACTGGGGTATCGGGGCGCGAAGCTTTCAAAACAACAGAAAAAGAAGAATTTCGATGCCATATTGAACGTCAGATTGGAGCAGATACTGGAGGACGGGATACGTAAGGGTTTCTTTCGTCGGGTAGATCCGGCCATCACGGCGAAGGCCATCAATTCAATCATAGAGACGTTGGGCTTTGAAATGGCCGGTCAGTTTGACAAAGTCGTGGCGACGGACATGTTCGCAAAGGTTGAGCAGCTTTTCATTGAGGGTTTGCTTTTGCCAAGGGAGCAGAACGATGACTGAGAGAACGGTAATCTTCTTTGTGTTCACCTCGCTGGCCGCAGCGACATTGACTGGTTGCAGCAGTTTCAACGGCGAAGAGGTTCGGCGGGAGCAGACGAATGACTATACTCGGCAATTAGCGGAGAAAACCCGTGAAGTTTTAGCTGAAAACCAGCCGCTGGATATGAATGACTGTATCCGGATAGCATTGGAAAATAATCTTTCGGTTAAAAGCGCCCGGATTCAACAGCGTATAGCGCTGCTCGAGAAGAAGGTGTCGTTCTCCAATTTTCTTCCGGCGGTGAGCTTAGATTATCAAAAGACGTGGTGGGACCCTCAGCCTCAGATCAACTTTGGCGGTAGCGGCATTGCAATGCACGATAAGGATGTGCGTGAGGTGACCTGGAATATTCAACTGTCGATTTTCAATCCCACCACGTGGTTTTTATATTCTATGCACACTCGCGGATATGAGATTGCCGAATTGGTTACCGATTACACCGCTCAGGCAATCGCTCTGCAGATCACGACTGTGTATTTCGATTGCATGTCTTTGGAACGGATGCTAAGCGCTTTAGAGAGCCAGCTTACCGCGGCCCGTGCAATGGAAAAAGAGCTGGCGGCTTTTGAGCAGGAGGGAATGATCAGCACATGGCAGGCGGAACAGGGCCGCGTCCTTGTAATGGCACGCCAGACTGAATTAAACCGGATGCGAAAGTCACTTGGCCAGGCGAAAGCCGAGCTGCTTGCGAATATGGGACTGAATCCCACGGGTGATTTGGAACTCGAATTACAGATGTCACTGGAAGCCCCGGAAGGTTCGCTGGAGGTCTTAATCACAGAGGCACTTTTAAATCACCCGAGTCTTGCAATTGCGGACAGACAGGTCGCCATAGAAAAGGAAAAAATCAAAGCCGCCGTTACCAACTTTTTACCGCGGTTGTCGGGATTTGCAAGTCGGGTCGATACATCCGACTCGCATCAGGTTTATACCAATTACTGGTTGGGCGGGCTAAGCGGCGCGATTACGGTGTTTGACGGCCTGGCAAACGTCAATCAATACAAGGCCGCCAAAGAAAGTCATAAGGATACCCTTCTTCGGCGTCAGCAGGCTACATTGACCCTGATGCTGCAGGTGATTCGTGCCCTGGACCAGGTCCAGTTGGCGCAGGAGCAGGTGGAGCTGGCCGGACAGATTAATCAGGTTGCTTCGAAACACTTAGCGGAGGTACGACAGCAGTACGAGCAGGGATTAATACAGGCCAGTGACATGCTGGATATGGTTGCCGAGGCCGACAGGGCTGAGATTCAGTATCTCCAGTCTCGTTTCCAGTATCAGACAAGCATTGCCGTGTTGACCAACGTGATGGGAAAAACCCGAATCGTTTTTGAGGAGCCGACGAATGAAAGCAAGTAAATCCGTTGAAAAAAAATCAAACAAATCCGGTCGTTTCAGGTGGATCTTAACCGTATTTATCGTGGCCGGTTTAATAATTGTGGGTATCTGTCTGATAAGTGGCGGGCAAAAACCTGATGTTGTTGAGGCCGATACTGACCGACAGTCGGAATCCGTATCGGTAGTTGTCACGAATCCCGCTCGTCGAATATTCGAGCATGTTATTGTGACCCAGGGAAATGTCGAAGCAAAAAACGTTGCCATGGTCTCACCGAGGATCCCGGGGACACTCGAGGAAATCTTTGTTGATGAGGGTGACTATGTTATTGCCGGCCGGACTAAATTGTTTCAGACGGACGCCGTCAAATTGCAACAAAGTGTAACGATCAGAGAGCACGAACTTGCCGTTGCCCGCTGTGCCCTGAAACAGGCCCAGGCCGGTTTGGAGGAGGTCTCCGCGGATTTTGATAAAGCAGAGCTGGATTATAAACGTTTTGAACGCCTGCTCGAAAAAGAGGCGACAACCCAGGATTTGTTCGAACAGCAGCAGTCTGATTATAAACAGCTTGCTGCTTCTAAAAAAGTATCTCAGGCACAGGTTGAGCTGGCCGCCGAGCATGTTCGTCAGGCCGAAGCCGCCTTAGCTATTGCCGAGAAGGACTTAGCCGATACCGCTGTCATGGCCCCTATCAACGGCGTAGTGAGCATGCGTATGGCTGAGCCGGGAGAGATGGGCTCGGCGGGCATGCCGATAATCCGGATCGAAGATCCGAACCTGGTTGAGGTAAGTGTGTTTTTACCTGCTGCGGCTTATCCGGCGGTGGTGGCTGGCCAAACTCCCATGAGGGTGACAGTGGCCGGGATCGAGCTGGGGGACCTAATGATTTCTTATAAGAGTCCTACAATCGGGGCAAAACTTCGAGTGTTTGAGATTAAGTGTTTGCTGGAGAATCCTCCGTCCAGTGTGGCTCCGGGAGCCATGGCCGATATTGCCGTGATTCTGGCCAGCCGTGACGGAATAGGTGTTCCAGCGGTCTCTGTTCGGCAGCGGGGCGGCCAATCCGTTGTTTTTACAGTCGAAGGAGATATCGCCCGCCGAAGAAACGTCCGGACCGGACTCGAAAACGATGGATGGATTGAATTACTCGACGGCGGTGTGACCGAGTCGATGCAGGTTGTATCTATGGGCCAGGACATGCTTAATGATGGTGTCACCGTATCTGTACAGAAGGAGGCCGAATAATGTTTCTTTCGGATGCATCCGTAAAACGCCCCGTAGCGATAAGCTGTCTGATAATCGGATTGGCTCTGCTGGGTCTAAATGCCTGGCGTAAGCTGGGCCTGGAGTTAATGCCAAGAATAGATGCACCCTTTATCACGGTGACCACTGTTTATCCCGGCGCCAGTCCCGAACAAATCGAAACGGATGTCGCCAAGCGCATCGAGGACATAGTGGTAACGATAGACGGGCTAAAACACGTCAGTTCCGGGTGCATGGAAAATGTTTGTCAGACTTTGCTGGAATTCGAGCTGGATGTTGACGTGGATATCGCCGCTACCGATGTGCGTGAGAAGCTCGATTTAATCAAAGCCGATTTTCCTGCGGATGTGGAAGATCCGAAGATTCTCAAATTTGATATTAACGCCAAGCCGATAATCAATCTGGCCCTGACGGGCGATGTATCGATAGACGAGCTTTATGATTTTGCCGATAACACCCTGCGAGACCGGATAACGGTCATATCCGGAGTTGCAGATGTGGAATTGATAGGCGGCGCCAGACGCGAAGTGCGTATCCGTCTGGACAGAGAAATACTGGCGTCCAAGAGTTTATCCAGCACGGAAGTTGTTCAGGCAGTTCAGCAGGGTCTGCGTACCATTCCGTCGGGTCGAGTAAAAGACGCCGGACGTGAATTTACGGTCAAGTTCGACGCCGAGTACGAGGCCGTGGCCGATATAGGCAGCCTGGAAGTGGCTAATGAAAACGGCCGGCGTTGTACCATCAACGATGTGGGCCGGGTGGACATGTCAACCGAGGAATTGCGCCAGAAGGCTGCTATTGACGGCAGAGACTGTATTTATATTAAGGTTGTTAAGAAGGCCGAAGCCAATGCCGTTCGTGTGGTCAATAGAGTTAATGCCGCCGTGGACGAGCTTGATAGTGAGCTGCCCGGAGGAATGGAGCTGGTATGGGTCAATGATGACGGGCGTTTTATCGAAGCGACGGTGCAAAGTGCCTGGATTAATGTTGGTCAGGGAATCTTTTTAACTGCGCTGATCCTGTTTTTGTTTCTGTATAACATACGTTTGACTTTGATAGTAGTCATTACGATGCCTCTGACTGTAATCATTGGTTTGTTTTTCGTGCAACTGGCAGGTTATACGCTCAACACATCGACTTTGATTGCCATCGGCATGTCCGTCGGTATCCTGGTGACAAATTCCATTGTGGTTCTGGAGGCGATTATCAAGCGGCTCAATCGAACCGGTGATCCGAAGGAGGCAGCACGCCTGGGAGCGAAGGAAGTGACTGTAGCAGTATTGGCCAGTGCCGGAACAAATATCGTCGTGCTGTTTCCTATTGCCATGATGGGCAGTGTCATCGGCTTGTTTATGAGACCGCTGGCGATGACAATGCTAATTATGACCGCTATCTCGCTGTTTATCTCTTTTACTTTTACACCTATCCTGTGCTCGTTAATGCTCAAACCGAAACGGGCCGATCAAAAGGGGATTTTGCACCGCATGGAGACCGGATTCAATAGTTTCCTGACGTGGATTATAAACGGCTACCGACGAATTCTTTCTTTCAATGAGAGACATCGCTCAGCGGCACTTGGGATGTTGGTGGTGACGATTCTGATGCTGTTACATGCTATGACGCTGGCCGGTAAGGTCGGATTTACGTTCGTCTCCGACCCGGACAAGGCCGAGTTGTTTGTCAAGCTGGAGTATCCCACCTGGTATGAGCTTGGAAGAACGACCGAACGTGTCAAAGCCCTGGAAGACAGGCTCAGGGACGTGCCGGAGCTCGAACACATATTAAGTTCGGTTGGAAAGGTCGAAGGTGTCATCGGTCAATCGACGCAGGGAGTCTATCTTGCACAGTTGCTTCTTACGTTTTCCGATCGAGACGAAAGGACCTTGACGATAGACGATTTGCAGGCTGAAGTACGTTCGCGGCTGGCCGGTTATCCCGAATGTATTGTAACGGTGAATCAGCCGGTCATTGTCGGCGGCCAGTCCCAGGATATCGAGCTGGAAATTGCCGGTCAGGAACTGACGGTTCTCGATGAGCTGGCCGTTCGCACGAAGGATCTTGTGAAAGAGCTTGAAGGATTTAGTGATATTGACACAACTGTGCGGGCCGGCAAACCCGAGTTAGCTGTTATACCGAATCGCGCGGTTTTAGCCGATCTGGATATATCGGCTGTCGGGCTTGGCATGGCTTTACGCGCCAACCTCGAAGGACTGGACGCGGGGACCTTCAAAAAGGGCGACCGCAACTATGATATCGTAGTAGAGCTGGCGGACGAAGAAGGCAGGGAACAGGTGGAACGTTTCATGTTTCCGGGCGTACCCGGCAGGCCGATGCTCCTGAGCAATCTTGCACAAGTGGAACAGCGAGTTGCCCCGATACAAATCACACGTAAAGACAAGCGACGGGTATCGAAGGTCTTTGCCAATCTTGGAGCCGATATGCCGTTGGGTACCGCAGTGAATCTTCTTGGAGATCAAATCGATTCGAAAGGACAATTTCCTCCTGGCAACGATTATGATTTTACCGGCATGTATGAGAGAATGGCCGAGGCTAATGCCGAGTTCGGCGAGGCCGGTATTATCGCCGTTGTTCTTGTTATTCTTACTTTGGCGGCGATATTGGAATCGTTCAAGCAGCCCTGGCTGATTCTGGTTACACTGCCGTTGGGTTTAATCGGCATAATGTGGGCGCTGGCCCTGACCGGCGAAAGCATTTCGATGTTCGTGCTGATGGGCGCTGTAATGATGATTGGTATTGTGGTCAATAACGCCATCTTGATTATGGACCAGTTTAATGTTCATGTCTCAGAAGGTATTCCAATTCACAAGGCCATGATTACTGCCGCGTGTGAGAGGTTTCGTCCGATTGCCATGATTACCTTGGCGGCGGTTCTGGGAATGCTCCCTTTGGCACTGGGCAGAGGGATAGGCGCCGAATTGCGTAACAGTGTAGGTATCGCATCGGTGGGCGGTATCCTGGTTTCGGGCATTCTTACACTGATTGTCATGCCGATTCTTTACGATCTGTTCACCCGCAAGGTATCGAAGTATTGAAATAACTACGGCGGATTACACCCGGGAGGTTTCTTCGTTTAATTCTCCCGCCAGTTTGTCACTACAAGGCTTGTAGGTACGCTGCTGAAAGTTTCATCTCTTAGTGAAGCGTCGTACATAAATTTGCCGGAGCTTCTCATGTCGAAACTATTGCACACTGTTGAGCCGTATATATCGACGGAGTTGTGTATTACTATATCCGCATTGGGGGCGTAAATAATTCCGTAGAAATCGCTGCTGTTCTTGAAATCCATATCCTCACATCCTTCGAGTCCGTATATTTGAAGGTTCTTTGGAATTTTGGTCTCGTTGTTAATTTTACTGGAGTTTTTGCTTTCTAAATCACCGCCTAAAAACAGGGCCAAAGAAGAATCCTCTTCTATTACTAATTCGGCAGAATTACCGAGGGTTAGATCACCTGTAATATAGAGTTTAACATTACCTATAACTGTAATCTTTTTACCACTTTTGAGGTCGATTCCACTATATTTTCCGGAATGGTATATTGTAGTGTTATTTTTTATTGTATCGCCTGCAGGAAGTAATTCAAACCAGTTTGGCACTGTCGGCAGCTCCAGCTCATGTTCCTGTGTCAAAGAGGAAGTTTCCCCTTCGATTTTTGCACCGCTTTTCAACTCTATGACGTCATCCGGCTCACCGCCCGGACCAACTGTAACGTCGCCGTTTATTATTGACGAGCTTTTCAGCGAAACAGAACCGTTTTTTGTACTGTTTGTTGCAACCTTTAAGTTCGCATCTCCTGAATCGTAGTTATACCAGTCCACTATCCCCGAGTTATGCAGGATTATGGAACCCTCCGAGAAGATTGCCGCATCGAAAGGACTTTGTTGTTTCAGAATGCAACTAACGGTTCTTTGTGCCTGCCCTGAATTTCCGGTGGACTGGATAGTATAGCCGCTCGGGCTCCACGTGACAGTATAATCAAAAGTTGCATCGCAATTGGACAGGCAGGTATTTGTTTCGCATGGCAGTTCGTAGCCGAACCAGGATTTACTCTGCAGTTTTTGGTTCATTTCGTACAGAGCCTTTGTCAATCCGGCATCGGCGGCGCATCGGGCCGAGATATCAGAAGCGTCTCGTATGGAGTAAACGCGCGCGTTCAGGCCCATACTGAGAATGGAAGTTCCTACCGTAAGCAATAAGACAATGGCAATCAGCGCCAGCGGCAGGGCGACGCCGCGATTTTTTAATTTTACGGTTTTGTTTGTTTTCATTTCCTGATGCCCCCTACGATTAATATGTTTTATTAATTGTGTGTCATTGCTGATGTGACAATCGTATTTTCCTGCGTCCCGTCGTTGAGTTTGAGTATCATCTGGACGGATCGTCCGGCCTGCTTGAATTTACAGCCCGAGACATTCCCGCAGATGGTGTCAGTATCCAAAGTGACCTTTGGAGCAAGTTTGCCGTACATGACCTTCAAATCTCTATCGGCCTTGTAAAAGCGTGCATAGCGGTCGGGGGCGGTTGAAGAGTCACTTGCACAGTAATAAACCTCGACCCAGCCACCGTCGTCTCCGAGCGATATACTTTCCCCGCTTGCTTTTCGAATTGTAGAATCGAATTTTTTTCTTGCCACGTAACCGTCGGTCACGACATCGGAATTTATATGGTCATACATTAGGTTCCAGCCGTGTTGGCTGTCAACAATAACTACACCGATAGCAGAGCCGACAATCAGCATTATTACTATGGTTATCATCAGCTCGACCATAGTAAATCCCCGTGAAGCTGTTGGTCTTTTTTGTATCATCCCGGTTCTTATGAGTTGCCGTTATGTTAATGTGTAGATTGTAAGTGTAAACGTTTTGTTCGTATTTTCGAAGCCGGTTTGGCCCCGCTGTGCCCATGTGACAATGACATTCAGAGCCCTTAATCCGGGTTGAATATCTTTCCACGATAAAGTTACATAATAATCTACCCCTTGGGCGTCGTTTTTTTGTTCATCCATGACAATTTTATAACTTCCTAAAAAGGTAAAATCATCAGGTTTGTCGGGGCCTTTGTCTGGAACCACATTTAGATCCGGACCTAAATAGGCTACGGGATCATAGCTTAGTGACCCCTGGATACCGCGCCAGTTTTCGCACAGCATCAGGGCTACCCTGGCGGCGGTGGTCTGAGCGGTTGCTTTTCGTGCATCCAGGGCGGCATAATACCTGAAATTGGAAGTTCCTATAAGTGCTATCAAAATAATAGTTACTGCAGTTAGTGTGCTTGCCAGCGTGGTTCCTGGATGGGCCTGAATTTTATATGTCTTTTGAACTATTCTTTTCGGTCTTTTTGTTGATAATCGATGGAGCATTTGTATCATCCTGTTATAAGCTTGGAATCCTGTTAATTCGCGGATCGGTTCCGAGTGCGGTTATTATAGGACAAGACATTTACATTTTGGTTTTAATTTTGCCGCACAAAATACAACCGGGCCTTTCTTAGATTCAATCGGTAGAAAAAGCCACAAGGTTTATGTAGATACAGCCCTTCCTTGACTCCTGTCTTACCCGCTATATAAATTATACGTCAAAAAAACTGAAAGAAAAAAAATAATGAACTAATCGAGGGGTAATTTTTTAGTTTTCGGTGGTGATATTGGTTGGATTGTGTTGCTTGTTTATTGCTTTTTCGCCCGTTTTTGTCGGTATTTCGGAAATTGGAATCGGCGGTTGTTTTTGTTCGATTTGAGCGGAATCGGCATCTCTTGTTTCCACGACGATTATGGCCTCCTGTACGGCTTGTTCAGCAGGCTCATCGGTTAACGGCCGTATATAAATAGATGATGGAACAGGTTGCTCGACCCATACTAATTTCTCTCTTATCAGTTCCAGCAGCGCCAGGAATAATCCGACCATTACAACACGACTGGTTCTGGCCTCGAAAATGCGCTCGAATGTCATGGGGCCTTCCGTCTGAAGGCGGTGTAATATTTCTATCTGGTAGAGGTCGATGGGGGTATCGTCTGTAATGTGTCTTATGTCACTAACATTGCCGACTGCTTTGCATATTATATCGAATGCTTCGAGCAAATCCCAGATGCTTACCTGTTCGATGTCAATCTCCGGCTCGATATCGGGTTTGAGCTGTTCGATGATTACGCCGGGGCGCGGGAATCGCTCTTTATGCTCATCGGCGGCGGCATTTAACTGGTTGGCGGCGTCTTTGAATTTCTTGTATTCCAGAAGCTGGCGTATAAGCTCCGACCGCGGGTCGTTTAAATCTTCTTCCGAGTACTGATCGGGTTCTGCTTTTGGCAGCAGCATCGCTGATTTTATCTGCATTAAGGTGGCGGCCATGACAAGAAAATCGCCCGCTAAATCGACATCGAGACTTTTAAGTATCTCGATATATTGAATGTACTGGTCGGTGATTTTGGAAATAGAGATATCGTAAATATCCACCTCTTCCTTTCGGACCAGATATAGCAGCAGGTCTAATGGGCCTGCAAATATTTCAAGATTTACGCGATAATCCGCCAATTAATGCCCTCGGTATTAATTCTCCTGTATTTTGTTAGAGTCCAGGATTTGTTGTGCCTGTTGAGCCTGGCTTTCAAAGACTTCCACCTTGCAATATCCTCCCAAAGCGGGCATGCCTGAATATATGGTTGAAGCATTCTCGCCCGTGACAACCGCTTGAATACCGTTATCGGCGAGCAATTGTTGGGCCATTTCCGCTTCAATATAGCTTGGGAATTGTGCGATTGTAATGAGTCTGTCTGTCATGTTAGAGCCTCCAGTCCAACGGCTTTTCGTGCCCTGATAAGTGTCTCGGAAGCTACGGCCCTGGCTCGCCCGGCGCCGTCGGCAAGAACATTTTTTACATGGTCGATATCTTTTTCAAGCTCGGCCCTTTTCTGTCGGAACGGCTCGAAATACTCAATTATTAATTCGGCGAGACGTTTTTTAGCCTCTCCGTACCCCATTCCGCCGTTTCGATATTTGCTTTCCCAGTCCGTCAGTTCATCAGGCGAAGCGACTAATTTTAACAGTGCGAAGACGTTACACCTATCGGGGTCCTTCGGTTCTTCGACAGGCGTGGAGTCGGTCACGATTTTCATAATCTTTTTTCTGACGCTGTCCTGTGATTCGAATATCTCGATGGTATTTCCGTAACTTTTACTCATTTTCTGGCCGTCGATGCCCGGGACAACGGCGACGGATTCGATGATGTGCTCCTCGGGTATGGTGAATACTTCGCCGTATGTGTTGTTGAATCTTCCTGCTATGTCGCGGGTTACCTCGATGTGCTGTTTTTGGTCCGCGCCGACCGGGACAAGGTCGCTGTTATAGATGAGGATGTCCGCCGCCTGCAGGACCGGGTATGCGAACAGGCCGTGGTTGGGACTCAGGCCCTGTGCGATCTTGTCTTTAAAGCTTGTGCATCTTTGCAAAAGGCCCATCGGTGTCACACAGGAAAGCAGCCATGTCAGTTCGGTCACTTCCGGGACATCCGACTGACGCCAAAATACGGTTTTCTGCGTATCGAGACCCAGAGCTATATAATCCATTGCGACATCGAGCGAGTTTTTGAATACGTCGGCCGGGTCCGGATTGCTCGTAAGAGCGTGGTAATCCGCGATGAAATAAAAGCAACTGTGCTCGGCCTGCAGTTGCATGTGTTGACGCATGGCGCCGAAAAAATTGCCTATATGAAGTTTGCCGGACGGTTGTATGCCAGAAAGAACCCTCAAATTAACCTCCCGATTCTTAAATTCAGTTTTTTTAATATAAACAATACAATCCCGGAGAACATAACCAAATTCCACAGAATTGTCAAGGATTCAGGACTTTAATCATTTCGGATATGAATTATATACGGGGCGGTTGTTATTGAATATCCCGGTAAAGAATAGGGGCGGAAATATACCATTAAAAAACCTCACGCATATCCGTATGGAAGCTGAATGTACGCTCCACATAATAAACGGACTTTTTGGTCTGCTGTTGGTGTTAAAACACTCTTTCCGTTTTCTGTGCTTAATACACAGACCACAACTTCTTTCAATCGGAGATATGAAAGCCTCTTACATTTCAAGTTGTATGTACAAGGTGCCTTTTTATGTAGATAAACTCTACATTACCCAATATCCGTAGCCTATGCCTGTGTCACTTTCGAGGAAGCGGCTCTTTGACTTAAGCTCTGCCGAGGGATTTCATATATTTCTTCGATTTTCGGAGCCCCATTCTTGATGCTTTTTTCTTAACGGCGTCGGTCGGCCGCCCTAACTTTGCTGCTATTGCGGCTGTCGGGTTATTCGCAAAGAGTTTCTTCAACATATTGATATCACCCTTCGACCATATACCCTTTGTGAGTTTCTTTTTTGCTTTCTTTTTTTTGGCCATAATAGGCCTCCTTTCAATTTGACTTGACTGAAAGCTCGCATAGGACTTGACGGTATTGTAAGCGCCGATGTGACAATAATCAAACATTTTTTATCCAAAATAAAAAAAAAGCTTCCCGGTCGCTCAGATTTTCGATTGTCTTGACTGTTACGATTGTCGTTTAGGTTAGGCCCCCCAATCCGGTAATTCACTTCTCGAATCGTGTCACTGCATTCAAGTTTTATTTTCGTTAAGCGCATAAATGCGGGAAAATTTAGGCAGGTATCCTTATAAAATCTCTTTACGAGGCAGTAATTCGGTCTGTTTGCCTGCATTGATATTGATTTCATTGTCTTATTAGTATCATACCTTAAGCTCTGATAGTGTTATATCTCGGGGTGTTTTTCATATACCGTGATAGTATGCTCGGATCAGGTTATGCACGGTCATAATTTCGAAAAGTAAATTGGGTAAACTTTAAAACAACAATTATGTGTTTGAAATTTATCTGAAACGGATAATTTTCCCCATTTCTAAAACAATGATAAGCTTGTAAATCTTTTGTTTGTAAGAAATTATCTCTGTCACTCTGATATTGGCATGGCTTTTGTATGTGTTTCTTTTTATATATAATAATTTTTATATGAATTAAAGAATCATTGAAATACAATGCTTGACTTGTACGCGCCAATGCAATAGCATATCGGCTTCTGGCAATTGTAGTTTTGCCAGTTTAAAATAAAGGCGGACGAAAGTAAGTTAATATTCAGGAGAGTTGAAATGGAGCAAATTAAGGTTCAGTTAAACGAAAGTGATATTCCTCGGCAATGGTACAACCTGGCAGCCGATCTGCCGACTCCTTTGTTACCTCCACTTGGGCCTGACGGGAATCCTGTTTCACCGGATATGCTTGCTCCGGTGTTCCCGATGAATTTGATTGAACAGGAGGTAAGTGCTGAGAGATGGATAGATATCCCGGAGGAAATCCTCAATATCCTGTACCGCTGGCGGCCGTCACCGTTGCGCAGGGCGGTTTATCTGGAGAAATATCTTGGCACGCCGGCAAAGATATACTTCAAGGATGAAAGTGTAAGTCCGCCGGGAAGTCACAAACCAAATACGGCTGTCGCTCAGGCTTGGTATAACAAGCAATTCGGCATCGAAAGATTAACCACAGAAACCGGGGCCGGCCAATGGGGCAGTGCTCTTGCATTTGCCTGCAAATTGATAGGGCTTGAATGTAAGGTCTTTATGGTCAGAATTAGTTTTGACCAGAAACCTTTCAGAAAAATGATGATGGGAGTCTGGGGGGCAAATTGTGTCGCCAGTCCGAGCTCTGAAACAAATGCCGGAAGACACGTGTTGGAGAAGATGCCGGATACGCCGGGCAGCCTGGGAATTGCCATCAGCGAAGCCATCGAGCAGGCAGTGACCGATCCGAGCGGCAAGACGCGTTATTCTCTCGGCAGTGTGCTCAATCATGTGCTGCTCCATCAAACAATCATCGGTCTTGAAGCAAAAAAGCAATTAAAAATGATTGGCATAGAAAAGCCCGATATAGTCATAGGCTGTGCCGGTGGCGGCAGTAATTTTGCAGGTTTGTCTTTCCCGTTTGTTGCCGACAAGATTAACGGCGCCGATATCAAAATCGTTCCGGTTGAGCCGACGGCATGTCCGACGATGACACGCGCGCCTTTTGTATATGACTTTGGAGACACAGCGTGTACAACTCCACTTTTAGCGATGCATTCATTAGGACATTCATTTATTCCGCCTCCGATTCACGCCGGCGGTTTGCGTTATCACGGCATGGCGCCATTGGTTTGTCAGGCCATCGTCGAGGGATTGTTGGAACCAAGGGCATACCATCAGTTGCAGTCGTATGAGGCTGCGATAACATGGGCCGGAACCGAGGGATTCATCCCCGCTCCGGAAACAAGCCAGGCCCTTGCTGCGGTGATAGACGAAGCCAAGAAGGCGAAAGATGAAGGCAAAGAAAAAGTGATATTATTTAACTATAGCGGGCACGGCCTGATGGACCTGACCGGCTATGATGCATATCTGTCCGGCAAGCTCACGAATTATGAGCTTCCTGATCAAGAAATGAAAAAATATCTCGAAGAACTTGAAAGTCTGCCAAAGGCGGAAATGAGAAAAAGTGGTAAGTGGTAAGAACTTCGTGTCTTTTACCTTTATCTTCAACGCAAATACGGAAATAAGTGTTGTAAAACAAAGAAAGATTTTTGAAAGGAGATAATTATGAAAAAGCAGTTATTGATAGGTGCTGTGATCCTTTCGATTATGGCGACATTGAGCTTTGCTCAGGAGCCAGAGATCAAAGGTACGGCAAGCCTGACATTCACAAGTAAGTATGTATGGCGCGGCTTCAATGTTTACGGATCCCAGAGTGCGGTGCATCCGATGGTGGATTTGTTTATGCCGAGTACGTCCGTTGGATTGAGTGTCGAGGGACACAGAGCTAATTCTTCCGGCTATGAAATCGGCGAGCGTTGGGACTATTCGTTGTATTACCTCGGGAAAATGTTCCAGGATGAATATTATGCGATTAATTACAGAATTGCTTATGTGTACTACAACTTCCCGCAACAGAGCAGCCATACAAGAGGAGGCAATCCCATAGATGACCCCACTGGTTTTACCCTCGATTGTGGCACTTTTGACCTCCAAGAAGGACATGCGGTTCTTTCTTTCCCGAAGCTCTTGAATGTAGAAGGTCTGGTCCCCACTTATGTTCTTGTCAAATTGATGCCGGTTAACAGCGGTACTGTAGTTGGAGCGAAATCACCCTCTGGGGGCACCTCTTCGGGCTTTGCGCATATTTTTATGCTTGACTATGCATTGCCGATGGTTTGTCCTTTCACAGGTGTGGATAGAAAATTGAATCTGCATTCGGAAGTTGTCTGGAACGACGGCGTGGCTCCCACAGGTGCAAATGCGGATCATGACTGGTCGAACGCCGTCTTCGGTGCTTCAACGAATTATGAAATTGAAGAAAACCTGTTTTTAACTCCGGGATTTTTCTACCAGTCTTCCTGGGATGACTCGGTCAACTCAAGCGATGACTATTGGGTAAGCCTTGGTATGTCATACAAATTCTAAGACGTTTGAACTTTTGATTCTCGATATCAATACAAGGCTGGTTTCTTCAAACCAGCCTTTTTTATAATCTTTTTTGTGCGGTCGATGATTTTTTGGTAGAACCCTGATATTTACCGGCAGAGAAGAAGATTTCGGAAGACAGATAACATAAGGCAGAAGTCAGAAAAAAAAGTTCGGTCTTCAGTCCTCAGCACTCTGTCTTCTGTCCAGGGATGTTGACATTAATTAACACAAACAGAATGACCCCGGCCATTGGGCCTATAGGTCTGGATTACCTCGCCGCTTCGGTCCGGCAGGCCGGCCTGGAGGCCGAAATGCTTGACCTTGGTCTGGCCGACCGGCCTGATAAAGCTATGAAGGATTATTTCGACCGGCGGGATCCCGAATTGGTGGGACTTTCTTTTCGAAACGCCGACGATTGTTTCTGGCCAAGTGCCGACTGGTTCGTGCCGGGATTAAAAAGTACCGTAACAATGATTCGGAGTATGACCGATGCCCCGATTGTTGTCGGCGGCGTGGGATTTTCGATATTTGCCGGGGCGATTTATAAATATACGGATATCGATTTTGGTGTATGCGGCGACGGGGAACCGGCGATAGTCGCTCTGGTTAAACAGTTGCGGGGGATGCGTAATTTTGCCGATGTCCCCGGTTTGATTTGGCGTGAAGATGACGAGGTTCGTGAGAACCCGCCGTCCTGGCCGGATAGTATTTCCCTGGGGACGGCACGAAATTTTATCGATAATCCGGCTTATTTCAAAAAGGGCGGACAATGCGGACTGGAGACCAAACGGGGCTGTAATCGCAACTGCATTTACTGTGCCGATCCGTTGTCGAAAGGGACCAGGCTGCGACTTCGAAATCCATCTGAAATTGCCGATGAGGTGCAGTCTTTATTAGACCAGGGAATCGATGTCTTACATACCTGCGATTCCGAGTTCAATGTCCCCCGGAGCCATGCTTATACAGTCTGCGAGGAATTGAACAGACGTTCGCTCGGCGAGAAGGTCCGCTGGTACACGTATATGTTACCGTCGCCATTCGATTCGGAGCTTGCCGGCGCTATGGCCCGCGCAGGATGTGTCGGAATAGATTTTACCGGGGATTCCGCCTGCGAATCGATGCTTAAAACTTATAACCAGAAGCATCGTCGAGAGGACCTTGCCACTGCGGTTAAATTATGCCGCGAGAATAACATCGCCGTGATGATTGATCTCATGTTGGGCGGGCCGGGCGAAACGCCGGAAACGGTTCGGGAGACGATTGAATTTATCAAGGAGATTGATCCCGATTGTGCCGGTGCAGCGTTAGGCATAAGAATTTATCCTCGTACGGCGATGGAAAAAATAGTAGAGCGGGAGATCCGGCAGTCCGCCTCGGGACAACCGGCGACGGAAGTCACTATCCGCAGAAAATATCCGGGGCCGATTGATCTGCTCAAACCGACATTCTACATATCCGAAGCGTTGGGTGAAAATCCAGCGGAATTGGTCAGGGACATGATTGACGGCGACCAGAGATTCTTCGAGCCTGCAAGCGAGACCGACATGCAGGCATCAGAAAGCGATGATGCCTCCGATTATAATTACAATGAAAATGAGTTATTGACTCGCGCTATCGAAAAAGGCGCCCGCGGAGCTTTCTGGCATATCCTGCACAAGCTCCGAACAAAATAACCTCATAGCAAATAACTTCACTTTTTGCCTGAAAATAAGGATTATCGAAAAAATCGTCGGTAAATTTCCGTTTAAATCCTTATTTTTTGAAGTTGCGTTGAAAATCCCCGCTTTTTGTGAAAAAAAACCCTGAAATAATCATTGCCGGACTGCGACAAACCTAATGTGGCCGTTAGTCGGCCGGAATAAGAATCGAAATCAGGTGTTTATTTATAAGGAGTTGAATCATGATTATGAAATGGCTAAAAAGAAGTGTGTTTGTTGCGGGGGGCGTTTTTCTTCTCGGTGGATTGCTCTTCGGAAAGGATGTCGTCAGCTATGTCAGCAGCTCTGCCAAATCGGTGCAGACCGCGGTAAAAGACGCGGTTCCTATCGACTTCGAGCTAAGGCGTGCACGCGACCTGCTGGAGGAAATCATTCCGGAAATGCATGCCAACATCCGGCTGATAGCCCAGGAAGAAGTGGAAGTGGCGGCGTTGAAGGTCGATATCGCCAAGAGCGAAGAAGCTGTCGAACAGGAAAAAGTGAAAATATCAAAACTGCGCGGCGCCCTCGATGTGCAGCAGGCCCAGTATCACTTTGGCGGCAAAGAATATCCCCGCAGCTACGTCAAGGAAGATTTGGCCAACCGGTTCGAGCGATTCAAAGAGGGCGAACTGGTCCTTGCCAGCAAGAAGCGGCTGTTGACAACCCGCGAGAATTCACTGAATGCAGCTATGCAACTGCTTGAGCAGACTCGCTCCCGCAAGCGAATGCTCCAGGATAAAATCGAATCGCTTGCAAGCCAGTACAGAGTTGTCAAGGCGGCGGCCATCGGCTCGAATATCCAGGTGGACAACAGCAAGCTGGCCCAGACGGAAAAGCTTATCGCCCAGATTAAAAAGCGGCTGGATGTCGCCGAACGAGTATTGGCACATGAGAGCCAGTTCGTTCAGGCAATCCCCGTTGATGCGGTCGTGGAAGCGGATTTGCTGACACAGGTGGACGAATATTTCGAGACCAGAGAACAGAAATCAACGTTGATCCCGGCACTTTCGGCCAAAGCAGATACATGTACTGCCGGGCCAACCCAGTAAACCGGGCAATTGCTGGAAAATTAATATCCGGCATGGTAAAATGAGAAAATGTAAACTGCCGCGTTAGATAATCCAGGGAGTGATACAGTGCTGATCCTACGACTAAAACAAGCTGAGACTGCGGTTGCCGACGGGCGACTGGATGAAGCGTTCGACATCGTCCAGTCGGAACAAATAAGGCAGCATCGCCGCGGTCAGAAGCTTATCGATCGGCTGGCCCGGGCGTTCGGCGAACGCGGCCGGGAGAATCTCGAGGCCGAGCGGGTGCAATTGGCTCTGGTCGATTGTAACAAGGCGGAAAAACTGGCCGGCAATACGGACTATGTTGCCAAACTGCGTTCGGCTATCTGCAGCGAGATGGAGCAAAGACGCCTGAGAAATCAGCACCGTTCATATAAAGTTAACCAGGCGAAACGGCAGATACAGGATGGCTGGCTATCGGTTGGCGAGCAGATTCTGGACGAGACGGATGATAACGACGGCCAAATGGGAATGGTCATGCAGCAGGCAAACGTTGTGAGATTGCAGCTCAATGAAGCAATCGCAAAGGCCGATCAGGCGCTACGGCGAAACGACCTGGATTGTGCGATAGATATTTTTCTGCAGGCGGGAGTCACCAATAATAAAAACGATAAAGTAACCGAGCTGGTTTCCAGACTCAGGTCGCTGGCGGTTCAGCAAATCAGGGACAACTTCAACAACGGCCGGATCGACCGTGCCCGGTATTTGTGGCAAAAAGTCTCACCTATTGCCAACGGCACAAGCGAAATATCCGAACTCGGATCGGCATTGAGTCAGTGCCGTAAGGCGGCCGAATACGTCGCGGCGGGCCGGCCCCGCGAAGCAGTGTCCCTTCTTCGAAAAGTCAAGGTGATTTGTCCATCGGCAAAATGGCTGGCTCCTGTCACCGAATATACCCAAAAGGCGGCCGAATTGCTCGACGAATTAGCGGCAAGTCCTCTCGGATTGGATATCGGCTCCGGTTTACCGGATGAAAAAGATACAGGCGGCGAACAAATTGAAAAATTTCCCGTCGGTGACAGTATAAAATCCCCGGCGGGCCGGCGCGAGATGAATAATGCCGGGGCGGATTCGTCGCTACCGTCGAAATTTGTAATGCAAATGGACGGCATCGGCAGCTTTCTTGTTCTTCGGGACAGATGTATTACAGTCGGACCGATAAGCTCATCGGCACGGCCGACGGTCGGCTTGATGGCTGACCCGAATATTCCTGTTGCAACAATCGAGCGAGTGCAGGATGATTACTTTATTCGTTCAACCAGTCCGATTCGTGTCAATGAAATCACGACCACCAATAAACTGCTCATCGACGGCGACCACATTGTTTTGTCACCGAGGACCAGGATGAAGTT
>Ga0315544_1000990_pt1 | contig 23684 bp, 18 predicted proteins | sample SalMarSW160130MG_2_FD_202543 | JGI IMG/M metagenome (GOLD analysis project Ga0315544, IMG submission 202543) | Salt marsh sediment microbial communities from the Plum Island Ecosystem LTER, Massachusetts, United States - Salt Marsh Sediment SW1601-130 ... | reverse complement strand
AGTTTGATTATTTTCCTTAAAATACTGAGAGGACTGCTTGATGATAAAACAGCCATTTTAGCCGGCCTCATATACACCCTGTTTCCACTGACAGGCTACTTCGGTACTGGAACATGGGTTACACTGATAGGTTTTTGGGCCATATGGTGCTACCTTGTGCTAATCCGTTCGCTCCAGAACGCACCAGAACCCAAACTGGTTCACAGGATAGGACTGGCTGCAAGCTTGTTTTTGACATTACAGTTCGGCTGGCACGGCTTTTTCTGTCCCTTTGCTATCGGAGTCCACTACGTTGCTCGATGTATCTTTCGCAGACAATTGCCGGATAAGGGACTGCTGGCAATTTTAATAATTGCACCTTTATCAAGTCTGGCCCTGAATTTTACAATTATGGCCGCCGGCTACGGATGGGATTTTACCAAGATAGTGGAACTGTATAAGTGGCGCTCAGCAAAAGGTGAGATGCCGGAGTTTCAATGGGGAGCCTGGCTTGCCAAGCTTTGGGAATTTGGTGTAACAAATTTCACGACGCCGATACTAATCACTACAATCGCTTATCTGACATTTGGTCAACTAATTGTATTTATGGGGCAAAAACCGGAAGGGCAAAATGAACGCAGACCAAGACAATTTCCTCAATTTTGCCTGTTTGCAATCATACCGCTTTCCCAACTGTTGCTTTTGAGGGGGGCTTTATGGAAACACCAGACCTGGGAACGACCGCTGGGCCCACTCATTGCCATTGCTGCAGCTCTGGGTGTAATGTTGTTGGCAGATATTCTGAAAAAACTACATCGCAGGTTAGCCCATCTCGGCACCGTAGCTCTGGTAGGGCTCTTCCTTGTCTATTGTATAATCGGCACCAACTACTACTATGCTGTAAGATGGCAACCACCGGAAAAAATAGAAATGTTCAAAATGCTTAATCAAAGAATACCACCCAATAAGGCCCTCTTGAGCTTTGAACCCTTAATTGTTCATCAGCACAAGGCCAAAGGTGCCTTTTACAGACCGGAGATAGCATGGTATCTGGACCGAGATATTGTGCAGGCGAATACTCTCGAACAAGTTCAGGAATACGCCAAGACAGGTAACTTCCCCTATTATCTGGTCCCAGCAGTGGATGGATTAGCGCCTCTGATAAAACCATTGCAGAAAAAATATGAGTTTCAATATATTCCTGGTGTCGAGAGCGAAACAACTAAAGACGGCAAATTCCTCAAAGCAGGGATGTATCCGTATATGATCTTTAATCTCAATAGCAAGCCTGTCGGTCAAGGTGAAGGGGCATGAAAAAAAAGGAAAGTGCCGATTCTTGGCTGACGGTTTTTACCATAAGCTGGTTCTCTGCAGAGCTTATAGAACCTTTGCTGCTAAACTTAAATGATAAGGCCAAATTCCCCGAAAAGATTGAGTATATAGTCATCGATAACACGGCGGGTAAGGATCACTCAATATCACGTCTCACGCATATGCCAATACCTGTTAAAATATACACCAATGATACTAAAGGACTAACCGGTTCTTTTGCCCACGCGTCAGGGCTAAACCTTGCCTTGAGTAAGCTGGAAACGGAATTTGCCTTGGCCGTTGACCCAGATGTCTACGTCTTCAAAAACAACTGGGACTGGTTCGCCATTAACGAAATAAACACAAAAAACTGTTACGCTATTGGAATAAGCTATCCACGCTGGCAGCTTGGCAAATATCATAATTTCCCCAACCCTGTACTCTGTTTATTTCGGACAAAAGATTTTAAACAGATGGAGGCCGATTGGACACCTTACTCAAAGAACCCAATTGTCACTTTCTATAACTTTGTAAGAAGACAGATACTACGGTGCGGCATACTCATAAACAGAAAAAGGTATCAGAAGTATCCAATTATAAGAAGGCTTTGGACTTTTTTAGAGCGGTTAATCGGAGTTTGTAGCCATGATACCGGCTGCCGAATAGCAAAAAAGGCAAAGCAAAACAATATAAAATCGGTCTTGTTTATGTCAGTTCTGCCCGATGACAAAGTGGCAGGCAGTGAAACTGCTGCGTTTAAACAGCTCGCAGGTGAATTTGAGCTTTATTATTATAATAATGAACCTATCGCGACCCATAAATATTCTACTCGCTCCAGAGTTTGGAGAACCTCCGGAGCAGGTGATACAGATTTCTGGCACCAATGTATCGAACAGTTTCAAAGTGAGTTTAGCAAAAGAGAAAGAAACGTAGTTTGAGACAAATAAAAAAAATTCTGAAATCCATAATAGCAGTTGCCTGTATTATTTATCTGGTCAGATTTTTCTACACAAACAGGGACTCTCTCGACGTTGCTTTCAATCTAAATATTTTAACGATAGTTTATATTGTTACGCTCTTCATCATTTATTTGCTGCTGCACAGCTATAGATTTCAACTTGTTCTGGAAAAGTGCAGCGGACATCGACTTCCATTTTTCCCGTGGCTCAAAATTCTGATTCTGGGTAGATTCCTAAATACGATTTTTTCTCAGACAGGCAACGTCTACCGAGGTGTGCGTCTAAAGAAGGACTACAACATCTCCTATACCGACTATATCAGTAGCTTCACTTCTTTTGCCTGGATGGATACCTGCATGAACCTGATAATTGCAACGGTGGCGGTTGCGGCTCTAAGTCCTGACCTGCGGATAGGCCAATTCACTGCGTGGAAGATTTTGGCCATCCCGGCCGTTGTTGTTATAATCCTGCCTATTTTAGCTGAAGTTCTTTTACACAAAATAAATTTCAAAAACAGGCATTTGAACTGGCTGCACTTAAAATTATCAGAAGTCCTGACCGTCTCTGTAAACAATCTAAGAGACACAACTTATTTACTCAAAATACTCCTGCTGGGCCTTGCTATGTTCATCCGAACCTGCGCATCGTTCTATATATATTTTTCGGTTTTCGATATACACGTCAGCATGTCTGCTTTGGCCGTTTTCTACGCCCTTTTCCACCTCAGTGTTTTTGTTATCATCACACCCGGCAACCTTGGTGTACAGGAAGTTGCCTATGGTTTTCTCAGCGAGCAGATGGGTATCGGAATGGCACAGGGAGTTCTTGTCGTGGCACTTATGCGAGTAGTAGGAACCTGTGTTATTTGCACACTCGGCCTGATTCTGGGGGGACATGATCTGCTTCGCCATCACAGGGACTATGCTGAATCCTAAAAACGAACCATCCCGTTCTGATGCTTATCCTTTCCTGATGTATACAGAGATTCCAACTTAAACTGGTGTATAAGAATATCAATCTCTTTTTCAAGCCGCTCTTTTTGTGTATTATTCGCGAGTATACAGTTTACCAGTGCCTTAGTCAGCACTGAATTCATAAATGAGCGATTCCTTTGAATTTCAACCTGTGGCCCAAGTAGCTCCTTAATATCCCGGCGCTTATCCCAGACTTGCTCTATTTTATCAACAAGTTCCTCGTAAGTAAGCTCTTTTATGTCAATCAAATACTTCTCCATGCCAACCGCTTTCATAACACCAACGGATTTATGCTCATAAGCTATACACACCGTTGGAACCGCCGACTTCAATGCAAATATAACCGAGTGATAGCGATTGCCGACGACCATATCCATCCGAGAAATAATCGCCTGCTGAATTTCGGAATTCCACTTTTTCGACAACACTCTGACCGAATTCTTCGCCCCTACCAGTTCTATAATCCTTTCTATTAAAGGCCTATCGTTACTTCTGCCGTAAAGTTGAGGCACAAAAACGACGGTAGCGTCAAATTTCTCTATCATATAATCTATCGCCCTGGCTACCAATTCATTATATCTTCCCTGTTCTTTTTCCGGTTCGGCACAATCGCGATAATTGCAGTGAATACCGGCAGGCGTTATTCCAATCAAGGCCTTACGCCCCTTCCCATGACCGGCCGCTTCGATTAATCCCTCGCTTGCCATAATATCGTCTATCTTTGCCCCATCAATATTGATACCGTCTTGAAAAGCAGAATCAGCGGTAACATAAACAACCGGCTTCGTAAGATTCAAATCACTTAAATATCCTCCTGAAACAGGGTCCCTCAAGGTAATTATCTCTACCTTATTCAAAAGGTATCTGCGAAGCACATTTCTCCAGCGTATCTTAAATGGCCCCATAGATGGACCGTATATTATTACTGACTTCTTAAACAGCTTGGCTAAAAATATGTTCAACAGATGCCCACTAATCTCGTGCGCCTTGTAAATGTCCCCAAAGTAAGGACCACCGGGAGCTGAAATGATAATATCAGCATCAGATGTACCTTTCAATGCCTTAAAAACTCCAAATTTTGGGAAAAAAGAGGACAGTTCAATACCCAACAACTTAAAAAACAGCCACAAAAAAACAAACGGCAAAGAAACAAAAGGGAACTGCCTGCTGAAAGTTGTGAATTTAAAAATATCTACGCCTTCCTGGAGGTCAAGCCCACGCGGTGCTGCAGTTACAACGGTGAATTTCGCACTGGGCATCAATTTCCCAAGAGTACTTATCATTGCTCTCTGAGCGGCTTCATCTCCCCTGTTGTCTGAATGGGAATTAGTAATAACTATATTGACCGTGTTATTGCTCATAATTCTTGTTTCTTTAACTACCTTCCAACTTTGGAGAGGTAGTATGCGCTCTGACCATTAGTTTCTTCGCCATACCCAAATCTCTCGACCACAAATCCATGCTCTTTATACAGCTGTTCCATGAATTGTCCGTTGTACCGTACGCAGTGCAGTGCCCCGGTCCACTTGCAACCTCGGTAATCCTGAGGATTTACGGTCATCTCCGGTACATCTTTTTCTACGAAGGCAGTTATAAATACTTTGCCTTCAGGATGAAGAAGTCGTTGGAATTCTCTACAGTATGCTGTTACATCTTCTATGGTTAAGTGAGAGAACACTGAGTACAGATAAATGATATCGAACGAATGGTCAGCAAAGGGCAGTCTTATTCCGGTCTGCGCTATTTTCCCTTTTTTGTTATAGCGAAGATTGGCAACATCGATGTGTGTGAATGTGAAGGCTGGATGACCTTTGTGAATGTAACGCTTGCACCATTCTATAGATTTTCTGTCGACATCTATAGCGCTGTACTGTCTTATATCACCGACTTTTTGCAGTATCCCAATCGGTAGGCGTCCTGGACCACATCCTATCTCCAGCACACGACTGTCAAGTGTCAGCCCACAGTGTTGCACAAGTCTCTCTGCTTCCCCGCAAGCTGAATCAAAGAAGTCTTTGTCTTTTTGAAAATTTTTCCCACCAAATCTTAAGTGCTTTGCCGGGAGAATTACTCCTCCGTAATTTATAGTCTGCGAACGCAAAGGATTTACCATAAAATTAAAAAATCCCTTTAAAAACCAAACCGTAAACGTAATAAGATTTGCTTCTTGCTGAGTCATTGATAACTCCATTATAAATCTTAGATTTTTCTAATTATTTTTTTCTTATAACTCAAAAACAGCTTAAATATTAATCGATTAAATCTCAATATAGCAAATGGAACATATTTTAAAAGCTTTTTCAGCATCTTGTTTTTAGATATAAACCTGTTCGTATATACTATTATCGCCGCAGGATAATCAAGAAATGTGGGCTTGAGAAGATGATTTTTATTCTCTCTAAGGTCTTTGGGTGTTTTTTTCCCCACAAGGGCGAGAACTTTCATACGAGCTACAATATTTCGTTTCTTGAAAAGAACCGGAGCCGATTGTGAGCGAATCGCTTCAGCCGAACTAAGAGATAATAGCTTTATCTGGTTTTTCGCCGTTGCTTTCTCTATTAAATCCTGTCCCGCACCTGTCCTTGTTACCACAATCGAGGTACCAACCGTGTCGCTCTTTACAATACTGCGCAGCCAGGCATCTGCCAACGATATGTCTGCGAATTCATTGAATTGGTCACCGCACAACGTACAGTAGTAATGGCTAAAATAATATCCGCCGAAAACCTCTGTCCACCACGAATGCAAGTTACCAATGAACTTTTCGGTTTTATCTTTCAGTAATACTTTCAATCCGCTCGGCCATCCGTTACCTCTGTACTGAAGTTTATCGATTTGGCTCGGCAAAACCCCCAGCTTTGCCAGAACAAATTCAACTCCTCTAAAGCTGATTGTGTGCGAACACACCAAGCCAATATGATACGTTATCTTGTCCTTCAGTCCTTGTAACCTCAACTCGGCCCTGCGAATTCCCCATAGATGACACGGAAGCCCAACAATAGCAAATTTGCCGTCTTCAGATAAAATTTTATTTAACAGCAAATTCAACGGCAACGGCACATACTTCGCCCCCATAGCTGAATATATCTCCTCGGCCGTTCTTGCAATAAAGGCCTCTGCCCTCAACGGGTCGTCTTTGCTTATCCTCGTCAGCACAGCTCCGTCGATTAAGCCCTCTTTTAACGCAAAAAGCAACAGTGATGTCGCTATGCCTCCTGATGTAGCCTTCCACCTTAACGATGTATCTTGCGAATAACCGATAAAGCAATTAATATAATTGCCCAAAAGTTTATTGTCGGGAATTTTGCCGAATACAAACTGATTAAGCTGCCTGAAATTTTCATTCGCTGCCGGACACAAACTTAAACAAAGCCCACAGCCGCTACACTTGCTCTCTACCACTCTCGGCAAATATCTACCATCAACACTGTACTTAATTTCCAAGGCTCCCTCAGGGCAAAACGCCACACAGGTACCACATCCGGTGCACCACCCCTGACATACTATCGCCGTAATATTTCGAGGCTCCAACGATTTGTTCATTGGTCTTTCATGTAACTACTGATAACGTCAACAACATAATCAGTAACGTCTATTTTGTCTTCCAGCAGTTTTTCGTGGGCGGCCCGACTCTTTTCTTTGGCTTGCGGATCACAGAGCCAGTCTATACAACACCGAAGAGCTTGATTGCCATCTGTAACTTGCCTTACCAGGCCGTATCTTTCGAGCATCTTTATATTACCTGACTCCAGCGTATTAACATAAACGGCAGGAACACCTAAAATTGCAGATTCTGTGGCCATTGTAGCCCCTTCGCCGACGTAAAGCGCCGAAAATGCCAATATATGATGTATAAGATGCGCCGGAATATTCAATCTGTAATGCTCGAACTCCTTCGGCAGAGGAGCTTCGGAGGTGATATAGGGTCTTGCATATTTGGCTATCTGGTTAATAAAAGTTAACCTTTGTCCGCTAATAAAGCCGTGTTGACCAACGTCATGATGCGCCTGCCAGCTCACGAACCGAATTATACAATACTTCTCTTCCGGATTTATTCCCGCTTTTTTTACCATCTCAACTTCAGCGGTAAAACGTTTTGGGTGCAAATAAGCAAGCTCATGTAAACCGGGATAAAAGTGGTGTTTTCTACCCAGATTACCTTCAAAACAATCTGGCGTATAAAAACCGCTGACAAACGGATATGTTATCCTATGAAGAAATCGTGCGACTTCTGTATCGTCCCAGACTACCACCGGTTTTCGCAACAGCCAGCCGATATGCGAAACGAAAAGACCGCCGTTTGCCGCGAGGATATCAGGTTTATATTTTATGCAAAATTTCAGCAACCTCAACTGCCTTACAATATATTCCCTCAGCAATCCGCATTTACCTGTGCCTTTTTTGCTTAGCAACTTATATTCAAGCATGAAATTCTGTAGGAGCTCTACCAAAACATCCTTGTCACGGGCGGTCATCGCGAATTGATGCCCTTTTTTCTTTAATTCTTTACCGACCGCATTCCAGAAATGCACATGAGCAGGATGTGTAAGGTCTATCAAAACTTTCATTTATTTCTTTTATAAAGCTGATAATTTCCGAACATTTTCAATAAATTAATGTCGCTTTCGTCGTCTGAAACGGCAAAGTTGTATTTATACTCCGTCGGAGGATAATCTACACTAAGCCGCTTAATTTTATTTTCTCCGTAACAATGAAAATACTTATCTCCTTCCCAGCAGGAACCCGCTCCCAAGAAACCATACTCTTGTGCAAATCTCACTACATACTCCCGAGGAGATGAAGATAATACAACCGTAACACTATCATTCGCAGAATGTTGCTGTATCTTCTGTAAGACATCTCTGTTTATTTTACTCTTTAAATGTTCGACTATCTGCCCGATTTGACTTTCGTCAGATAAGACATCTTTCAGAATTTCTGTCGCCCCACGGGCAAATCTATATCGCGAAATGAGCTTAAACACTCGAAGAACTGTCAGAAAAAAAAGATGAAAATTCATCTTCTTAAAAACAAGATATCTGAACGAATCTATATTTATCAGTGTTTTGTCGAGGTCAACTACATTAAGAAGCTTCATACCAACCTCACCAGCGAACCAAGCCAGCCCCCCGGGTCCTTAAACAAATTGATATCAGACTTGTTTGTGGACAGATGGCTAAAGAATCCTACAAATGGCCCGAACCGGCCCTTCAAAGAATACAACAACAGAGACCAATACACAAAAGGAGAAAAATACGTTCTTATCTGACCGCGTTTACGATGGATATCACGCTGGCCTAAAAGTGTGCTTAAATAATTCGCCCCGTTTTGCAGTCCCTGGTTAATAGAGCCCCAAACACGTGGATTTACTTCGATAAGATACAGTTTATCATCTGTCGTCAGCTTATACTCAAACATCGCAAAGCCCGACCACTTCGTTGCTTCAAGTAACTTTTTGGCTACAACAATCATTTGCTCGTTGTGAAAAGACTCACGATACATACTTGAGCCGCCGGTAATCGGGTACTCGGCTATTCTTCTGTGGCCGTAACCGACTTTGATATCTCCTTCAACTGAAAAAACTGAATAGCCCACTCCTGCCCCGCTGATATATTCCTGAATCACAGCACCCTCTAATTCCGGCCTGCTTCTCAAATACCTTTCCAGTGCTTCCCGCTGCTCGAAATAATAAACTCCCCTTGACGACGATGATAATTTCGGCTTTATAACCACTGGAAACCTGACGTCCGCAGGACTATCGAAAGACTGAGGTATGCTGACCTCAAGGCCTTGACAAAGATTCTGCAACTGCTGCTTGTCGTTCAATAAAACAAATGATTCAAAACTGCCCCAATAAGACAAAGCTCTGCCGAACTCAGCCTTGTGTGACATAAATACTTCCATCTCAGCACTGTTAACCGGTATAAAAAAATCGATTCCATTTTCCAGAACGATACCTAATATCTCATCTTTATAATCCAACGGACTGTCGATGTTATTCTTCAGAACAATATGATGGTCTGTATACCTCGTATGAAAAAACCTCGACGCAGCACGGCTGTCGCAAGTGTAAACTTCAACCTCCGGATAAAGTGACTTCAGAAAGCTGACGATAACCACCGCTTTATAGCTGGTACTATCACTCAGTAGAACTTTGCAATTATACATTTAGCTATATTTACCGTTCTGTCCTTGATTAATTGGTTAAACCAGGAAATTCCGCTCTCCTGCCACCTCTCAGGATGCATAACCAGCGCAATCCTGCTTGTCGGGTTCTCTGCTATAAAAGCAATCAGAGAATCAGTAGTAGAAACATCAGCCGTTAAGCTGCTACCGACATTGTCTCGGATATTCGCTCTTGTTTGCCCCCAGGTCCTGCCTGTATCTGTCAGGTAGTACATTTCCGAATAGTCAACATCGAGATACGCTTCCGCCGATACATCGAGTTCCTTATAATTATATCGGTTCCATAAATCACGGTTATCATGCGGCGAAAGAACGCTGCCATGCATCGCAATAGTCTCTACCGGCACCAGCAGTCTTAAGCTGCTTAGATGCTTCTGGAACTGCTCGAACGCCTCTGCATAATCACCCCTCGAAGTAGACAAATCTTCATAGTGATAACCAATCTCGTGACCCATCTGAAAAATCTGCCTGATTACAGATTTATCGAAGGAACCTCTTGTTATCCTGAAATAATATGTAGTTTGAACCCCGAATTTATTTTCAACTTCAGCAATCCTCAGAGAGCTTCGTGGTTTCCTGTCAACATCGTGTCGTAATAAGATTCCCTCAACCGGTTTGTGCTCCTGCCAGCTCTTGACCCCGTAAACGGGTATGCTATGGTTTTTTATTGTTTGAAGAAGCTGCTCATACTTCTGCGTAGTAAAATCTCTCATTTCAAATCCTTGTTGGACTCCATATCAAACCACATCGCAAAGAGCGTAAACTGCACAGCCGAGATAAAGCAGAACATCGCAGCCAAAGCATTTATTGGCGGGATATGTCCGGTGGTGAACCACTTGTAAAAAAGGCGCACAAATAAAACCACCGTAGTTATATTAAATATAAATCCGAACACGTAAAAGAACACCAGCGGATGAAAATCCCTGATAATGTACTTCTCCTTGATTCTATACAGAAAACACTTAAGCAGCAGCCACGAGAGTTTCGGCACAACTTTATAAATTTTTATACCGCTTTTTTCGCCGATATTGTAAACCGGCCGTATCGGCACATCACAGACCTTCAGATTATAAACATTGAGTTTTACCAGCATATCATTCGGCATGCCGTAGCTTTTATATATCTTGTCCAAATTAAGTATCTTTAGCGCACGCAAATTAATCACCGTGTACCCCGTCTGCGAATCCGCCACGTGCCAGTAGCCGGATGCTATTTTGGTAAGCAAAGACACATAAGAGTTACCCAGGTACCGTACCTTTGGTATTATTTGCCAGGCATTGCCGGTAAAAAGCCGGTTCCCCTTGGCATAATCTACCTGACCTGATACAACAGGCTCCAGAAGGTTCGGCAAATCATCCGGGTCCATTTGGGCGTCACCAGCCATAACAACGGCGACAGACTGCTGATTATCACGGGCCCATTTATAACCACTTGCTATGGCACCTCCAACGCCCTGGTTTTCTTCGTGTTGTATCAAAACAATCCGACCGCCCGACTTTTCAGATGCATTGCGAACTACTTCCGCCGTCCCGTCCGTACTTTTATCATCCACCACCACTATTTTGTCGACATAATCCGGCATAGTTTCAAGAACTCTGCCGATAAGTTTTTCTTCGTTATATGCCGGAACAACCACACATACCGTATGTTCTTTGTACATTATAGCCTCCCTGTGATATCCGCTTGGCTGAGCTGTTCAAAAATTCGGCCCAGCACAGCAATCTTGAGTAAAAAAGCTAATGTATCGGAAACTTGTCGCACAATTCAGCCACTTTAGCTCTTACTTGTTCCCTTAATGAATTGTCTATTTTGTATTCGCTGTCACTTATTATCTCTACGCCTTTTAGCATCTTATCTATCAATTCTGCTATACTCTGCATTTGTTCGCTCCCCATTCCATTTTTCGTAACAATAGGCGTGCCTAATCTGATGCCGCTGGTAATCGTAGACGGTCTCTTATCATAAGGCAGCACCGTTCTATCGACGATTATACCGCACTCTCCAAGACATTTTTGCGCTGTCACGCCCGTCAAACCCTCTCGCGAGTTCCCCGCATTTATCAGAATCATGTGATTATCTGTCCCTTTTGTGAGCACGTCAAGCCCCAAATCAACTAAATCACCTGCCAATCTCCTGGCATTTTCCACAATTTTGAATTGTCTGCTTCTGTATTCGTCAGTAAGCATCTCTTTGAAAAAGACCGATTTAGCCGCTATGTGGTTCAAATAAGACGTCCCCTGCACACCCGGAAACGTTGTGTCCTCAATTCGCTTCCACAAAGGCGTATCTTTCCCCTGCACTTTTATCTTTTTTTCGCATTCTGCCCCCATCAGTATAAGGCCGCCTCTGGGGCCTCCCGGTTTATAAGTGCTTGTTGTCGTAAAATGTGCACAGTTCACCGGTGATGAATGAACGCCGGCCGTCACCAATCCCGATATGTGTGAGATGTCCGCTAAAAGATACGCTCCCACCTTATCCGCAATCTCTCTGAACTTCTCGAAATCTATCGTCCTGACGTAGGCCGAGGCTCCGCATATAATCAGTTTGGGTTTTACTTTAACTGCTTCGTTCCTGACGGCATCGTAATCCAGAAGCAATGTTCTCTTATCGACGCAGTAATTCTTTACGTCAAAAAACCTACCGATTAAGGAAACCGCATCCCCGTGCGAATAATGTCCCCCCTGCCCCGAACCGAGACTTAATATCTTATCACCCGCTTCCAGTACTGCGGTAATGACAATTTGGTTGGCGCTCGTGCCGGAATGAGGCTGCACATTTGCATATCGCGCGCCGAACGCCTCTTTAGCTCTGTCGATTGCGAGTCTCTCCACATCATCAACAACTTCGCAGCCGCCGTGAAACCTCGCTCCCGGAAAACCCTCAGCCGTCTTGTTCTGAACGACTGAACCAAGCGCCGCCAAAACCGCCTGCGAGCATTGATTCTCCGCAGCGAGAAGTTCTATACTCGTTTGCAGTCTTTCATACTCCTTTGTTATCAGCTCATAAACCCGGGCGTCCGCCTCTCTCAGAGCACCGAATTGCCCTTCATGATATTCTTCAAAACTCCTCTTAACGAACGGCATCTCACACTCGCTAACCACTTAGCTGAAAAAACTTCTGACAATATCATTAAACGTCACGTAAAGAACAAGTGCAATCACAAGCACCCAGCCGACAGAGGCAATTCTCTCCTGAACGCGCACAGCAACCGGCGAGCCTTTAATTTTCTCAATCAGAAGAAACACAATATATCCTCCGTCAAAAGGCAGCAGCGGCAAAATGTTAAACACCGCAAGAAATGCGCTTATCAAGCCAAGAAAGTAGACATAGTCTATCAAAGGCCGTTCAGCGACAATTTTATAACTGAACGTCAGAATACCAACAGGCCCCATAAGGCTCTTTGGACTGAAAAGCCCCGTCACCAAACCCTTTAATGTTATATACGCCTGAGCGATAAACATAATAGTCTTTCTGTATCCTATCCCGATTGCATTAACCGGACCGCTGGCCTTATAGAGTCTTTCCAAAGGTTTAAATGGAACAAAGTCGGCAAAAACCGATGTGACAGCCGAAAAACTCTCACTTTCTTTCACATCCAGCACAACACTGCCGGTTTTTCTCTCACCCAGACGATAGGCAATCTTTATACGCTTACCTGCTTTTTGTTTAATTTCACGGACAACATCGTAAAAACTTGACATCCTGACCCCATCAACTGCTGTTATCACAGCGCCGCGGGGAATCTCCAGTTTTTCAGGCCAATCTTCCGTAGCAATAGTTTTTGCAACGACAGGATGCTCCGCGTCGAAAGCCGGCACGAGAAAGATGCCGATTACCACTCGCCCGTCTTTCTTCGAACGTTTGGGCCTGACCGTAATGGTAAGCTCCTCTTCCGCACCGTCTGCTCCTGTGCGCAATACTCTTATCTGCAGTTCTCTGTCCTCGTATTCTGTAGTAACCTCGCGAAGTTCCTTATAAGTGGGGTTTTCTACTTCTCCCGCCGCAAGTATAATATCGCCGCTCTGCAGTTCCTCTGCGGGTTTAATATCTTCAACATCTTCTTTCTCACCGCTTAATAGCACCTTAAGCTTTACCTTAATAGACGGTATTTCCTCTCCCCTGGAAACCGCTTCCAATCGCAATCGCGGCACCATCGAACAAATATGACCGGTTTCGGATTTGTCCTGGTCTTTTATATCAGTGGCAATCAAACTTAATCTAATTTTTGCTTCAATCTCACTTTTTCTGCCTTGCTCGATGCGTTCAGCCGTGACCTTTATCGAAGGTTCGATGCAGTCTAAAGCTGTTTCTTCGAACTCCCAATAATGCTGCACACTCTTTCCGTCAACAGATATAATTCTATCTCCGGGCCAAAGCCCCGTTTTCTTTAGCAGCTCATTAGTGTCTGAAACCTCCGCAACGGTCAAACTCTGCGGCATAATAATACCGAATTCTTTTACTTCACCGCCCGCATTTTTTTCAGCAACAATCGTATACTCTCCGACACCGCCGTCCTGATGCCTGACCTTTAATTCGACCTTTTCGTCCCTGTCCGACAAAGCCGCCGCTACTGCGATATCGTAAAAATCAAGGTCCTTGCTCTTACCTGATATCTCGATTACCTCGTCCCCTGCCTTAAGTCCCACAGCAGCCGCAGGTGAATCCGCTATCACTCCTCCTACCACTGCCGGCACTCGATTTATACCTATCATAAAAACAGTCATAAAAACTATAAGTGCGCTGATAGCATTAAAAACCACCCCTGCTGCTATCACAGCCATACGGGCTCCGACCGGCTTATTGGCGAACGAGCGCGGGTCATCGCTGGCTTTAACCGGCCCGACGTCTTCCTGGCCGAGCATCTTTACAAAACCGCCAAACGGAATAACTCCGATGCGATATTCGGTCTCACCCGCCCGGTGCCCCTTCTTGCCGACAGTAAAACTCAACCTGCCGTCGTCGGATTCATCACCTTTGGGAAAAAACTGGGGCAAAACACGGATACGCCAGCCTCCCTCGGTTCTCAAAATACCCATAAAAGTAGGTGGAAAGCCGATTGAAAAGGCTTCGACCTTTATACCGAATAGCTTGGCAAAAATGAAATGACCGAATTCATGGACTAAAACAAACGCGCCAAAACCAATTGCAACTAAAAGAATATTGCCAAAAGTGCCGATGTTTCGAGCTGCAAAATAAATAACCACCACAAAAACAACAATCCACAAAATCGCATATACATACTGCTCGAACAAACCTTTTGTTTTAGACATACGTTGACCCCTAAATAATAAATCCCTTTACGTTCTTATGCTCTTGTACTCTCGTGCTCTTTGTTCGACCTCTCTTCTTGCCCATCCGTCCGCCTCGAGAAGTTCTTCGAGCGACACGCTCCTTTTAATATTATGTTTATTCAGACAGTCTTCGATTAACTCGACTATACTTACAAATTTAATTCTGCCCGCCAGGAACTGCCCCACTGCCGTCTCATTCGCAGCGTTAAAAACAGCCGCAGCCGTCCCGCCCGTCCGCGCTACCTCGAAACCGAGTGACAGCGCTCGAAACGTCTCCGTATCAGGCCTCTCGAACGTAAGCCCACCTATTTTATCAAGCTGCAGATGTTCGGCTACTCCCGCCACACGCTTCGGATACGTCAAAGCGTACTGAATTGGAATGCGCATATCCGGCCGGCTGAGCAGCGCCACCATCGAGCCGTCCACGAACTCAACAAGCGAATGAACTATCGATTCCGGATGAATCAGGACCTCTATTTTATCGACCGGCATATTAAAAAGCCAGTGTGCCTCGATAACTTCGAGCGCCTTATTCATCATAGTCGCCGAGTCAACGGTGATTTTAGGCCCCATATCCCAGACAGGATGCGAAAGTGCCTGTTCGAGCGTTACGTTTTCAATCTCCTCCAGACTCATTTTCCTGAACGGCCCGCCGGAAGATGTCAAAATAATTTTACTGACCTCCTCATGCGCCCCTGCTTGCATCGCCTGGAAAATCGCTGAATGTTCGCTGTCCACCGGTAAAATAAGCCCCCCGCTTGCCTTTATAGTTTGCATAAGCAGCTCGCCCGCGATGACCAGCGGCTCTTTATTAGCGATAGCTAAGGTCTTGCCCGCCTTTGCCGCCGAAAGAACCGCCGGCAGCCCCGCCGCTCCGACAACTGCTGCAAGAACGGTATCAACCTCTTCAAGTTGCGCAATCTCTGTTAGGCTGCTCGGCCCAGCCAAAACCTCAACTTCTAAATCACCAATTAAATCACGAAACTGCTCAGAATAATCGGCATTCGTAATAGCAGCGAATCTCGGCTGATATCGCTTCACCTGCTCAGCCAACAGTTCGACATTACTATGAGCGCTCAGTGCGACGACTTCATACCCAGCTCCAAGCGAGTCAATTACTTGCAGTGCATTCTTGCCTATCGAGCCTGTTGAGCCTAAAATCGCAATTCGTTTCACCATAACCTAAATACTATGCCTACAACCCCCCAATGTCAAGAAACAACAAATCAGAGCCGCGACAGCTATGGAACGGTAATTCAGTGTGTTTGGGTTATCTTGTTCCCCATTCATCATATCGACCAGCGACTAATCTCTTGTTGCTTTCACCAAAGCACCACTATAAAATCTTTAATGAACGTTTTTGCATTGTGTTTAAAATTAAGTTTAACATAACGAAAATATCATGAATGACATCAGAAACATTATTCCAAATAGTCTTGTCCACTTTTTAGAAAAACACTCCAAGAAAAAAATCGAATACACCCATGCAGTTAAAGTGAATCTCGAGGTTAAGTGGTTTACTGTATTTTCACCAAATGAGCTGCGTGTTACTAATTTCGAAATTTATACAGGTGAATATTATCTTAATCATGATGAACCGGGCGAAGACCCTGAGTTAAGATATGAAATACCTGGGATAGATATTATTAATGGTTGCGAATCATACGACCCCGAAGGAATTCTTGTCTATTTCCCACAATTTTCTGAATTTGGATCGTGGGATTGCGATCATTTAATTATTACTATGTACCCAAATGCATCATGGGAATTTATTCAAAAAGACTTATTCAATTACGTAAATGGCCAGTGGTATCCTGATAGAGTCAATAATTACCTGTTAAGGCCGTGGGCTGACGACAGGTGCAAGAACTTTAAACCTCTACCCAAAGAAAACAACTAATCATCCCCTCTTGGAATGCGTTCGAAGGGTTAGTACCTTGAGGTTTTGTGGTTAAAAATCAATCAAAACGGGGCTACCCCCACACCAAAATCTGTCCCGATCGCAGTCGAGGGAACGGCTAATTCCAACTTGCATACCACAAACCACATGCTAAAAATCAATCAAAAATGGGGGTACCTGCTGAGTAAAATCCAATTTTTTCATATTTTTATTATTCTTTTCTACACAACGAGTTACGAGAATCCAGCATCGAAAATCGAGTACTTTTTTCGCATCAAACCCGCGGCTACCTCCTATTGTAGAAGGAGGTCTTTTTTACTCCTTAAGAAAATAATAAATTGTAAATCGTAAATAGCAAATGGAGTCGCCAATGCCGTCCGTATAAAGTGAAGTAATTCGTTAAATCTTGTTTTGAGCATTTGAGAATTAGATTTTCGAATTTGTTTCGTATTTCGTATTTCGAATTTCTCGCTTTCCGTAGTAGCGAAGCGAAGACGGAAGCGCAGCTCGTCTGCGCAGAAGGAAATTTCAACCAAAATGAACAAAAAATGCAAAACGAACCCAATTTCTAAAAACGAAAAATCGAACGTAATCTGTTATTTGACAAGTGAATACGGCAATAATTCGAACATCCCTGCGATGCAAAAACGAACCCAAAACGAACCCAATTTATAGTGAGCTTGCCTGCTCTGAGCTTGTCGAATGGGTCGAACCTATTTCGAAGGGCAAATAAGAATGCAAGCCAAAGATACGGCGTTTAACACGCTTTATTATTCGTGTCGAAGTGCAACTATTGGGTCAACCTTAGCCGCCCGCACCGCAGGATACAATCCGAATATAATCCCGACGCCGAAACTAATCACCAACGGCAGCACAATGCTTGCCGCCGTAATGACTGTCGGCATACCCGCAAAATATGTTATCAAAGATGGCACTAAAACCCCCAGCCCTATCCCGATAAGGCCGCCTATTATTGAAAGGACGACCGTCTCTATCAAAAACTGGCTGATAATCTGTCTTCTTTTCGCGCCGATAGCCCGTCGAATCCCTATTTCGCGGGTCCGCTCTGTTACCGATGCCAGCATAATATTCATAATCCCTATTCCGCCCACCAGCAGGCTGATACCCGCAATCGAACCCAGCACAATATTAAACGTTCTTTTTGTTGCCTCTGCTTGGCGCAGCAGAGCCAGCGGCACACTTACAAGGTAATCTTTTTTCTTATGGAATCGCTCCAGCATAGCCTCGATACCGTTAGCAGTAGGTTCGACATCTTCGGTCGAATCGACCTGCACTATCATTTGATGCAGCTCAACCAGTTCCCGTTCGAATGTGCCGGATGTTCTTCTCGCAGTTACATCGCCGAAATACGAACGTGCGACATTGATGGGAATATAGACGTCCACTTCCTGGTCGGGTATTTGAATATTGCCAGCCTGGCCGCTTTCGCTTTTGACGATTCCGACGATTTCAAAGCGGTCGCCGCCTATCTTAAGAGTTTGGCCGATTGTATTTTCAGCTGCCAGAAGTTTTCTGGCGCCGAACTCCGTCAGAACCGCCGCAGGCGCACGTTCATCATCATCGCTAGCCATCAAAACCCGCCCGGCAATAACAGGCCTCTGCACCAGTTCGAACCATACTGGCGTCGTCCCTACTATACGCAGCTCCAGTGCCCTTTCACCCAATCGCCCTTCTTTTCGTACCAATTTCACCGGGGCTGTCTGTCTTATCGTCTTAAAAGTTTCAACCACCCTTACATAATCTTCGTATGTCAGTCCGTAGATACCCAGATGAGAATGGGTCGTGCTGGTCGTTTCTTCCTCTACCGATTTAATCGAATTGATAATTATATTATTGCTGCCGAGCTTCCGAATCGCCTCCAGTGCCTCTTTACTCGCCCCTTCCCCCACCGACAGCATCGCCACCACACTGCCGACCCCGAAGACAATACCAAGAGTTGTAAGAAAAGAACGCAGCTTGTGCAAAAACAGGTCCTCTACACCGAGCAGAATATTACGGGCAAGCTTAATCTGCCTCATCGTTCTGCCCCTTCGACGCGGTCCACCAGACCGTCGAGCATATGCAGCCGTTGCCTGGCGTATGCCGCAACATCCTGCTCGTGGGTCACCATAATTATCGTCTTGCCCTGCTCGTTAAGCTCAACCAGTAATCCGAGAATCTCTTTTCCAGTCGCCGTATCAAGATTACCCGTAGGTTCATCCGCAAATATAATCTGCGGGTCGTTCGCCAGTGCCCTCGCAATCGCTACCCGCTGCATCTCGCCTCCGGACAGCTCCGTCGGACGGTGGTGTACTCTATCTTCGAGTCCCACTTTTTCGGCAAGCTCCTCGGCACGTGAGGTGCTTTTGCTCGTTTCCCATCCAAGATAATAAAGCGGCAGCTCGATATTTCTCAGGACTGTCAACTGTGGTATGAGATTAAAACTTTGAAAAATAAAACCAAGATGCCGCAGCCGCATCTCGCTGAGTGAATTATCATCAAGGGTGCTCACGTCCCGCCCTTCAAGAACATATCTGCCGGAGCTTAAATGGTCTAAGCAGCCGAGGATATTCATCATTGTGCTTTTGCCCGAGCCGCTCGGCCCCATTATCGCCCAGAAGCTGCCTCGCTCGAATGACAAAGTTATGCCGCCGAGAGCCTTCACTTCGCTGCTGCCCATCTGGTAAATCTTCGTGGCATCTTTCAGCTTGATTATCTCGCCATTGGAATTGGACTGCGCCTCACGTATCATTTACCTTCCCCGGCTCGCCTTTGGCGCCTCCCCTCCCACTGTTTACGCATCTTCTCCTTCTCTTCGTCAGACATATTTTCAAACCTCTCCCGCATCTTCGCTCTTTCTTCCTCGGACATATTTTCGAATCGCCTCTGCATCTGTTCTGGCGCAGGCAAAGTTTCGCTCTTTGGACGTTCCTGTTCTATCTCCTCGGTATCCGGTTTTTTCCTCTCGCTGACGGCCATGTCAACTGCTTGTTGTTCAACCGTAGCAGGGGCCAGCGGCGGCGTAAGCAGCACAACCTCACCGGCCTGCAAACCTTCAACGATTCTTATCATCCGGTTATTATCCAGTCCGATTTTAACCTTGCGAGGCTCAAATTCTCTACTGCTCTGCACATAAACGGTTGGCTCTGCTCCGATGCGTAGGACCGCCTGAACAGGTATGTATATTACATCGTCATACTTTTCTATAATGATTTCCGCCTTGCAGCTCATCCCCGTCCGAAGATAATCTCCTTCGCCTTCAAGATAAACCTCGGTATTATATACCTTCAGGTCCGGATTCATCCAAACCATTTGAGCATCAGGCAAGGGTGCTATCTTTTCAACATAGCCCGTAAATGTCTTCCCCGGCAGTGCATCAACTGTAACTATTACAGGCAAACCACGCTTTACTTTCTGCAGACTGGTCTCATGAACTTTGACCTCGGCCTTCACCGCAGATGCCGTCGGCAGATAAATAAGCTCCTCCTGTTCACGAACTTCCCGGCCTTCGACCAGCGGTTCATCATTGCCGCGCCAGCCGCGGCTCTTGGCGCTGGTCGCATATATCACTAATCCATCCGCCGGGGCATAAATCTTTGTCTTTGCTATTTGCTCCTCGTTCTTCTTCAGCTTGTCCTTTTGCCGCTCAAATTCAGATTCTTTCGCCTTCAACTCCGCCTCCGCCTGCACTACATCTGCTTTGGCCTTGCGGTTTGTTCTCTCCAAAGCCATTTCCGACTGACTCACATCGCTTTCGAGTTCCGCCAGCTTCCTCGGATGAGTAAAATCCTCAAAAAGGCGCAAATTGTTCTCAGCCAGCTCAAGGTCCAGCTTCTTCTTGTGCGACGCCAGCTCGTCAATTTGTAATTCTGTTTGTGAAATATATTCCTTCTCGAAAAGTTTTTTTGACCATTTTAATTTTTCTTCCGCTGTCTGCAGCTCTTCATTCGCCAAAGTAATCTGCGATTCCATTTCCTTTCGCTGATTCAGATATTCTCCTTCGACATATTTCTTCAAATCCTGCCCGGCAAAATCAAGCGCCAGTTCCGCCTTATCGACGTCGCTCTTCGCCTGATTTTCGACCACAGCTAAATTCTCTCGCGCCCCGACAAAAGCCGCCTCGTTATTCTGGACTTTAATTTCATGATCAACTCTTTCATCTAACAATGCGCTCGCATCCAGCTCGACCAGCAAATCCCCCTTCTTGACCCGAGTGCCTTCCTCCACCAAAGAAAGAATTGTGGTTCTCCCTTCGACCTCGTTCTTGAGAATTATCTGCTCGCGTGCCTGGATGGTCCCTGATTCGGTCACGCTTATCCTCAAAGGTCCCCTTTTGACCACAAAAGTCGGCATATCTTCCGCTGAAACAGCCTTCGAGCCGGAACGGTCAAAAGCTACGACCGCAATCACTATCAATAAAACAATCCCTGCCGGAACCAGGAATTTAGGCCGAAAAAAACGCGTCTTAATCGTATCTAAGCCGGCTGTATTTTCCATTATCAATTTCCCGTTACTGATGCCAATGGCCGATGCTGCCACCGCCACATTCTTTTCATCGACCTTTTAACGACCCCGCTCCTATTATTGGCCAAGTTTTCCTGCCTTTCCCCTCATCGAAGCTATATTTCTTTGTTATAGCAAAAACCGCCCTCTAAATCAAGTCTTAGCTTAGTATAGACGCACCGCTACCCCCATTTTATTGCATGAAAATCGTAAATTTACCAGCCGCTTGAAGCGGTAGTTTCACCCTGTGGGCGAAGATACCAGAATGTCTTTATCTGGTATCCAGAATTTCTTTACTCAAATCTTTTCGTCGAGATTACAATTCAATCGGCTCGCACAGATTATCTGCGCTCTTTGCTGCGCGTCCGCAATGCCGGCATTTAAACTTTGCGTTTTGGATAAGGGCCTTGTATTCTTCCGCATCGCTGAGATGAAAGCCCTGCGAAACGATATAGCACAGGTGCTTATTATGCGATTCACTTTTACATTCCGGATTACCTGTTTTCTCTTCCGCCATCTGTTTTCTACCTTATATTAAACCTGACTTACACCAATCTCCACCCAATTGTAACACTAAATCACAAATTGTAAATTGAAATGCCCACCTGCCGAGAGACAAAATTGGGTTCGATTGGGTTCGTTTTGGGTTCGTTTTTGGTAGTTCATAATTCATAGTTTTTTCTTCTTAGTTATTGTGTAAGCTACGCTTACGCTCATTTTTAGTCTTTTGAAAATTGGGTTCGTTTTGCATAATTTTATACATTTTGATTGATCGATTTTCTTGTTCATAGTTGATATAGAATCTCCTATGGGGTTACCAATCGCCTTAGAAACGGCGAGGTAAACTCCACTACACTATTTATTACCAGTCGTTTCTGACCCAGGCCTGCTGGACCCAAGACTTTGCCCTGCTGGGCGATTTGGGGCAGAAGTACGCCCCTTCATAATTGGATGAACCCGCGCGTTTGATTCGAAAAATCGAGGATTTTTCGGGAGCAAAAATCTTGTAAGTCGTTGTGAGAAAAGTAGTTATAAATTTTTGAAAAATTTGAATTTTCTCAACAGGTACCCCCAATTTTGATTGAAAGTTAAACATAAGGCATAAAGTAGCAAAGGCACACAGGCACAAAGAAAAAGATGGAGCGTGTGGTGCTGCCGACTCGCCTCGCCCCTGAGGGGCGGGTAGGCCATAGTTGCTGTTGTTTCCAGAGGTCGCAACGTAAAGAAAATTAAAAATCAAAATGTAAAATGCAAAATTGTGGAGCCGCTTCGCGGGGATTTTATTTTCAATTAAAAGAGTTGTGAGAATTTAGCAAAGAATATAGGATATGGGTCCTCGACAGAAGAACAAGTGAGCAACAATCGAGGATCTTCGCTGCGCTTCGAGGGTAAAATTTGTATACGGAGATAGGTCCCAGATAAAGACATTCTGGGATCTCCGCTTCGCTTCGAAAAAAGCATCGCGGTGTTAGTGGCTTTGTAAAAGACACAGGATGTGAGAATGATAGAATGGTTCAAGAACCTGAGTGAAGGTTGGCAAATTGCAATATTTACAGCAGGAGTGACTGTTGGTTTCGCGATCATCGGGGGGTTATTCAAATGGCTATTCAGTAAAAAGAAAGAATCTCCAACACAACAAAAGACAGTCAAACAAAAAGGTAACAGACCTACAGCTATCATCACCGATGGTAACAAAGGCAACGTAGCAGGAAGAGATATTCACACGGGCGCAGACCCAGAAGAATTAAAAATTGCATTGAAGGCACTTAATAAAGCCTTGGAAATGGTTGACACTGACCAAAGTAATAAGCTTGTGTCCGAACTTAAGAAACTTATAGTTGAGAAGCCAAATGCCTCTAACGAACTTGTATATGATAAATATAAAAATGTTCAGAATCTTCAATTAGAGAAAGAAATCCAACTCTACGGTGAACTTTGGAAATCGCTTGTTGATGTACGTTTATCAATAATCATTACACCCTCCCTTGATATTATGCCAAAAGGAAAATTACCTTATGATGTATACAAGGACAGATGTGATATTGCGATTGGTGACTTTAACAAAGCTAAGAACTTATTTGAAAATAATCGTCCTTTTTATCATGATGATGTAAGCAAGATAACCAAGGAATTTCTCGTTTTATGTCGAGGTTATATCTATAAAGTCAAAAGGGTGTTAAGTTCTGAAAAATTTGATGACAAGTTACACGACGAAGCTGATGAATTGCTTGAAATAATACCTAAGGCAATAGATGAGATTGAAAAAGCGATAAAGGTGAGAATTGGCTTGTTACCGAAGTACAAAAGTAACAATGATGTTCCTATTGGTCTAGGACTGGGTTCTATAGTGGAGATCACACACGGCTCAATAATTTATCAAAGCAATACTTTGAATTTTAAACCATTAATAGGTCTCAATATGTCTATCGTAGGGGGATATATTAAGCGCAATGACTTTGGTAAGTTAGAAGCGTATATTCAAACCAATATCCCGTTTCAGCCTCTTCAAAACCTAAATGAAAAACTTGGATTGGATTCTATGCGCATGCTTAGCGAAAGCGACACTATTTCGGTGGACACT